>Ga0233425_10010673_pt1 | contig 11049 bp, 12 predicted proteins | sample Watercolumn_Towu_2_FD_181712 | JGI IMG/M metagenome (GOLD analysis project Ga0233425, IMG submission 181712) | Freshwater microbial communities from Lake Towuti, South Sulawesi, Indonesia - Watercolumn_Towuti2014_140_MG | ecosystem: Environmental > Aquatic > Freshwater > Lake | place...
ATCCAACCCTTCTTTTTTATTCCAGAATTAACTATTTGAAATTCTAATTCCTTTTCAGGCATACTTCTATGTTTCCTTAAGATTGCCTTCCTATTTCCCCTATCATTCACCAATTCAATTAAACATTTCCCCCAATATCTTATTATATCCCCCCCAACCATCTTGCTCGTTTCCTCCCATCTGTAAACTTGATTTGTAACAAGCACAGGAATTTCCCTTTTCCTTGCTATCTCTGCGAGGGTTCTCATCTGCTTCACAAGTTCATTATTTACTTTCTGCATTCCCTTGATATCTTTTCCTTCACTTTCATTCTTCTCATCTTCACTTCTCGCATCTGCAAAATCTAGTCTATATAGAATAGTCATCCCATCAACAACAATAAGAGAAATCTCATCCTTCAAATGCTTAAGCAAATCATCAAATGCCTTTTTCTGCTCCTCAAAATTAGTTGGCTTTAAAAGAAAAATATTTTTAAGAACATCCTCAATAGGCACATCCCCATTACATAATTGTTTTACTCTATCAGCAGAAAATCCCCCCTCCGTATCTATGTAGATTACTTTATTCCCTTTCTTTGCCTGCGATACCGCAGTTAACAAGCAAAAATTAGTCTTCCCAGTTCCGGGAGCTCCATATACCACAGTTATAATGTCTGACTCATATCCCCCAAATAGCCATTTATTCAAATCGTATGAACCTGCAGATACTTTTGCCATAAATAATTAAGATAAACTGTAGTTTTAAAGATAATTATGATTAAAACAATAAATATTAAACTCCTGACAACAAAAAGCTACATTAACTATTAATTCATTAACAAATATAAAAAAGAGATATAAAAAAACAAAAAAAGTTTTATCTTCTTTTCTTCTTGGCTACTGGAGCAGCAACACCAAATGTATATTTGTGCATCAAACTATGCACCAATAACAATACTGCCGCAATAACAATTACAATAACTGCATACACACTAGGTGTGAAAAATACAGCTATTAAAATTATCAAAGCCAATACAAAATTAAGTAAACTACAATTACACATATTATCCTCCTTTACTAATAAAACATTTCAGAGTTAATAAACCTTATCTTCCCGCTTGGAATAATACAAATGATAATCGTTAATTAAGGTAGAATCATAAGAAATAAATATATTATTTCTTAACAGCCTTTACAATCTTATCAAGGTCCTTCTTTATTGCATCAACTGCATCAGAAACTGCCTTATTCACATTTCCAGTCTGTATCTTGAATACAAGGGGTTTAAATGGATGTTCTCTCTTCCAAGCAGCGAATTCAGCCCCCTGCTCATTCAAATAAACCCTAAGTATCTCCGCAACAGTCAAATTATCAATGTGCAATTCAGTTTCTCCTTTATCTTGCTTTACAACTTCTATATTCATAAATGAATTGACAAAATTTCCTTTATAAACCTTGCGATAGCCTTGCTTGTCAGATTTCTTAAATCTGGTTATAAAGCTTTCTACGAAAGCTTTATTTGTATCTTGAAGCCAAATGAGCTACGAAAACCTAATTATCTTAATGAGATAAATTCTACCGCAAAAGATAACAATCCATTTATTCTCTTTAATTTAACTAAAACTCCTAAAAATCATGTGACATCCTCCTTGGGCTTTAGCCCCCCAGTTAAAGCAATAGTTATCTTCCAAGTTACCTTGTTCAACGTATAATAGACTACATCAGATAATAAAGCAAACGGATTTCTTGCTAATCTTTAAAATATTATTTATCCAAATCCAAAAATTCGATATTGTCTGAACCCTTAATTTCTTCATTCTGTTTTTCCACAACAGCCCTTGGGCTCTCATTAAATCCAGAACCTTTTCTCAGGTTAATTTTGTAATACTGCTCTAATCTATTGATAAGAACAAAGTCATTACTTGGAAGAATTCCATTTTCCAATGACTTCAAATCATTCTCAGAACATCCTATTGCAGATGCAACCTGCTTCCTTCCCAGCCCCCTATCCTTTCTTTTCCTTACAATGTCCCAATGGAAGTTCTCTTTTAGTTCAGCAGCAACATTATTGTTCTTCCACCTTAAAGGCTTCCTAAAATCATCAAATAAAAGCTTCTTTTCCTCTTCCTTTCCCTTTGCAGGAACAGCAAGTTTGTCTTCATATTTCTTTAGAATAAATAACCCTTCTCTTATAGCATCATCTTCATATACCTTGATTATTTTTCCGTCATGAATAGCCTCAACAATCTTTTTCTCTTTTTGTTTCCATTCACTTAAAAATGCCATAGAAATACTAATATTTCACCTTTTTATTGTTTATTATAGTTAAAAACAACGTTTTCAAGTTCCTTCATTTCCAATAATTCACTGATTTTTGTATTTTCATCAACTATGATAACTGGAAGATTGTGGATATTCTCATTTTCTTTTATCAAATTTATAGAATCAACATTCATATTTCCTGCGATAGGTATAAGTAAAACATCTCCCGGATATTTGTTCTTTAGCTCTTCAAGTTGTTTACTTATAGCAATCTGCAACGCCTTGGTCTTTACAATATCTGTATTATATTCATATAAATAAACAATAGTATGAAACTCTCCCGGACATTTTTTCTTTAAATCAATGCTCTGCAACCACAATATAGTTCTCAAAATATCATATCTCTTATGTAAACTCTTTAGTTGATTCTGAAATTTGCTTGCAGTGTCATATTCTTCCAAGCTTAAAGACTCGGCATATATCCTATCTGCAAAAGCGAAGGTATTACTCACAGCTATCCTGCAATTAATATCAAACTTCTGTGAAATCTCCCCCCTTAATTGTTCGTCCAATAAATTAACCTCTGAATTTGAAAGTACTGTCTCCAAATCGGACTGTCTCCAACTCTCTAAATAAAATCCTAAAAGAAGTCCAACTATAAATATAATAATCGTAAGCACAAGAGCTACAAAAAAAGCGCCTTTTTTCATAATAATTCTCCAATCTTTGTATAATCTACCAGATTTAAAATCTTTCCATTTATCATTGTCTTTTTTCCTCTTGCTTTTCCTCCTGCTTTTCCACAGGACTGATTATCATCTTTTGTTCCTCTCCGGGATTTAAAGAAGCTTGCCCCTCAACATGAAAATACTCATGAAAATTATCGCTCAATGTCAATTCAGATGTATGCCCCATCTTTTTCTTTACAATTAAATTCATTTCCACAAATTTCTTAACATGATCATATCCCTTATTTCCCCTTATCTTAATCAGCACACTCTGTTTCATAGGTTGCTTATATGCAATAATAGCAAGTGTTTCCTGCTCTGCCTTGCTAAATTCAGAGCTTCCAGTAGCAAGCTTATTTACCATCCAAGTATACTCTGAAGAAACATCCATCTTCCAAAGATTATCTTGATTTATTATTTCTATTCCTCCATCCTTATATTTATCGCCCAAATCTTCAAGTATCTTCCTAAGAATTATTGGATTAACATCTGTCAATGCAACCAATTCCTGCAAAGTCATAAATCTTCCAGAAACAAACAAAGCTGCCTCAACCTTTCTCATATTCTGGAGTTCTATCTCCTCATCCAAATCATCCATACTCTCTTTTGAAATATCCATATTATGACTAGATTATTAGTGTTTTAAAAGTTATTTATACAGAGCCATAAGGGTTCCTTCTATTATGGCTGCTAAAATAAGCAAAGGGAGTACAATCATCAGAAACGAGTTAATCGATTTATAAAATCCAGATTTGAATTCTTCTCTTCCTTTTAATAAAAGTAATCCTAACCTAAGCCCCATCCCCATGGAAATAAAAACTGCAGGAAGTTCAAATATTCCATGTGGGAAAAGCATCCAGAAATCACTCATCCCAGAAACCTGAAAAACCTTGTTTAAAATATATCCTATTCCCAGTCCATTAAAAATAATGCTATATAAAGGAAATATCCCAAATACTACCCCGAATAACAATCCAAAAAAACAGGCAACAATATTATTTTGCAGGATAAAAAATATCATTTCAATCCAATTAAGCCCTCTTGCTTCCTGTGCAAGCTCACTAAACAACTTATCAAATATCTCAAACCTCTCTGGAAAAACAAAACCAATAATTACACTCAGAACAAACGCCACCAAAATCACATAAATATATTTCTTTGAAAGCTTAAGGTAATCCCAAGCTTCTTTCATCTGCCCCTTAAATTTTAATGCTTTGTTTTTCATATTATTTTATCTAAACATCCTCTGTAATACGATTACCTTTTTCTTATACTTAAGCTTTAGGTATGAGCCATAAATAACCCCTGCAATAAGTCCACCAAAGTGGGCAACATTCCCCACAGGCCAACTAAACATAATGCTAAGCGCCCAAATGACAAACAAAACTCCTGGAATCATTATATATGCTGGAAGCGAAAAGAAAGGAACAAAAATTATCCCAAACTTTAATTTTGGGAGCAACACTGCAACAAGCCCGGCAATAGCAAATATTGCTCCTGAAGCTCCAATCATCAAAGCATCTGGACTCCCAAATACTCTTTCAAAAAATCCATATCCAAAAAATCCAGCAAGCAGTACGCTTAACAATCCTGCGAATATTCCAGAAATTACATAGAACCATATAAATCTCTTCCTTCCTATTATCTTCTCTGTCAAACTTCCAATTGAAAATAAAGCAAACATATTAACCAATAAATGAAAGAACATAACATGTGAAAACATATGAGTTATAATAGTCCAAAGAGATTTTCCCTGAAAAATATTTGCCGCGCTTAATGCAAAATATTCAAGAGTCTTACAAGTTGCCCCATTACAAGAAAGAGCAACCCACAAAGCCTCAATAATAAAAACAATAACATTAACTAAAATTATCCAGCTTACCATTGAAAGACTCGAAAGCCATCTCAATAGCCCATTCCTCGAATTATTTATTTTATAATAAACCATTATCTTTCCTATGAATGTTACTTCTTAGACTTTTTCTTTTTCTTGGCTACGGCCTTCTTTCCACTGGCTCTTGCCTCTTTCTTTAGAAGCTTAGCTTTCTCTTTCTTTCTTACTTCTCTTTCCTTCGCCTTTTTCTTCGCCTCTGCCTTAATCTTTCTTGCTCTAACTTTATCTTCTTCCACATGAATTATATCTAAATCCGTAGAAACCTCTGCCAATATACCATTCAACTTTGCTATTTGTTTACCAATTGTTTCTATTTCCACAGTATTATCCTTAAGAGTCAAAACCTCTCCGCATTCTGGGCACGCATATTGATTAGGCAATGCTTCTTCTTCTGAATATTCTATATTACAATTTGGACAATCATAGAATTGCTTCGTTTTCTTTATATGCTGCTTCGTTTTCAATTCTTCTATTTCTTTAACTAGTTTCTCTCTAAACTTATTCAAGCTCTTCCCAGAACTTAAGGTCCAGAAATAAGTATACCATCCACCCTTCTTCCTGTCCTTCTTTCTCATGAAACTAACAAGCCCTTCATCCGCTAACTTATATAAAACGTTTCTAGTTTGATTTATTGTCAATCCTAACTTCTTAGCAATTAAGAATTCATTTACATTCTTCTTATCATATAGTAAATCTACAACTTTCTGCCCAGCGCTACCTATCAGCGAGGAGACTATGTCCTTTAGAAGTTTAATCTGCATACATCTCTCAAAAAAGGTCAAATTAAAAACCTTTCTAATGTTCTGTTACCCCTAGATAATTAATATAAAGTTATATAAATCATTTTTGAAAAATACCATTATGCTATTCTTTAAAAAGAAAGAGGATTCGCTTGGCTTACCTGATTTACCTCCAAGTCAGATGCCCAATATAAAATCAATTACTAGAGAAATACCTGCTTCTCCTGAAACTGTGAATAACCCTCCTACAATGTCAAAAATAGAAAATAAAGAGGAGGATGAGGATGAAAACGAGGATGACAATGAACCAATTGAGAAACATGCCTTGCCTTCCTTCCCAGACACTGCAAATCTAAAAGGATTTTCCCAAACAGCAATAAAAGATGCTGTAGGAACAGGAAAAGAAGATAATTTTCTTCCAAAAATCTCTCTTCCAAAAATCCCTGCCTTATTACCAAAGGCGCCAGAACCGAGCGTTCTTCAGAAACCTGTTTCCTTGGAAGAATGGAATCCTGAAAAAACAATAACACCAAAACCTGCAAGTTCTAATCAAAAAAGTTCAAGCATTTATGTAAAGTTGGAAAAATTCCACACTGCAAAAAGAGCTCTCGAAGACATTAAATCGAAAGTGGAAGAAGTTGAATCCCTTCTTGGTAAAATAAGAGAAGTAAAAATGAGAGAAGAACAAGAGCTTTCTGGATGGGAAAAAGATGTTTTCAATATAAAATCAAGATTACAGGATGTAACAGATAATATTTTCGAAAGAGGAGATTAATTATGACAGAGTACATACAAGTTTCTTCCGAGCAAAAAACATACACTGAAAAATCCCTTCTCGAATCTCAATTAGGTTTAATTTCGATAATAAAACACCTTGACGCATACAAATCTCTTAGAAGTGATGAAATAACCCTAAAGATTGCTTTGAAAGCTAAAATAGATGAACTAAAAGAAAAAATAAGACTATTTGAAAAACTTCTTCCAAAAACAAAATATAAGGATAAATTCGCAGAAGAAAAAAGAATTGTTCATGAGGCAAAAATCCTAAAGCTTCCCGAAATCCATGAAACAATAGCAAAAAAGAAGAAAGAAGAATTTGATATAGAAAAAGAATTGGATGAAATTCAAAAGAAACTCCAGAGACTTGAAAGATAAATCCCTCAGAGTTGACCAGTTTTCTCCCAATATAATCTTCTAGGCAAACAAGAAAAATCTGTATTGCTTTGCTCTTCCCTTATTTTAGCAAATACTTCTTTAATTGAAGTCTCTTTAAAATTTCCATACTTCTTTAATTGCCCAGAACATTCAAATATATCCCCCAAAATTGTTACATACAAACTCGCCTTTCCACATTGTGTACACGGAACTCCTCCAAGATATGGAAGCAGTCTTTGATATCTAATTCCAAATTCCTCATCGTCAATTTTTCTAGCTTCTTTAGATAATTCTATAAATTCTTGCATTGAAATTTCCATATCTGTTCTGTCCTTTGTTTTTCCAGCAGGAATAAATGTTCCCATAATAGGCATTATATTATTCTTCCTGCAATATCTAAAAATACTTAATGCCTCATCTTTATTTGCCTTACAAACCACTGAATTTATTGCAAGCCTTGTTTGATATTTACCTGTAGAAGAGTTAAAACCATTTTTGATTAACAAATCAAGAGCCTTGTTTCTCTTTTCAGAATACCCTCTTCTTCCCACCATTCTATCCTGTAATTCTGAATTAAAACTATTAACTTTAATAACAACAGAAGAATTTGTCTCTTCTAAAACTCTCGCTAAATTTTCATCAATTCTTGCACCATGCGTTGCAAGAACCGAAATTATTCCTTTGTTTGATATATAATGTAAAATTTCTTCTAACGCTGGGTCAACGGTAGGCTCTCCTGCACCAATAATGTTTATTGCCCTGCATCCAAGAGAAGCAACATCATCTATTATTCCTTTTGTTTCATCAACAGAAATCTCTCCCGGAAGTCTCTGCCTTTTTCCAAATCCCTTTTCCTCCCTGAAGCAATATTCACACTTTAAATCACACAAGTTGGAGAGTTCTATCTGAGCAGTAAGCAATCTTTTGGATTGCCACGCCTCAAAGTAATCTTTCTCATTAAAATGCCATCCCTGCATTAATACTGCTTCTTTGTTTGTTGTTTTTTCTGTCATGTTTTTGTTTTCTGCGATTTTCTCGCTTTTAGTTACCCTTCAAGAGTAGTGTAGTTATTTAATAATATCTAGAGAATATTTTTACATAAATGACAATATTTATATATTAAATGTAACACTTGTTAAATATGACAGAATTAGACAATTTAGATAGACGAGTACTCTATGAGCTAGACTTAAACGCAAGAATCCCGGTTACTAAACTAGCAAGAAAGCTAAGATTATCAAGAGAAAAAGTGAATTATAGAATAAATACTCTTACAAAAAAAGGAGTTATAAGAAAATTTGTAACAATGATAGACCCAACAAAACTAGGGTATTCTGTTTATAAAATGTTTTTCAAATTCCAAAATTTAAATAAAGAAAAAGAAAAGGAGATGACGGAATATCTAACAAACAATGATTATATTTATTGGATTGCGAGCGCAAGAGGAAAATGGGATTTGAATATGACTATTTTCGCTAAAGATATTAATCACTTGGATGAAATCCTATTTGAATTCTTCTCAAAATATGGGAGATATATCTTAGAACAGGAATTTAACACCACATTAAATGTTGGAATAAAAAGCAAAGACTGGCTTTTAACGGAACAAAAATCGAAGAGCAAGATAACCTTTTTTGCAGGAAAGATAAAAGATCTAAAAATTGATAAAACCGATGTTGAATTACTAAGAGTTTTGGCAAATAATGCAAGAATGAGCGCAACCGAATTGGCGAAAAAAATACATTCGAGTGAAAGAATTGTCATATATAGAATGAAAAGTCTTGAAAAACTCGGAATTATCTTGGGATACACCACCTCATTAAATCTTGAAGTATTGGAAATGCAATTTTTCAAAGCAAGTATAAACTTTAATTTTCTTTCCAGCTCAGAAAAAGATAAAATTATAGAATATTGCAAAAATCATCCAAACATAGGTTTTCTTATATTCTGCGTAGGTAGTTGGCCTTTAGAATTAGAGATGATAGTCAAAGATAATAGAGAATTCTATGATATAATGGAAGAATTTAGGCAAAAGTTCCCCGAAATGAAAGGATATGATACAATGATATTCCCCGTTGAATATAAATTCGATTGGATGCCTCTCTGTTACAAGGCAGAGTAAAAGAATAATTTAAATAACCAGTTACTTCTAAGAATAATATGAAAATAGAGACAAGACAACAGTTGATAAGCGCATACATAGAATTTTTCAAGAAAAATGGGCACAAGCACATTCCTTCCGCATCATTGATTCCAGAAAACGACCCTACCGTCCTTTTCACAACAGCAGGAATGCACCCCCTAGTTCCCTTTCTTCTAGGACAAAAGCACCCTCTAGGTAAGAGGCTTGTAGATGTCCAGAAATGCATCAGAACTGTAGATATAGATGAAGTCGGTAATACTACTCATCATACTTTCTTTGAAATGCTTGGAAATTGGTCTTTAGGAGATTACTTTAAAGAAGAAGCAATCAAGCTAACATTTGAATTTCACACAAAAGTTCTAGGCATCCCAGTAGAAAAATATGCAGTCTCAGTCTTTGAAGGAGATAAAGATGCTAAAAAAGATGATGAATCTGCAAAAATCTGGCAAAGTCTTGGAGTGAGCAAGGATAGAATAGCCTTCTTACCAAAATCAGATAATTGGTGGGGTCCAGCCGGAGAATCAGGTCCATGCGGTCCATGCACTGAGCAATTTTATTGGAAGTCAAATAAACCAGTTCCAAAAAAGTTCAATCCAGAAGACAAAGGATGGGTAGAAATAGGCAATGATGTTCTAATGGAATTTGAAAAAAAGCAAATAAAGGTAATATTAACAGATGCCATCAACGCACTAATAGATAAAAGTGGTAAATTGAATAAAGAACTAGCAGAAATATTACAAAACACAGGTAAGAAAATAGTAGTTGTCACAAATGCAGAGATTAGCGAAATAAAATCAAAATTAGGCAACTATAACTTTGAAATATTCTCATTATTAAGAAATCCCGAAAAATCAAATTCGAAATACTTTAAAGTATTACTAGAAAAATATAATTTGAAACCGGAAGAAGTTATTTATTTTGACCATAAAGAAGAAAATATCAAATCTGCAAAAGAAAACACGATAAACTGTGTTAAGTATAAGGATAACAATCAAATCAAAACATTTATTGAAGCAAACATGCATAAATTTGTTCCCTTGCAACAAAAGAACATTGACTTCGGAGGAGGAGTTGAGCGTGCTCTAGCAATCCTAAATGGTTTAGATGACAACTATCAAACTTCAATATTCAAACCAATAATAGAAGAAATAGAAAAACTCTCAAATAAAACCTATGGAAAAGATAAAGAAGAGACAAGAGCAATGAGAATCATTGCAGACCATATAAGAGCTGCAACTTTTATTTTGGGGGATTATAGAGCAGTCAAACCCTCAAATGTAGGACAAGGATATGTTCTTAGAAGATTAATTAGACGAGCAATAAGATATGGAAAGCAATTAGGAATAAAAGATAATTTCACAAGCAAAATAGCCAAAACAGTTCTTCCAATCTATCCAGACTATCAAGAATTGCATCAAAATCATAAGTTTATTCAAGAACAACTAGATGATGAAGAAACAAAATTCAATGCTACTCTAGAAAAAGGAATCAAAGAATTCAACAAAATGTCAAGTAAACCACTTATAACTGGAAAAGAAGCGTTTCTGCTGTTCCAATCATATGGATTTCCGATAGAATTCACAGAAGAATTGGCAGATGAAAGAGGAATTATTGTTGATTTAGAAGAATACAACCAAGAGTTCAAAAAACACCAGGATTTAAGCAGAACCTCTTCTTCTGGAATGTTCAAATCAGGATTAGCAGATGATAGCGAAGCAACAAAGAAATTGCACACCGCAACTCACCTTCTTAATGAAGCTCTCAGGAGGGTCTTAAATGACAAAGCAATTGCACAAAAAGGTTCCAACATAAATCCAGAGCGTCTGCGTTTTGACTTTAATTTCCCAAGAAAATTAACTCCTCAAGAGATATCAGATGTAGAGTCACTAGTAAACCAGAAGATTAAAGACGGATTAAAGATAATTAAAGAAGAAATCCCTCTTCAAGATGCGATAAAATCAGGCGCTCAATCTGAATTCGGTGCAAAATACCCAGAATTAGTCTCAGTCTACACTATCATCGACAAAAAAGAACCAAAAGGATTTTTCAGCAAGGAAATATGCACTGGTCCACATGTCTCAAACACAAGTGAACTAGGCTCTTTCAAGATTCAAAAAGAAGAATCGGTAGCTGCAGGAATTAGAAGAAT
>Ga0233425_10010674_pt1 | contig 11049 bp, 10 predicted proteins | sample Watercolumn_Towu_2_FD_181712 | JGI IMG/M metagenome (GOLD analysis project Ga0233425, IMG submission 181712) | Freshwater microbial communities from Lake Towuti, South Sulawesi, Indonesia - Watercolumn_Towuti2014_140_MG | ecosystem: Environmental > Aquatic > Freshwater > Lake | place...
TTCGTACTCCTTCTGCGCCTGGACGGCGGCCTCCTTGGCCGTCTTGGCCTCCTCAAGGGAGCGTTTAATGCCGTCGGCCCGCGTCGCCAGGAACTGGGTGAGCGGCGTGAACAAGAACTTGTACAGTACAGTGACCAAAATGAGGAAGTTCACAACCTGAATGAGCAGCGTCATGTTCAGGTTGATGATCCCGGGCTGCTCCCCTCCGCCATGGGCCTCCTCGGCGGCCCAAACAGGGAAAGCCGCGAGAAGCGCCAGGCCAAGGAAGCAGGCCGCAGTTGCGACAAGCCGCATGCGATCCTTCGTCATCACTGCTGATCCTCCGTTCCTAATTCTGTCATTGCGAGCGGCCGGAGGAAGCGCGGCAATCTCACCGTTCTCCTCCTACAAGACTGCGAGATTGCTTCGTCGCTTTGCTCCTCGCAACGACGGTTGCTATTTCAGTTCTTGACCGGCAATGTTTCCGCCCGGCAAGACTGAACGAACGATAAAATAGCCGCCCATCCCAAGTTGAACGACGAGCAGGCCAAGCGCCATCCCGATCAGATTCACAGGCAGGTAGACGATCACGAAGAAGACGATGGTGGCGACTCCGAGGAGTCTCAGAATGGATCGGACCCACCAGTACCGCTGGCCACGCGATCGGGGCGCCGGGCGCTCCGTGAGATGGACCACGGTTTGAACGATCAGCCTGAAGCTGAACAGGCTGACGAGGGCGCCAGCGGCGAGACCCAGGGCCCAGTCCCACTTCCCAAAGAGGCCAAAAACAACGAGCCCGGCCGCAACAAGGCCGAGCGCACCCACCAGCGTACCCCGGACGAACTGTTCCCGCTCGTTCATACCACCGGCAAAAAGCGCTGCCGGATCGTTACAGATCAGACCCGGCGGCCTTCCGCGCCTCAAAGACCCCCTAGCTTGCCCTATCATTCACAATCTGTCAAGCCTTTTTTGTCCACTTGTTAATACGACGCCTCGCGGTCCGCCGCAACGGTGGCACCACCAATGAGAAGATCGGGCTCTACCGCATCATAGAACACGGCCGCCTGGCCTGGCGCTGGCGCGGGCTGGGGCTGCTCCCATCGGACCCGTATCTGCCCATCGCGGAGAGGGAACACTCTTGCCGGCATTGCGGCCTGCCGGGAACGAACCTTCATCAAGACCGACCGTTCGTCGGTCAAGCGATCCCACGCGATAAGGTTGAGCTGATCGGCCACAAATTCCGGCTGCAGCAGTTCGTCCCGCCGGCCCACTACGACTGCGTTGGTCTTCGGGTCAAGCCGAACAACGTAATACGGGCCGCCTGCCAGCCCCAGGCCGCTGCGCTGACCGACGGTATAGAACGGCAGGCCTGAGTGTTGCCCAAGGACCCGGCCGGCGCAGTCAGTAATCGGACCGGACCCCAGACGATCGCCACACTGCTCACGAAGGTAGGTCCGGTAATCGTGGCCGACAAAGCAGAGATCCTGGCTGTCGGCCTTGTCGGCGATCTTTAGACCATAGGCCGCCGCACGTGCCCGGACCTGTTCCTTAGTCATATGACCAATGGGCAAACAGGCTCGGGCCAGTTGGGCTTGGGTCAGGCTGTACAGAAAGTAGCTCTGATCCCTCTCTTGGTCGACTCCGCGACGCAGCAGATAGCGACCGCTCGCCTGGTCCTGCTCAACCCTTGCATAATGGCCCGTCGCCAGGCGCTCGGCCCCCAGCCCAACCGTCTGTCGGAGCAGAGACCCGAATTTTATCAACTCATTGCAGCGCACGCAGGGATTCGGCGTCACACCTCCCAGATAGGCCTCGGTAAACTCGCGGATTACGTCGCGCTGAAATTGCGACTCGTAATTCAAGATGTAGTAGGGGATGCCGAGTTGCGCGGCGACAAGCCTCGCATCCTCTGCGTCTTTGACAGAGCAGCAGCGATCGGCCCGCTCCGAGCCGTTCCCCGCCGCTCCGGGCAACAACTTCAGGCTGATTCCAACAACCTCATACCCTTGCTCGATGAGCAAGACGGCGGCCACGGCGCTGTCAACTCCGCCGCTCATCGCCACAACAACCCTCGGCTTACGACTCACGGATTTTCCTTCGAAAACAGCATTCGGCCCTCAGCATTCGGCCGTAGGTCGGGTTAGCGCAGTGCGACCCGACAATTCGATCACGGCTGACCACTGATTACTGACAGTTCCTTTTCTGCTTTTACCCTAAACCCTAACCCCGATCCCCTGCACTTGTGCGGCGCGGACCCGCTCCACCAGCGGCGGCAAGAGTTCAAGGACGCGCTCAATCTCAGCCTCCGTCGTCCTGGCGCCCAGAGAAAAACGGATTCCGCCACCGTCGATTTCCGGCCCCCGGCCCATCGCCCGCAGCACGTGCGACGACTCGAGCGAGCCGGCGGCGCAGGCAGCGCCCGCGGACACCTCCACCCCCTCGAGGTCCAAGGCGACCATCAAAGCGTCTGCCCGAATCCCCTGAAACGAGATGTTTGAGGTATTTGGCAGCCGCCGATCCCGGTCGCCGTTCCGTCGTGTCCCAGAGATTCGGCTAAGGATGCCGCCTTCCAGACGATCTCGGAGTGCTCGCAGGCGGCGGCTCTCGGTCGGCATCGATTCGAGCGCGAGTTTCGCGGCACAGGCCATGCCGACCGCCGCCGCCACGTTCGCCGTTCCTGCTCTCACGCCATGCTCCTGCTCCCCACCATGGATTTGGGGGATGATTGTTGTTCCGGGACGAACATACAACGCCCCGATCCCCTTCGGACCGTAGATCTTGTGGCCTGAAATCGTCAGCAGATCGACCCTCAAGGCTTCGACATCGATCGGCAGGCGGCCGAACGTCTGGACAGCGTCTGTGTGAAAGACAATTCCGCGCTCCCGTGCGAGCTGCCCGATTTCAGTAACCGGACCGATGACCCCGGTCTCATTGTTGGCGTGCATGAGGGAGATCACTATCGTGTCGGTCCGAAGGCTCTGCTTGACTCTCTCCGGATCAATGAGCCCCTCGGCATCGACCGGCAGATAGGTGACGTCGAACCCTTGCGCCTCCAGCGCCCGGCAGGCACCGAGTACCGCTCGGTGCTCCACTGCCGCGGTCACGATATGTTGTCCTCGCTCCCGTGCGGCCCAGGCGGCGCCCTTGACAGCCAGGTTGTCCGCCTCTGTGCCTCCAGACACAAAGACCACACCAGCCTTCTCCCGTACTCCGAGAGTCGACGCAATGGCCTCACGTGCCCCCTCAAGCGCGCGTTTGCCCTCTCTGCCACGGCTGTGGGCCGAACTGGCATTACCGAAGTGCGACTCAAGATACGGCCTCATAGCCTCCAACACCTCGGGCCGCACAGGTGTCGTGGCATTGTAGTCAAGGTAGATGTTCATCAGCTCTCCGAAACGAGGCCCTATTCTCTTGCGTCACGCCCCGCCCGTGCGGACGGCGGTCGGCGACGCGTCGTCGATGGCAGGCGAAGCACATACAGCGCAGCCTGCCTGCGCCGATTCGAGTCGTATAGGGATGTACGGCGAGATTGCGCGGGGCAGATTGCCGTCCGCACCACAGGCTCGATGGCAACGCGATCGCTAACCCGCGCTTGAACAGATCGCACCGAAAAGGCGGGCACCCGTCACCAACAGATAGAACGTCAGAAATGGCCACACCAGGAGACCCACCATCGGGATGGCTCCTATCAGCCCCGCGACGATGAGCGAACCAAGGCTGAGCAGATATGCCTCTACATACTCGGTCAGGACCTTGCGGATCCGCAACCAGACAACCGTAGGGTGCAGGACGGCCTCAAGTCGGCGCTCTTTCAGGTAGTGCGCGACACCCATCGGCAGGAAGAAGCCTGCCGTGATTCCAAGAAGCATCCCCAGCAGCATCAGGACGACGCCAAGATTGAGCGCAATGCCCCCTCTCGCCAAGAGGCCGAAACCGGAAACGATGAAGAGGAAGGGAACGATCTCATAGGCCAAGACGAGAACAAACAGCAGCAACCCCGTCGCACAGAAGGTCGACCACCGGCTCCACGATGGCAGCACTTCATCCTGCGGGATAGCTAGGGCACCCTGGAAGGTCGCCAACGTAAACCCGAGCATGGGGAAATTGGCAGCCGGCGCCAACAAAGATCCCGCAAGGGCAAATTCTCGCGTGAGCAGGAACCCAAGGGTCACGAAGACAACTTCGAGGAGTAGTCCGATGCTGCCACCGATCACGATCTTCGGCAGCCACCTGCGATCTCCCAGGGGGAAGGTCATCGCCTTCGCCGCCCGGTTAAGCAAGCCAACCTCCGTAAAGTTTCACGTGCAACACTGATCGCTCACGCCTGCCCACAGATACGCTCGTAGATTCTTTCGAGGTCCTCCGTAGAGTAGAACTCGACCTCAATCGTCCCCCCCTTGCCTTTTTTACAGATTTGAACCTTGGTTCCGAGCGCCTGCCGAAGGGCGTTTTCAGCCGCCTGGATCGCAGGCTCACTTGCCGTCGGACGCCGCTGAGTGCTGCCGACCTGTTTCAGTCGCCGGACCAGTGCTTCGGTGGCGCGCACGGACAGACCCCGGCGGATCGCCTCGTCGCGCACCCTGATCTGATCGGCTGCCCGCTCCAACCCCAACAGCGCCCGGGCGTGCCCTTCCGACAGGACGCCCTCCACCAGATCGGCCTGGATCTGCTTGGGCAGCTTGAGCAGGCGCAGCGCGTTCGCGACGGAGGAACGATCTCGGCCGACCCGACGAGCCACCTCCTCCTGGGTGAGGCCAAATTCCTCCTGCAGCCTCAAATACGCTTCGGACTGCTCAATCGGGTTCAAGTCTTCCCGTTGCAGGTTCTCGACTAATGCCACCTCCAGCGCCTGGCTGCTGGTGAACTCTTTTACCAGGGCCGGAACCACATCAAGACCTGCCATCCGCGCCGCCCTGAGGCGCCGCTCTCCGGCCACCACCTCCAGTCGCTCCCCGTCCCGACGAAGCAAGATCGGCAGGAGCACGCCATGGGCCTTAATGGAGGATGCCAGCTCATTAAGCTTGGAGTCGTTCATAGAACGGCGCGGCTGAAATCTGCCCGGTGCGATCTCTTCCACTCGAACCTGCAGCACCCCGGAGGAATCACCCGCGGGGATCAGTGTCTCCAGCCCCCTGCCGAGGGCTCTACGTTGCGCCATCGATAATCTCCTTGGCCAAGCGAAGATAGCTCTCGGCGCCTGCCGAGCGGCCGTCATACAGCAGAACCGGCTTCCCGAAGCTGGGCGCTTCGCTCAGTCGCACATTCCGAGGGATCACGGTTCTGAGAACGCTGCGCGGAAAGTGGCGCCGCACCTCTTGCTCTACCTGTTCGCAAATATTGAGCCTCATGTCGTACATGGTCAGGACGATTCCCTCAACCTGAAGGCTCGGGTTCAGTTTCGTCCGACACAGGGTAATAGCCTCCATGATCCTGGCCAGACCTTCCAGGGCATAATATTCGCATTGAAGCGGGATCAGAACCGTGTGGGCGGCTACTAAGGCATTCACGGTCAGCAGGCCAAGGGAAGGCGGGCAGTCGATCAGGACAAAGGCGTAGACATCTGTTCCATTTCCCAGCGCCTCCCTCAGGCGAACTTCCCGATGCGGGCTTAACGCCAGCTCCACCTCGGCTCCGATGAGGCGGTCTCCCGCCGGGACCAGGTCCAGACCGGGAGCGACGGTCGGTCGCGCCACTTCAACAACCTTGGCCTCCCCCATAAGCAGATCGTAGGCGGCCGGCGCGGCCCCGTGTTCGACCCCCAATGCGCTCGTGGCATTCCCCTGCGGATCGAGATCGACAAGGAGCGTTCGCTGCTCCGCCGCCGCGAGAGACGCGGCCAGGTTTACTGCTGTTGTTGTTTTGCCGACTCCGCCTTTTTGATTCGCAATGGCGATAATCCGCATCGCGGTCCTCCTCACTTGACCTGGAAGGGTACCACAAACGGCAACAGGAACAAAGCGGCGCATTGGGAGAGTTTCACGTGAAACATCTTGTGGCTGTCAGCTCTTGGCTATCGGCTGTCAGCCTTTTCTGCGATCAGCAGGTAGGTTGGCGGGAACCCCGCGTCCGGGGCGGGGGCTTCTCGGATTTGCGCGCTCATCCCAAATGCGGCGACCAACGGCTGTAACGATGGAAGCGCTTCTCGTGCCCCTAGTCCCACCTGAAGAATCAGACGCCCTCCAGGCTTGAGGAGCGGCTCAACGAGGCGCGCCACATCCGAGGTTGGCCCGACTGCCCGCGCGAATGCCAGATCGTATTGGCCCAGATGCTCGGCATCGGCGTACAGCGCCTCAACCCTGGCCCGCATACAGCGAATACCGGCAAGCTCCAGGCGTCGTATGATGGCGCGGAGAAAGGTGGCCCGCTTTCGCCTGGGCTCCAGCAGCACCATGTCGATGTCCGGATACGCGATCTTGAGAACCAGGCCGGGGAACCCTGCGCCCGATCCGACGTCTATAGCTCTCACGGACCGCACGGGCTCAAAGGCTGTCCCGCAGGCAAGAGAACGCAGGAATCCCTCACGGATGACGGCTTCCTCGGTTCTCAGCCCAGTCAGGTTCACCTGTGAGGCCCACCGTCGCAGTTCGGACAAATAGACGGCAAACGCATCGTGTTGCGCCGCCGTCAACTGAAGCCCGATGCGGTCGAGTCCTCGGGTCCAAAGCTCCCTGTGGCCGGCAATCGAGTGTTGCGCCGCCCGCTCTGGCGCGGCGATCGCGTCAGGACGCCTCCGGCCTACTGAGTGCGAGCTTGCCCTGCCTCTCCAGCAACTGCTGCTGACCCATCTGGAGGACATTATTCACAAGCCAATATAATACGAGCCCCGAGGGAAAGGCCCAAAACATAAAGGTGAACATGGTTGGCAGCAGGTAGAGCATCATCTTCGCCTGCTGCGGATCGCTTGAACTGGGGGGGGACATCTTCTGCTGGAAGAACATGCTGACGCCCATCAACAGCGCCAACAGGTTAAAGGGATAGTCTTTTAAGCCCCACACATCAATTGCGAAGAGCGCGTCCGGCTGGGAAAGATCTTTGATCCAGAGGAAGGGGGCGCGCCACATCTCAACGGAACTGGAGAGCGCGTTGTACAGGGCAACGAAGATGGGAAGCTGAATGAGCATGGGGAGACACCCGCCCAACGGATTGACCCCGTGTTTTCTGTACAGCGCCATGACCTCCTGCTGCTTCTTCTGCGCATTGTTCTTGTTCCTCTCCGAGATGGCGGCAATCTTCGGTTGCAGCGCCTTCATCGCCTGCATCGACCGGAGGCTTTTTGCAGTAAGGGGGTGGAGAATGACCTTCTGCAGCACGGTCAGCAGGATGATGGCAACGCCGTAGTTACCGGCGATGCGGTGTAGAAAGCGCAAGAGGTGAAGCGCGGGGCGAGCAAGCGCATCAAACCATCCAAGGTCCACGATTTTACCGAGATCCGACCCGGCAGCATTAAGATGGTCGAGATCCTTCGGTCCGCCATAGAAGGCGACGCGCTGGGTCAGTTCAGCCCCAGGCTCGATACTCTGGGTCGGCGAGGCCAGCGCAACCACTGGATGTTCCTCCGGTCCTTTGCGTACTATTGCTACGCTCTCCTTGCCGTCCGGCAAAAGCGCCGCGGCAAAATAGAGATCCTGAAGCGCTGTCCATGACACTCGTCCACTGTGAGTCGCCGCGTTTTTGAGGCTTCCAGGGTCATCCTTTACGCGTTTGCCGTCTACCCAACTTGTAGCCGACACGGCTTGTGCGCGCCCGCTGCCAATGTAGAAGCCGGGACCCCACGCCAGTTCCGGTGTGATGCTGATCGGTTTTTTGCCGGTATTTTTCCATGACAGCTCCACCTCAACACGGTAGCTGTTGCGTTTGAATGTCAACCGCTTAGAGAGTTGAAGTGGTCCGCCCCCTCGCGAGGACAGAACGATCGATCCGGTGTCTGACGAGGAGCGGAGATCCAGTTGCGATTTGTCGCTGTCGAACTCCAGCGGCGCCGGTTCCTCCGGATTCCCGCTGGAGACCAGAAGCGGTCCCAGCGCCTCCTCGGCTTGTTCTTGCGGGAGCACAACGAGGTCCACTCCTTGCCCGTCGGCGGCTTGATACGACTTGAGCCGCCAACTCTTCAGCGCCCCACCTCGCGATGTGAAGACGGCCCTCACGACATCCGTCTCCACGACGACTTCTCGCTCCGGCGCTTTGGGAGCGGCTTCCCGCCCCTGAGGTCGACCCGATGGTGTGGGGGCTTCGCTCGATGGAGGCCCGGACGGTTTTGTCGTGGTGGACGCGCTTTTCTCCCCTGTCGTGGCCGGCGGATACTCAGGCTTCGGCAGGAGGAATTGTGCGCCGAAAAGGATTACGGTCGCAAGCGAAACCGCCAATAATGCTCGAGCCTGTGACGACATGTCACCCCTATCGCAGGGGCTGCACCCTCAAAAAGGGCAGCCGCTTATTTTACCGGGTCGTATCCACCCTCGCACCACGGCTGGCACCGGGCAAGCCGGCGAGCGGCGAGAAGCAGGCCTCGTGCCAGCCCGTACCTCCCGATCGCCTCGTCAGCGTAATCGGCACACGTAGGGTAGAACCTGCAGGCCGGAGGAAGCAGCGGCGACACAATCTGCTTGTACGCCTGCACAATCGTTCTCGCAATGCACGCTGGTGTCACTTGTTCCGACTTGTCCCAACCGGTTCGGAGGAGTTGGAGGGTAAGAGTCTGCGCGCGCGCTCAAAAAGATCGACAATCTGACCCCTCATATCTCGACGGCTCAGAGCGTCAATACCCTTTTTGGCGGTCACCAGAATTTCAATACCCGCAGGTAGCTGCCGGCAATAAACTCGAAACGTTTCGCGCGCCAGCCGTTTTGCTTTGTTGCGAACCGTTGCTGTTCCGACGCGCGCCCCAAGAGCTAATTGGAGTTGTTGTTTTTCAGTTGACGTAAACCGCACATACAGCGTAAAATGTTTAGTATTACAAGCCCTTTTCAGTCGGGTCGCACCGCTCGATTCCAATTGCTGCATGTCGGTAGTTAATCTGTAACGCTTGAGAACAATTGGACCGGCGGCACTCAGCAGAAGCGAAGGGCGAGATTACACGGTGAGCCTTCTTCGGCCTTTTGCCATTCTTCGTTTAATGACATTCCGGCCGTTTGGGGTGCTCATGCGAGCCAAGAAGCCATGCGTCCGTTTTCGCTTGCTTTTGTTGGGTTGGTATGTTCGCTTCATGATAAATTCCTATTGATGGTAGACAGTTGTTCCCCTGTTCACAATGAAAACGAGATCTAATATAACTTGTGACACGCGGTCTGTCAAGCCCAAATAGCGCATGGAGCCGACGAGGCTGGCTGGCGTTACTTTCCTTTTGCTCCGTTTACGATAGATCTTAGCTAACTGCTTATATCCAGAGGCGTAGAAGTTTTCAACAGGTGTGGACAAGATGTGTGTAAGTATGCGGCTCTAGCAAATCGTTGTGTTTTGTGAGAAGCCTGTGAATAGGCGTTGACAACTTTAGTCTGTGTGCAGGTTATACACAGCCCTTCCCGTACAACCGGTTCTTCAGAAAGCGTGATGGCTTGGGGGTTGGCGGGGTCATCCACATTTTCAGAGGTTCCTATTACTACTCCGAGTTTTTAAGATTTCATTCTAGGATACTAATAGAACCGCTCTCACTTCCGGAGGAATACGGACTCTATGCATATTACGGTGCTGCGGGATGATCTGCTTAATGGTGTCGGACCGATTCAAGCGGTTGTAGAAACCAAACGAAGCCTTCCCATCCTTTCCCATCTCCTTCTTGAAGCTTCTCCGTCGCACCTTTCGGTGTTTGGAACTGATCTGGATATTGGAGTACGAAAACGAATACCGGGACAGGTTGAAAAAGGGGGATCTGTTGCGCTTTCGGCGAGAAAACTGTATGAGATCGTCCGCGAACTTCCCGCGACATCTGTAGACCTTGTTGTTGATGAGGAACTCACAGCAACTATTACCTGCGGAAACTCGGAATTTAGAATAAAGGGTCTCTCCAGAGACGATTTTCCGTTGATGCGTGAACCGAAGCGGAGCGGGATTGTTCTTGATCGCCGGCTGTTTCGCGACATGATTCGGCGCACACTCTACGCGGTTTCGTCGGATCAGACTCGCTATACCTTGAACGGCATTCTCTTCCGTGTGACGCCGAAGGATGTTAAGATGGTGGCCACCGACGGCCATCGACTGGCCATGACCAGCCATGAGCGGTCAACGGAGGGTGGAGACACCCCTCACCCCTCACCCTTCACGCCCTTCGATGCCATCATCCCACGAAAGGCTGCGGCTGAGACACTCAAGTTGTTGCGTGAAGAACCTGGTGAGATCGCTGTTGAGGTTTCAGAAAATCACCTTCTTCTTCAGACCGACGATACCTTCATCGATACGCGTCTCATCGAGGGGCAGTTTCCTAACTATGAACAGGTCATTCCCGCCAATGCCACCAAGGAGGTTGTGGTCAATCGTGAGGCGTTTCTCGCCGGGCTTCGCCGGACATCCACCATTCTAGGGGAACGCGCGCTTCCCACCACCATGAAGCTCACACCCGGGAAACTCCTGCTCAGTTGTGTAAACCTCGACCTTGGAGAAGCGAAAGAACGTCTCGATGTCGAGTACCAACATGAGGAGATGACCGTGGGGTTTAATGCGCGGTATATCCTGGACTTTCTGGGTGCGCTTACTGCTGAGCAGGCGACGATTCGGTTGCAGGACTCACTCAGCCCGGCCCTGTTTGCCGGTAAGGACGACACGCGATATACATGTGTGATTATGCCGATGAGGCTGTAGTTGTGAAGTGTTGAAACGAAAAACTTCTCCTTGAGTGCAAGAGGGTATATGGGTAGAGAATCGAAAGAACTCAATATTGACGCCTCCAACCAAGAGGTGAAAGATACGAGCATCACGCCCTCGATGGACGCTCTCTCGAACAGCGGGTCACCACCAGAGGTTTACGATGCCACTCAGATCCGGATCCTGGAGGGTCTCGAGGCGGTACGCAAACGCCCCGCCATGTATATCGGCAGTACGGGGGTTGAGGGGCTTCACCACTTGGTGTACGAGGTTGTC
>Ga0233425_10010675_pt1 | contig 11048 bp, 18 predicted proteins | sample Watercolumn_Towu_2_FD_181712 | JGI IMG/M metagenome (GOLD analysis project Ga0233425, IMG submission 181712) | Freshwater microbial communities from Lake Towuti, South Sulawesi, Indonesia - Watercolumn_Towuti2014_140_MG | ecosystem: Environmental > Aquatic > Freshwater > Lake | place...
TAAAAGAAGGAATGAACGCGTTTGATTTTATTTTGCCAGATCAAAATGGCATTGTGCGGTCGCTCAATAATTTTAAAGGGAAATGGCTTGTTCTTTATTTTTATCCGAAGGATGATACGCCTGGCTGCACGCTGGAAGGAATTGATTTTACACGATTATTACCCGAGTTTTATAAATTAGGTGTTGAAGTTGTGGGAATAAGTCCGGATTCTTTGAAGAGTCATTGCAAATTTCAGTTGAAGCACAAATTAAATGTGATTCTTTTAAGTGATATTGACAAGAAAACGCTTCAAGATTATGGAGTTTGGGGGAAAAAGAAGTTTATGGGGAAAGCGTATGAAGGTGTTTTACGCACAACATTTCTAATTGATGGAAAAGGTGTTGTACGTTATATTTGGGAAAATGTGAGAGTAGAGGGACATGCTCAAGAGGTGCTAGAGAAAGTGAAGAAATGGTCTTAGAGCCGATCCTATTAGGTGGGACATGGCAACTCTGCTTAATTTATTTAGTCGAGCTATTCTCCTACAAAGGGACCTATTGGGATAGGTTCTCAATAGTTTAATGGGATCTTAATTCATGAAATGTGTTGCGTTTTCTTTTGCGTTTTCTGCGGCGTTGCCGAAAGCTTTATAAATAAGGGGCGTTGCGAAAAGAACACTTCGTTTACACTGGTTGTAAAAGACTAAATAAGCAAAGTGATTATGGCCTGAAAAAGTGACCATCACCAAGCAATTGGTTCTTGATGGAAACTCCCAAATAGGCTGTTTAAATGATAGAAAAATAAAGTTATTAGGTAATTTCCGCAAGGTTTTATCTGATTAAAAGGTAAATTCATGCCACGAACACATCATCCACGACGAGGAAGTGAGCAATTTTGGCCACGATCAAGGGCGAAAGCAGCTATAGCAAGAGTGCGCTCTTGGGTTAAAGAGGCAAAAGTAAAACCGTTAGGATTTATTGCATTTAAAGCAGGCATGACTCATATTCAAGTTAAAGATAATCATCCTAAATCGCTTACAAAAGGAGAGACAATCAACCTTCCTACTACTATTTTAGTGTGTCCACCCCTTTCTGTTGCGGGTATTGTTTTTTATAAAAAAAATAATTTAGGGATGCATACAGGTTCATTTAAAGTTGCACAAGTTATGGCAGAGAAACTTAGTAAAAATTTAGGTAAACAAATCCAACTACCAAAGAAAGCTTCTTTAAAGAAAGTTGCTGATGTTAAAGAATTTGATGATTTACGGTTACTTGTTCATACTAATCCTCAAGAGACATCTACTGGAGCAGATAAACCGGAGCTTGTTGAAATTGGTTTAGGGGGCTCTAAAGAAGAGAAGCTTAAGTATGCTCAGGATGTTCTTGGTAAAGAAATTAAGATTAATGATGTTTTTGGTGAAGGAAATCAAGTTGATGTTCATGGCATTACAACTGGCAAAGGTTTTCAAGGAACTGTCAAGCGATTTGGTGTTCCAATCAGGCAACATAAAGCAGAGAAAACAAAGAGAGGCATCGGCACTTTAGGTTCCTGGACTCCAAAACGAGTTCAACATACTGTTGCTCAATCTGGTAAGATGGGTTTTCATCTTCGAACGGAATATAATAAGCAAATTTTAAAGATTGGGACGAACGGCAAAGAAGTTACTCCTTCAGGAGGTCTTCCTCGATATGGTGTTGTTGATCATACTTATCTATTAATAAAAGGATCTGTTACGGGTCCCAAGAAAAGAGCAGTTTTGATGACGCCGGCATTAAGGCCAAGCAAGAAAATGGTTAAAGAGGCACCAGAGATTTCATTTATCTCTGTTCGAAATTAAAGATGAAATTAGCAATCCACGATCTAGAGAATAAGAAAGCAGGCGAGAAGCAGTTGCCAATACAGTTTGGCGAAGCGTATCGTCCTGATCTTATCAAGAGAGCAGTTCATGCATTGCAGAGTGCAGCTCGGCAATCCTATGGCGCTTCTCCAGATGCTGGGCAGCGACATTCTACTAAAGTGAGTAAACGGCGCCGTGATTATCGAGGCAGTTATGGTTTTGGAATCAGCAGAGTTGCTCGAAAAATTTTATCTCGACGAGGAACTCGGATGTTTTGGATGGGAGCATTCTCTCCCCAGACGGTTGGCGGACGACGAGCTCATCCTCCTAAAGCATTAAAAGATAGAACACAAAAGATCAATGTTAAAGAGAATAAAAAAGCGATACGATCGGCTATTGCAAGTACTGTTGATAAGAAAGTTGTTGAAAGCAGGGGTCATCAAATCCCTCAGTTATATCCTTTTTTAGTTTCTGCATCATTTGAAAATTTAACAAAAACAAAAGATGTTGAAAAAGCATTATTATCATTTGGTTTTGATGAAGAGTTAGAACGAGGAGAATATAAGAAAGTCAGGCCTGGTGTTGGTAAACATAGAGGAAGACCGTATCAGCGCAAGAAAAGTGTCTTGATTGTTGTTAGTGAGGATTGTCCCCTTGTTAAATCCGGTAAAAATGTACCTGGCGTTGAGGTTGTTGTTGTCAATTCACTTAATGCGGAGCTCCTTGCTCCTGGCGCACACGCGGGACGAGTTACATTATGGACTGAGAAAGCAATAGATGTACTTGATAAAAATAAATTGTATCTTTAAACATGGCAAAATTAAGCATGGCAAAAAAAACGATTACTAAAGCAACGGGACTAATCGAACCTATTTCAATGGAAAATAAGAAGGAAGATTCATTTGATCCTTATAAAGTATTATTGTCTCCTCTTTCAACGGAAAAGAGCATTCGGCATGTGGAGTTTAACAATACGCTTGTTTTTTCTGTTGCTTTGGGAATGAATAAGTTTGATGTTCGAAGAGCAGTAGAAGAGCTTTTTAAAGTTCGAGTTAAGAAAGTTACGATGCATAACTCCTTTAATGGAGGTAAAAGAGCATTTGTGAAACTTGCTCAAGGAAGCTCTGCTGCTGATGTGAGTGCTGATTTAGGTTTAATTTAAGTGATGGAAAATGGGTAAACGATTAATTCAACAAAGACGAGGACGAGGAACAAGTACTTATACTTCTCCTGGATTTCGTTATGAAGGGGCGGTTAAGCATTATAGTGCTGAGACGAGCGGGGTTGTTGTTGATTTAATCCATTGCGCTGGTCATAGTGCTCCTTTGATGGAAGTCTCTTATCTAACGGGTGAGAAGGGTCTTTCTTTTGCACCGGAAAAAGTGAATGTTGGCGATGCTATCAGTGTTGGTGTAGTGGGGGAACTTAAAGATGGGAATGTCCTTGCTCTTAAGAATATTCCCGAGGGTACGATGATTCATAATATTGAACTTCGTCCTGGTGATGGCGGTAAAATGGTGCGATGCTCTGGTACTTTTGCAAAAGTAGTTTCAAGAACGGAAGAAGGGGTTAGAATCAAGCTTCCATCACGTAAAGAAAAAATCTTTTTGCCTGATTGTCGTGCGGCGATTGGTATTGTTGCAGGTTCAGGTAGAGTCGATAAACCCTTTATGAAAGCAGGCAATATGTATCATAAGATGCGAGCTCGCAATAAACTTTATCCTCATGTTTGTGGTATTTCCATGAACGCGGTTGATCATCCATTTGGAAGCAAGTGCTCTCACACAAAGGGAAGACCGACACAAGCTTCTCGACACGATCCTCCTGGTAGAAAAGTAGGTAAGATTGCTCCACGAAGAACAGGAAGACATCGATAAAATAACATTCAATGAAAATAATGAAAACACATAAAAAATACTGAATGAAAAAATAATGGTAATGTAAAATGGCAAGAGAATTCACATGGCAGGGTAAATCGGAAGAAGATTTGAAGAAGTTAGATATGAAAGTATTTATGACGATGACTTCTTCTCGAGTGAGACGATCACTTAAAAGAGGGTTTACACCTGCACAGCAAACTTTGCTTAAAGGAATTAATGAGAATAGGCAGAATCTTGAAACTCATTGTAGGGATATGGTTATCGTTCCTGCGATGATTGGGAAAACAATCAAAGTTTACAATGGAAAAGAGTTTTTTCCAGTGATGATTACGGGAGAAATGCTTGGACATTACTTGGGGGAGTTTTCTCATACTAGAAAAGGAGTCTCTCACAGTGCAGCTGGTATCGGCGCTACGAGATCAAGTAAAGCAATCTCGGCCAGATAAATTGAGGAAATAAATAATAAAAATCAAAAGTATCAAGACTATCAAAAAATAAAAAATGGCAAAAACAGAAAATTTAGCTCAAACAAAGGACGTTGCGCGGGCGAAAGCATTAAACTTATCGATATCGACCAAGCACGGTGTTGAAATAAGTAATTTTCTACGTTATAAGAGAACGGATTTTGCCAAAAAGTTGATGGAAGAAGTTATTGAATTTAAACGGGCAGTTCCATTTCGACGATTTGATCAAGATTTAGGTCATAAAGCAGGAATGTCGGGAGGGCGTTTTCCACAAAAAGCAGCTCAAGAGTTTTTACGCCTTATCAAAACTGCAGAAGCAAATGCACAAGTTAAAGGATTTGATATAACTTCCCTTAAAATCGTTAAGTTGGTCGCAAATAAAGCGGCAATTCCCATGACTGGAAGCAGATTAAGATATGCAACAAAACGAACTCATCTTGAAATTGAAGTTGCTCCTGTTAAAGTTACAAAAATAGTAAAAGAAAAATCAGTTAAGAAAACAAAAGAAGCTCCTGTGAAAGAGGCGACTTCCCATAAAAAGGAAAAATCTACGGAAGGGGTTAAAACATCATGATTGAACGACAATTTGTTGCTCAGAAGACGAAAGAGTACTATATCAAGAAATATATTGAAGATAGACTGAAGGGTGTTGGTATCTCTTTGATCAAATTGAAAAAGATTCCTCTTGGTGAGAAGATTATCATTCACACGAGCAGACCTAGTTTGATTGTCGGTTCTAAAGGGTCGAACATTCGTGATTTGACAAAAACACTTAAGAAAGATTTTGGTCTTGAAAATCCTCAAATAGAAATCAATGAAGTTAAAGATATATTTATGGACCCTGTTATTGTAGGAGAGAGAATTGCAAGTTCACTTGAGCGATTTGGCTCTGCCAGATTCAAAGGTATTGCTCATAAAGTTATCGAGAATGTCATGAATTCCGGTGCTCGGGGAATTGAAGTTGTCATTTCCGGGAAAATTCCGGGAGCACGAGCAAAAAGCTGGCGTTTTTATCAGGGGTATCTTAAGAAATGCGGGGATATGGCAGTCGTGGGAGTACGGAAAGCCAATGTTGAAGCGCTCCTTAAGACAGGAATTGTCGGTGTTAAAGTTTCTATCATGCCTCCTGATCTAATCTTGCCTGATTATGTTGAGGTCCTTAAAGAAGCGCATACTCAAGAAGGAGAAGTTAGCAGTGGTGTTGATGCTCATGTGAAAGAAGTTAAGGCTTCTTCTGTTAAAGATGAAGGGAAATCCAAGAAGAAGCCGATGCGTAAGAAAGAAGCAGGCACTAAAGAGAGCAAAGCTCCTAAAAAGACAGTTATCAAAACAGAATCAAAAAATAAAGTAGTATCACCTAAAGAGACATCTTCTGAGAAAAAAGAAACATTGGAAGAATCTGCTACTCAAGAGCGTGCTGCATGAAAGCAACTAAAGAGATGAAATCGTTACAGCATAGCGAATTGAAAGTTCGCCTCGAAGAGTTTAAAAAGGAATTGTTAAAGCATCACGTAAAGGCAGCCTCTGGTGCGAGCGCGGTCAATCCTGGCAAGTTTAAACAAACCAAGAAAAATATCGCTCGAGTGCTCACGTTGATGAATCAAAAGAGGGTTTAAGTTAAAGAAAGATGGTTAATGTTTGCAATCAGTGTGGTCTTCCACAAGACTTGTGTGTCTGTGAGACTATTGCTCGTGAACAACAAAAGATCCTCGTGAAAGTGGAAAAGAGGAAGTTTGGAAAGAAGTATACGGTGGTCAGCGGGATTACGAAAGAAGCAAATATCCAAGAGATATTCAAAAAATTGAAGTCAAAGTTTGCTTGTGGCGGCACGGCCAAGACCGGCGAGATTGAACTTCAGGGGGATCATAAGTCTCGTATGAAAACTGCTCTTATCGAGCTTGGTTTTCCGGATGAGACGATAGAGCTTCAATGAAAAATTGAGGGACTATTAACAAGAACTTTAAGTTAAGAGGAAGATGGTAAAGAAGAAAACCTTTCCCCATGAACTAGTGGGGGAAGAAGTATGCGTCGTTAAGTCAACACATCCTGGATATGTAGGTATTATGGGAAAAGTAGTTGATGAGACAAAGTCGACGATACGTATCGAGCATAATCACAAAATCAAAATGCTGCTTAAAGCGGCAATTGATTTACAATTATTAAAGTCAGGAGCCCTGATTCAAGGAAAGGCTTTAATCAAGCGTCCGGAAGAACGCTTGAAATGAAGATAGTGGATGAAAAAGAAATAACTGTAAAGAAAGTAAAAATAAAGAAAGTAAATAAGATTTAATGTGTGATATCGTAAAATGACAAAAGAAATATTTGGAATGAAAGCGCCTGTAAAAACATGTACTGATTTAAAATGCCCCTATCATGGAGATATCAATGTAAAGATGGAGCTGTTTAAAGGGAAGATTGTCAAAAAAGATATCAATCGCTCTGCGACTTTAGAATGGTTTAGATCACGTCCTGTTTCAAAATATGAGCGTTTGGAATTAAGACGATCTCGAATGCGAGTCCATAATCCCGCATGTATAAATGCAGAAGTAGGGGATGAGGTTATGGTTGCGAAGACTAGGCCTTTGAGCAAGACCAAGAACCATGTTGTAATTGGTTTATTGAAGCATCAAGAGTCTGCTAAAGTAAATGTTAGCGAGAATGTCAAAGAAAATGATCCTACTAAAGAAAAATTACTCCTTAAGAAGGTGAAAGAGAAATGAAAGCATTAAAAGCAAAAATCACAAAAGGATTACCTCTTGAAGCACAAGTTGCAACTTGTGATAATTCGGGTGCTAAAGTTTTGAAGATTATCGCGGTAAAAGGCCATAAAACAGTACAAGGCCGAGTTCCTTGCGCAGGGGTTGGTGACTTTGTAATGGCTTCTGTCAAAAAAGGGAAACTGGAAATGAGAAAGACAGTTGTTCCTGCAATTATCGTTCGACAAAGAAAGGAATATCGACGAGCAGATGGAACTCGAGTCAAGTTTGAAGATAATGCGGCTGTTGTTTTAAAAGACGAAAAAGGAAACCCAAAGGGGACTATCTTTAAAGGACCTATTGCTAAAGAGGTTGCAGAGCGATGGCCTGCTGTTGCAAAAGTTGCAAGTATGATACTATAAAACATAAAAACATGACACAATCAGAATGATACAATAAATAATATGAAGTGATAAAGAAAAGAATACGAAGGTTAAATGATGGCAAAAAAGTTTTCAAAAACATGGAGAAAAAGTACACAAGCGAGAAAGCAGCATAAGTATAAGCATAATGCTCCTCTCCATATACGACAGAAAATGGTTCATGTTCATCTATCCTTAGATTTGAGAAAAAGTTATTCATTTCGAAATATTCAAGTAAAGAAAGGGGATAAAGTGAAGGTCCTTTGCGGTCACTTCAAAAAGAAAGAGGGGGCTGTTGAGAAAGTGGATCTTAAAGGAGAGAAGATTTTTATCTCGGGTGTTGAGTATATAAAAAAGGATGGGACAAAAATTCCGTTAGGGTTACATCCTTCTAACTTAATGATTATCAGTCTTAATCAAGATGATAAAAAACGAAAAGCAAAATTAGAGTCAAAGAAACAATCCACAAAAGGAATCGTTTCAACTAAAAACCCTGCAGGTGTTAAAAGCAAAAATAAAAAATCTGAATGAAATTAAAATAAAAATATAAACTAAAAAATAGGAATAAATGCAAAATAAAGGTAGAAAATGAAAAATCATCTTAAAAGAATAGCTTCTCCACGCGGGTGGAATATCAATAGAAAAGAGAATACATTTGTAGTTCGCCCTCATGCAGGATCACATTCTCTAGAACAAGGTTTACCTCTTGGACTTGTTATACGAGATATGCTCAAGATGGCAAAAACGATGAGCGAAGCTAAAAAAATTCTACATTCGGAAGAGATTTTGGTTGATGGAATCAGAAGAAAAGATTATCGTTTTATGGTCGGTCTTTTTGATTCTTTAGCGATTCCCTCTCTTAAAAAGTATTATAGGATTGTTTTAGATAAAAAGGGAAGAATTAGTATTATTACTATTACTGCTCAAGATAGCACTCAAAAACCATGCAAGATTGTTGGTAAGACTGTTTTGCCAGGTGGAAAAACACAATTTAATCTCTTTGATGGTAAAAATTTGATTGGAACTCATACGGCCTTGGTGGGGGATACTTTTCTATTATCTTTGCCAAAATTGGAAGTTAAAAGAGTATTATCTTTAAAAAAGGGAGCAACGGTCTTTTTGAGCAAAGGAAAACAAAGCGGGGCAGTAGGACATCTTAAAGAAGTTAAAGGAAAGGAAGCATCTTATCTTGTTGATGGGAAAGAAGTTGAAACTTCAAAGAATTATCTCTTTGTTGTAGGGGAGGGAGAGTCGTTAATTCAGTTAAAGTAAGATCTGAAAAAGTAAGAGAGGAGAAGAATTAATCATCACAATCACCATGGCAGAAACAAAACAAAAGATGAACGGGAATCCAATGCGTGAGATTCGCATTGAAAAAATAACTCTTAATGTAGGTTCAGGAAAGGATGAAGATTTACTCAAGAGAGGACTTAAACTATTTCAGAAACTAGCTTCCAATAAGCCGGTTAAAACAATTACCCAAAAAAGAATTCCAGGATGGGGGCTGAGGCCGGGACTTGCAATTGGCTGTAAAGTTACTGTTCGCAAAGATCCTGAGACGCTCCTTAAACGATTGCTTGCTGCTAAGAAGAATATCCTTAGTGTAAAAAATTTTGATAATCAAGGAAGTTTTTCATTCGGTGTTCCGGAATATATCGATATCAAAGGATTGGATTATGATCCTGAATTAAAGATAATGGGACTTGAAGTTGCAGTTACCTTGACGAGGCCAGGGTATAGAGTAAAACAGCGAAGAATCAAAACGGTTCCTGTTGGTAAACATCATCAAGTTACTAAGGAAGAAGCTATTTGTTTTGTTAGAGAATTAGGAGTGGAGGTTCAGTAAGTTTAAGATTCAAAATGACAACCAGCGATTGGAAGAAAGCATTCACTCAATTGGATGCAAAACCAGTAAAAAAAGCAAAGTATGTTAAATTTAATCAACCTAAAACCAGGTCTTGCGGCATTGCATTGCGAAAGTGTAAGAATTGCGGCAAAAATGGGGCGCATATCAATAAGTATGGTTTGCACTTGTGCAGGTTGTGCTTTCGTGATATGGCGATGGGTTTAGGATTCAAAAAATTAAGCTAATTAAACGTGAGGTAAAAAGATATGTTAAATGATCCCTTGGCAGCAGCGTTGTCCAAGATAATGAACGCGGAAAGAGTAGGAAAGCGGGAAGTATTGATACAACCTGCATCCTCTATGATCAAAAAAGTTTTAATGATTATGAATGAGCACAATTTTGTCGGTTCATTTGAGGAGATTGTGGATGGTAAAGGTGGTGTCTTAAAGGTAAATCTTCTTGGAAATCTCAATAATTGCGGGGTTATCAAGCCACGCTTCTCTACGAAGAAGGATGGGTTTGAAAAGTGGGAGAAAAGATACTTACCTGCGAAAGATTTTGGTTTAATCTTGGTTTCTACCCCAAAGGGTCTTATGACTCATTATAATGCCAAAGAAAAATTACTTGGAGGAAAGCTTATCGCTTATTGTTATTAATCATGAAAGATGATCTTATTCGAGAAGTTGGACTTGAGAATTCCGTTAAAGCTAAACTTGAAGGAAATACCCTTAAGATAAGTGGGCCTAAAGGAGAAGTAGAACGAGTTTTCGTTCATCCACGAATTGAGGTTCGTGTTGAGAGCAATAAAGTTGTCCTTAAAGCACCTTTGGCAACAAAGAGGGAAAAAACAATCCTTTGTTCCTTTGAAGCTCATATACAAAATATGGTGAAGGGTGTTCAGGAAGTTCATTCGTATACTTTGAAGATTTGTTCCGGTCATTTTCCGATGAATGTTACGGTTGCAGGTTCTGAATTTGTCGTTAAAAACTTCCTTGGTGAAGCAGTTCCTCGAAAGACAAAGGTTCTAAAAGGAGCTGAGGTTAAAGTTACTGGAAATGATGTTGTTGTAAGCAGCAGTGATAAAGAGATTGCAGGTCAAATGGCGGCTAGAATTGAGAGCTTGTGCAGAATTACAAATCGAGATCGAAGGATATTTCAAGATGGAATTTATATCACTCGTAAAGCAGGTAAATAAAGGTAAGGAAAATGGAAGATAAAAAACGATTACTCGCAACAAGAAACAAAGCAAAGAAGGTAAAACCTCGTTTTGTCGTTAAAGCAACAAATTTTTCTGCACGAGTAAAAGAGAGGTGGAGATTTCCTCGGGGAAGGCATTCGCCTATTCGTCAGAAAGATAGAGGAAAACCTGTTCTTGTTAGTATTGGTTATCGTTCTCCTAAAGAAGTTCGAGGATTACATTCCTCTGGTCTTGAACGGGTTATGGTACACACTGAATCTCATCTTCTTCGTGTTGATTCAAAGACACAGGGAGCGGTTATCGGAAGCGGTGTGGGACAGAAGAAAAAGTTAATGTTATTAAAATTGGCTGCTGAAAAGAAGATCAAAGTATTGAATGTACGAGATGGCGCTGCTCTTACTACAAAAGTGATGGCAGCATTTGATGTTCGAAAAAAAGCACGCGCTGAGAAGATGAAACAGCAAGTTTCTAAAACAGAAGAAAAGAAGAAGCGTGCTGAAGAGAAGAAAAAGAAAGATGATGAAGAGAAAACAAAGAAAGACAAGGAAGCAAAACAGGGAACTCAATCTTCTGTTGAAGATCAATTACAATCTGTCTCTGAAGCAGAACAGAAAGAATTGAAAGAACGAGAACTTGCAGAAAAAACACTTACTAAGAGGCAATAAGTTTACAATCAATAAACTTTAATGAAACAAAATGAAAGCAAAAAAAATACTGGCTGCAAA
>Ga0233425_10010676_pt1 | contig 11048 bp, 8 predicted proteins | sample Watercolumn_Towu_2_FD_181712 | JGI IMG/M metagenome (GOLD analysis project Ga0233425, IMG submission 181712) | Freshwater microbial communities from Lake Towuti, South Sulawesi, Indonesia - Watercolumn_Towuti2014_140_MG | ecosystem: Environmental > Aquatic > Freshwater > Lake | place: Indonesia...
GGCCTATTCAAAGGAACTTGACCTGGTAGAAGTGGCGCCAAATGCTGTTCCGCCGGTATGCAGGATAATGGATTTTGGCAAATATAAATACCAGCTTGAGATTTCTGAAAAAGAAAAAAAGAAGAAACAGACCCAGATAGTCATAAAGGAAATAAAATTAAGGCCAAAAATAGATAAAAATGATCTGGGCATAAAAACCAGGCAAATAGAAAAGTTCCTGCAAAAAGGAAATAAAGTAAAGGTTACGATGTCTTTTAAGGGCAGGGAAATAATTCATTCTGAACTTGGAATGAATCTTTTAAATAACATGCTTGAGGAACTTGGAGACAGTTGCATTGTCGAACAGAGGCCCAAATTGGAAGGTTATAATATTATTATGATACTCGAGCCTGCATAGGCTGTTTATCAGGCATAATATAAGAAGTTGATAAATCAGTAACAGTTCTTATCGGGAAGGGAAGGTGTAAAAATGCCGAAGATTAAGACACACAGAGGGGCAGCCAAAAGGTTCAAATTAACAGGAACCGGAAAAATAGTTAGAGTGAAAGCTTATAAAAGCCATATACTTACAAAGAAAAATGCAAAAAGAAAAAGGACTCTTGGACAGGAGACAGAAATAGCAGGTCCGGATTATCCTCGAATCAGGCGACTGCTTGGAAAATAACGGCAGCAGTTGAAATACGTTTTAAATTTGAAAGAAGGTGTAGATTAATATGACTCGAATAAAAAGGGGAGTTATAAAAAGGACAAAACACAGTGAGGTCCTTAAAGAAGCAAGGGGTTACTATGGTTCCAGCAGCAGGAGTTACAGGCTTGCAAAACAGGAACTTTTAAAAGCATTAAGTTATTCGTACAGGGACAGGAAAAATAAAAAGCGCACATTCAGGAGCTTGTGGATAACAAGGATAAATGCTGCGGCAAGATTAAATGGCCTTTCCTATAATGAATTTATTAACGGGTTAAAACTTGCAAAAGTTGATATAAACAGGAAAATGCTTTCAGAAATAGCTACTAATGACCCTGCTGCTTTTACAAAGCTTGCAGAAACTGCAAAACAGCAGCAAGTTACAGCCTGATATGGAAATAAACGAAATAGAAGAAAAGTTAAAATCAGAGATTGAAAGTTTCAGGGAAGAAATCATCAATACTTCCAATCTTGATGAGCTTTACAAAGTCAGGACAAAATATACGGGTGCAAAAAGCCTGGTAGTTACAACGCTGGGAAATATTGGCGCATTGCCAAAGGAGCTCAGGCCTGTTGCAGGCAAAGAAGCCAATGAAATAAAAAAAGAAATTGACACAGCAATTTCACAGAGAGAAAAGTATTTCAAGAATATACAGTTTGACCAGGATCTCAGAAAGGAAAAAATAGATCTTTCCCTGCCGGCAAATACTGTTTTATGCGGTAAAAAACATATAATATCACAGGTAATCGAAGAGATAGAAGACATATTTATTGGTATGGGTTTTGAAGTCGCAGAGGGTCCCGAAGTTGAAACAGATTACTATAATTTTGAAGCATTAAATACTCCTCCGGACCATCCTGCAAGGTCCCTTCATGACACTTTTTTTATTTCAGATGATACCCTTCTGAGGACCCAGACATCGCCGGTGCAGATAAGGTACATGGAAAGGCACCAGCCGCCAGTCTATATAATTGCGCCTGGAAAAGTTTACAGAAAAGATTATGATATCTCTCATACCCCAATGTTTACACAAATAGAGGGGCTGGTAGTAGATAGAGGAATAAATTTCGGGAACCTGAAATGGACCCTTGAGACATTTGCACATGAGATTTTTGGAAAAGAAAGAGCAGTAAGGTTTCGGCCGCATTACTTCCCCTTTACTGAGCCCAGTGCAGAAGTGGATGTTTCCTGTGCAATATGTGATGGAAAGGGTTGCAGGACATGCGGCGGTTCCGGCTGGCTCGAGATACTTGGGGCTGGAATGGTGGACCCCAATCTTTATAAATATGTAAAATATGATGCCGAAAATGTCAATGGTTTTGCATTTGGCATGGGTATTGAAAGGATATGCATGCTTAAATACGGTATTGACGACATAAGGCTTTTTTATGAAAACGACCTTAGGTTTATTAAGCAATTCTGAACAAAATTCAAGTTTAACCTTTTTTATTTTTGGAGTTTTAAGTGAAAGTTACCCTTAACTGGATTAAAGAATTTCTCGACACGGAGAGTTCCGGTAAAAGCATCAATGCTTCTGAGGTTGCAGAATTATTGACAATGAGCGGAACAGAAGTAAAAAAAGTCGAGGATATCGGAAAACGTTACTTTAACATTGTCACAGGAAAGATACTTGGTTTTGACCGTCACCCTGATGCAGATAAGCTTTCAGTATGTAAGGTTGATATTGGAAGCAATACCCTCAACATCGTATGCGGAGCAAATAATTTCAAATCAGGAGACAATGTTGCTGTAGCAACTGAAGGCGCAATTACGGCCCAGGGAATGAAAATACAGAAAAGCAAGCTCAGGGGTGTTGTTTCTGAAGGAATGATGTGCTCAGAATATGAGCTTGGGCTCGAAGGCGATTCAGAAGGTATTATGATACTTGGGGACTGCACGCCCGGGCTGGCATTTGCTAAATATACGGGCCTTGATGACATTGTCTTAGAACTTGAAATAACACCCAACAGGCCGGACTGCCTTAGCATTATGGGAATAGCAAGGGAGATAAGCGCACTTACAGGTATAGGATTCAAGCCGCCAGAGTATGATTTATCCGGTGAAATAAACAGAGACAAGGGCCTGGAAATTGACATAAGAGACTATAAGCTGTGCCCGAGATATTCTGCAAAGATATTTTCAGACATACCTGCCGCAAAAAGCCCCGAATGGCTCAAGAACAGGCTGGCACTATGTGATTATAGGCCAGTGAGCCTGATTGTTGATCTAACAAATTATGTAATGCATGAAACAGGGCAGCCGCTTCATGCATTTGATCTTGACCTTTTGTATTCCAGGAAAATAATTGTCAGAAATGCAGCCAGTGATGAGACCATCAGGAGCATAGATGACAACCTGAGGAGCCTGAAAGAAGATATTCTTGTGATAGCAGATGAAAAAAAACCTGTTGCAATTGCCGGTGTCATGGGGGGAAAGGACACAGAGATAAATGAAGGCACTGTAAATGTGCTTCTTGAATCAGCAAATTTTTATGGGCCATCCATAATGAAGACATCTGCAAATCTGGGCCTGCGTTCCGAAGCCTCTAACAGATTTGAAAAGAAGATTGACCCGGAGCTTACAGTCATTGCAATAAAAAAATTCAGCCGGTTACTTTCGGCCATGGCAGGCAAAGAGTTTCCCCCGGGAATTTATGACAATTACCTGAAAGATTCAAGGACAAGAGAAATCATTTTACGCATGGAAAAAATGGCAGATGTCCTTGGAAAAGAAATAAGTACAGGGGAGATATCAGGGATTCTTGCAAGCCTGGGAATAGAAAATGAAATAATTCCAGGCAACAATGCGGCCGGGGCCAGCTCCAGCATAAAAACGTTTGTTCCATCTTCAAGATATGAAGATATTGAGAGAGAAATAGACCTTATTGAAGAAATTGCACGAATACACGGTTTTGATAACTTCAAATCGAACCCGATGGTGTCGCCTTTGCACAGGGGAAGGCAGACTTTTGTCCAGAGGTTCATCAGGCAGTTAAGGCAGGCTATGGCTGACATCGGCTTTTTTGAAGTCATCAATTATTCATTTACAGGATCAGATATTTTAAAAAGCTTTAAACTTGATCAGGAAGATGAAAAGTTTGCCAGTGCTGTTAAAATACTCAATCCCTTAAATGAGGATTTTGCATTTTTAAGGACAACGCCGATGCCCTTAATGGTAAAAAATATCTCAGGAAACATAAATAGGGGCATCAAAGATATTTCTATTTTTGAGATCACAAAAGTCTACCAGCAAGTCCCTGGAGAAAGACTTCCTGCAGAAAGAATGGTGCTTGGTGCAATGCTTTCAGGCAAAGCATTAAATAAATCGTGGAACAGAAATGAAAGAGTCTATGATTTCTATGATATAAAAGGTGTATTCGAATATCTTTGCAATACCTTCTATAAAGGGGCAGAAACTAAAGTGGCTCATAAAGAACTAAAATTTTTCCATCCCCAAATAAGCGCAGAATTAATTATAAATGGAAAAATAACTGGTATAATCGGCAAGATCCATCCTGCAATCCTGGACAACCTTGATATTACACAGGATATTTTTTATCTTGAGATTGATATAGATGCATTCATTTCAAATATTGCATCTTCAAGAACTTTTACCCAGATACCCGCGTTCCCGTCAATTGATATAGATATAGCAATTGTTGTTAACAATCAGGTGGCCCACTCTGATATTGAAGAAGAAATAAAACATTCAGGTACAAAAATACTTAAAAATATACGGCTCTTTGATATATATTCAGGCAAGCAAATAGAGGAAGATAAAAAAAGTATGGCTTACTCTCTTTCTTTCCAGGATGAAACAAGGACACTGAAGGATACAGAAGTCAATATAATAGTTAAAAGAATATTGGATAACCTCTTAAAAAAATTTGGGGCAAGGCTGAGGGATTAGAAATTGCCTTTAATTCTATCAAGAGAAGCTGGCTTAAAGATAAAAGCCCCATTAATTATAAAACAAACAAAATCTAACATAAACAAACAAAATCCCAAAAATATCCTTGAACTCAGAATTAGTTGAATATATAATATCACTGTAATAGTTTTTATTATTAAAGACTATTTGTCTCAGCTAATTAATATCTTTTCGGGAATGGAGTTGAAATGGTTGACATCAAAAACATCAGGTCATCAATTTGTAAAATCGGAAAGCTTCTATATGACAGGGACCTTACAGATGCAAGCGGGGGCAATATCTCGGTTCGTGACGGAAATCTGATTTATATTAATCCCAGGCGCGCCGGACATGATTTCCAGTGGGAAATTGCAGAGGACCAGGTAATTGTTACAGACCTGTGTAAAGTTCCGATTGTGGGGGAAGTTGATATGATATCAAGGGAGGCTGCTACACATTATTATATTTACCAGAATTTTCCTGATGTGAATGCCGTAATACATGGACATCCGTTTTTTATGATGGCTTTTGGCGCCGCTCATATGGATATACCGGCGGTGAGCGAAGGCACCAGAGCAGTAATAGGCTCTCAACCCATTACAAATATACCTGAAGTTGTCCCCGGTTCAATTGAACAGGCCGAGGAGATAGTCAAGAATTTCAAAATGAGAAGGGAAATAGAACCCGGTTGCCCGCTTGTCTGCAACATCCCTTTCCATGGAACTTTCGCTGCCGGAGGAAGCATTAATGATGCATTTCTTTATACTGAAGTTGCAAATAACTGCGCAAAAATACTTATATACAGGCAGCAGATGTTTGGAAATGACCCTAAGGCTGATTTTTCAATACACAAGCATTTTACAAAAGAAGATTTCAGGACAATAGATGTTTCCAAGGATGTCTGCACCCCAGGTTATGTTTATACTGACGCTTTTGGAAAACAGTCAGTATTTGGAAGCGGCAGCGGCAGCCCTTCATCATCAGCTTCCAGTGAATGCGCTTCAAATATATCCGGCATTAAACCCGAACAGTATAAAGAAATAATTCAGCGGGTAACAGAAGCTGTTTTAAACCAGATAAAAAAATAAATTATTATTTCTGAATTTAAACAGAGGCAAAGGACAGGAGCAAGTATCATGAGCAAACTTGAACTGTTGCCATCTGACCTGAAAGCATCTTTTGATGCAAAAAAACTCAATTGCAAAACTACTGAAGAGCTAAAGCCCCTGGAAGGCATCATCGGGCAGGACCGTGCAGTAAAAGCACTGAAATTCGGGCTGGAAATACAGGATAATGGATTTAATATTTTTGTTTCCGGCTACACAGGGACCGGAAGGACAACCGGTGTAAGTGAATTTGTCCAGGAACTTGCCAGGAAAAAACCTGTCCCTCCCGACTGGTGCTATGTAAATAATTTCAATAACAGTTATGAACCAAATGCCATAAGCCTGCCTGCAGGAATGGGAAGGATATTCCAGGGTGATATGAAAGCACTCATATCATCAGTGCGTAACATAATCCCCAAGACCTTTGAAAGCAAGGACTATTCAGAGAAAAAAGATTCAGTAGTAAAAAATATTGAACAGCAGAAGAATAAGCTTTTAAGCGACTTGAACAAAAGGGTGCAGGAACAGGGCTTTGTACTTAAATCATCCCAGATAGGTGTTTTTATTGTACCTGTAATTGACGGAAAACTTTTAAACGAGCAGGACTTTTTATTATTAAATGAAGATAAAAAACAGCAGATACAGGCAAAGCGTACTGGAATAAATGAGGACCTTAAGGTTACGATGGACCAGGTCCGGGAACTGGAAAAGCAGATAGATGAGGAAATAAAAAAACTTAACCATGAAGTCGCCTTATTTGCAATAGAAAAAAATATCAGTGACCTTAAAGAAAAATTCAGGGATATCCCTGAAGCAGTTGAACATATAGAAGTTGTGAAAAATGACATATTGCAGAATCTTGCTCTATTTATCTCAGGCATTGCACCTGAGCTTCAGCCACAACCCCTTTTTCCATGGATGAAGGAACTGTCCTTCAAGAAATATGAAGTAAATCTTATCGTGGATAATTCTTCCATCAATGGTGCGCCAGTGATAATAGAGCACAATCCGACTTACCAGAATATTTTTGGAAGGATAGAAAAAGAAGCACAATTTGGAGTACTGACAACTGATTTTACAATGATAAGGGGAGGTTCGCTTCACAAAGCCTCTGGAGGATTTATTGTTATCCCCATAGAGGAGCTTCTTAAGAATATTTTTTCCTGGGACAGCCTAAAAAACTCACTTATCAATAAGAAAATCACAATCGAGGAAGCCGGGGAAAAACTCGGTTATATTACCACAAAAGGATTAAAACCCGAAGCAATACCCTTAAAAGTAAAAGTCATACTGATAGGGAGCCCATTAATTTATGACCTGCTTTTTTCGCTCGACCAGGATTTTAAAAAACTTTTCAAGGTTAGGGCAGATTTTGACCTGGTAATGGACAGGACCGATGATAATATCAGGAAATATGCTTCATTTGCCTGCACCCTTTGCGGCAAGGAAGGCTTAAAACATATGGAAGCTGCTTCAGTTGCTAAAATAATCGAGTATGGTTCAAGGCTCGCTGAAGACAAGGGCAAGATATCTACAAGGTTTTCAGATATTTCAGATATTATTTTTGAGGCTAATTTTTATGCGGGCCAGGAAAACACCAGGTATATTAAGTCTTCGCACATAGAAAAAGCTATAGAAGAAAAGGTTTACCGTTCAAACCTGGTACATGAACGGATTAAAGAAATGATAAAGCTTGGAACAATACTTATTGATACAAGCGGCAAAAAAGTCGGGCAGGTAAACGGGCTTTCTGTTTCAAATACCGGTGACTATATTTTTGGCAGGCCATCTCGTGTAACAGCAAGTATAGGGATCGGTAAAGAAGGCATAATGGATATTGAAAGGGAAACGAAGCTTGGAGGGCCCATTCATACAAAAGGGGTCCTTATACTTGGCGGTTTTTTGGCTGACCGTTACTCTAAAGACAAACCAATGAACTTAGCAGCAAGGTTAGTTTTTGAACAAAGCTATGGCGGAATAGAAGGCGACAGTGCCTCAAGCGCAGAACTTTATGCTTTATTATCTGCCCTTTCAGATACCCCTCTCAGGCAGGATATTGCTGTTACCGGTTCAGTAAACCAGAAAGGCCAGGTGCAGGCAATCGGCGGTGTAAATGAGAAAATAGAAGGGTTTTTTGAAGTATGCAGAGAGGTCGGCTTTACCGGTGAGCAGGGAGTAATAATACCTGCAGCCAATATCCGCAACCTGATGCTAAAGGATGAAGTAATAGATTCGGTAAGAAATAGCCGGTTCCATATATTTGCAGTAAATACCATAGATGAAGGAATAGAGATACTGACAGGAATTAAATCAGGCAAATCAGATGGCAAAGGGTCATTTGAAGAAGGCTCAATAAATCATTTTGTAGATAAAAAAATCAGGTTTTTTACAGATAAGTTCAAAGAAGCTTCACAGGATAATAAATAGTCATAAAAAAAGGCCGGGTAAATACCGGCCTTTTTAGTATTCATTTACTTTTAAGCCTCAAAGTAAAACAGTTATTTAAGAAACTGCATACCTGCTGGCTTTTTGTCTGTCATCCTATTCTTTGGGCTCCACTACAGTAAATGTGTAATTTACTATACTGCCATCAGAACCGCACATCAGAAGGACTTCATACTGGTCATTTTTCCACTGGAGAGAAAAAGAATCATTGCCGTCAGAAGTACCGTAATTGTCAGAAATCAGCTCCCATCCGGACATCTTGCTTTTGTGCCATTCATAGATTTCCTTGACTGTGCCTTTTGTTGCTTCTGCAAAGATTGCAAAAGTATTTTCATTGACATCATCTTTAGCTTTTGCAGAATATGTGACTTTAAGGTCAGGATAAACAGCTATAGATGATGGCCAGCCTTCAGGGACCGAAGCGTCATTTCCAAATTCAACCTCTCCGCTGTCGTTTGAAATCTTGAAATTTTCATCGTCGATATCTATATCCGCATCTTCTCCGCCCATTGAACTTTCAATGGTTTTTTCAATTGCTTTTTCAGCCATCTTCTCAACTGCTTTGGCGCATGAAGACATTGACAGGACAATTGCTGTAAGCATAACAATTGTAATTGCAAGTATCAGCTTTTTCTTCATTTCCTACCTTTCTTTATTGTTTGCTGAATTTATAATCGATTAGAAAATAAAAACAATAAGGAGGTATTATAATACTAAAAAAAATTATTAAATAGTATTTTCCGGAATAATTATTCAGGCATTTTTAATTGTTGAAGGAAAAGCATTTTAATTTTTAATTGAAATATTTGATTTTTGAGGCAGCTTCCAATCGGAGTAAAATAAAATATTGTATATTATTTAAAATATATGTATAATATGCAATATTTTTAAATATTTATACAATAAATTATTAATGCAGGGAAAAATCAATATGGAAACGGATGCAAAAAAAATAAGAGTTGCAATAGCAGGCAGCTCAGGATATACAGGGCTTGAACTTTTAAAGATTCTTTTTAGGCATAATGGAGCAGAGGTTTCGATTGCTATTTCAGGCACATACGGTGGCACTGCATTAAATGATGCGTTTCCTGTATTTAATGCAAAATACAATGCATTAAACAGCAATAGCTGCAATATGATATTTAAATCATATGATGAAATCGGCCCGGATAGTTTTTCAGGTATAGATGTTGTGTTTCTGTGCCTTCCTGCTGCACGGTCCATGGAATTTGTAAAAAAATACCTGGCAGGCTTTAAAGGCGCAATAATTGACATAGGGCCAGACTTCAGGCTCAATGACCCGGACAACTATATATTATGGTACGGGCAGGAACATGTACTGCCGGAGCTACTGGACAGCTTCAGTTATGGCCTGCCAGAACTAAACGGAGATAAAATAAAAAATTCAAGATATATTGCAAATCCGGGCTGTTATCCTACATCAGTATTGCTTGCGCTTGCACCAGTTTTTGCGGCTGGTTGTTTTGAGATTTCTGCAATAAATATAGATTCAAAATCAGGGGTTTCGGGAGCCGGAAGAAAGTTAAAGGACCAGTATCTTTTTTACAGCCTGAATGACAATTTCTATGCTTATTCTCCATTGATGCACAGGCACATTGGTGAAATTGAGCAGGAGCTTTCAAAAATGGCAGGCGGACAGGTTAAAGTATGCTTTACCCCTCATTTGCTACCCGTTGACAGGGGCATTTTTTCAACAATATATTGCAGTATCGGTATGAAGAACCATAACCCGGCAGATGTGCAAAAACCAGGTTTACATTCTGAAGATGCTGCAGCCAATATTGGGCCTGAAGATAAAAAATATTTTAAAGAGCTGGAAGAAAAGCTGGAAAGTTCATTTTTAAGCTTTTACGAAGGCAGCACATTTGTAAAATTTACAGGAAAGAATATTCCACAGTTAAAAGATGTGGCCGGCACAAATATGTGTATGATAGGGTATGCTTTAGATAAAAGGACAGGGTTACTGAAAATATTCAGTGCAATCGATAATCTGTTAAAAGGCGCTGCAGGACAGGCCGTCCAGAATATGAATATTATGTTTGGTTACAACCAGGAAGAAGGTTTAATTTAAATGGCTGGCAAAAACATTTTAAAAAATAATACAAACAAAGATCCAAAGAAGGAAATAGAATTCTATAATGGTAATGAGAATAAGATTGAGAGTGTATATTTTAATAAAGCGAGGGTTCTTCTTGAAGCGCTGCCTTATATAAAAGAATATTTTGAAAAGACTGTTGTCATAAAAATCGGCGGCGCAATGATGGAGAATGACCAGATAATGCAGAGCGTGCTGGATGACATTATCCTCATGAAATATGTCGGTATCAAGGTTATCATAGTCCATGGGGGTGGAAAGCAAATAACCAGGCTTATGAATGAAAAAAACATAGAAGTGCAATTTGTAGATGGATTAAGGATAACAACAAAGGAATCCATAGACGTTGTCAGGATGGTGCTTCTGGGAAACATCAATTCAAAAGTTGTGGCTTTTCTTAATAAGCACGGGAACCTTGCTATTGGCGTTTCGGGAAATGACGGGAATTTTATTAAATGCAAAAAGAAACTGTATAAAAAATCCGGAAGTGAAATAGATCTGGGATATGTCGGGGAAATCACCACTATCGATTCAGGTTTTATTTCAAATATACTAAAGGATGACTATATACCTGTAATAGCTACTATAGGCACAGACGGATTGGGAAATTTTTATAATATAAATGCTGACACCTGCGCAAGCAAAGTAGCAGTGGCCCTTGGGACAAAAAAGCTTATCCTGCTGACGGATGTTGACGGCATTACAGGTACCGGTTGTATGGCAACTGAAGACAGCGCAAATAAAAAAACCGGCGGCTCAGGCAATGATAAAAAACTTATTTCTGCG
>Ga0233425_10010677_pt1 | contig 11047 bp, 7 predicted proteins | sample Watercolumn_Towu_2_FD_181712 | JGI IMG/M metagenome (GOLD analysis project Ga0233425, IMG submission 181712) | Freshwater microbial communities from Lake Towuti, South Sulawesi, Indonesia - Watercolumn_Towuti2014_140_MG | ecosystem: Environmental > Aquatic > Freshwater > Lake | place: Indonesia...
GCGTCACCGGGTTTATGATCAGCGACATCGGCTCTATGGTTCAGGTGCGGTCGCACTTTCCCGATATCACGATCCACGTCAGCGTGGGGGCGGGACTCAGCAACGCCCTCGAGGTCAAGTTTTACCATGAGCTGGGGGCCAGTGTGGTCATCCTGCCGTACCGGATGGGAATCGAGGAAGTCCGGGCCATCAAGCGGTCTCTTGATGTCGGTCTGGAGGTCTTCCTGTTCAGGACCGAGAACCTGGACGGGATCGTCTGCCCGGGCAAGTGTACGATGAGCAGCTACTTCAGCTCCAACCGGTGGATCGATAATGAGGGGAAAGACTACTTCTACGGCAGCGCCAACCGGGGCGGTGATTGCCTGCGAGTGTGCCAGGTCGGGTGGGAGGCGACGGCCGATGAGCGGGAGATCGACGGCAAGTTCGGCCTGAAAGGCAACCCGCTGCTCTGGCTGCAGGAGCTGTCCGACTATATCCATGCGGGTGTGGACTACTTCAAGGTGCCAGGGCGAGATCGGTCGGATGAGCTGGTCCGGGATATCGTCCGCTTCTACCGGAAAGTCGTAGACGAACTGCAGGCCTTCCCATCCGACGAGGTGACGGCCCACTATGCGCCTGAGCTACAAGAGCTGAAGAAGCGGTGGGCGAGCGAGCGGCGGAGGCGAGACGATCGCCTGGTTGCGCGGGCAAAGGAGGGATGATGTCGATGACCGCAGGCGGGCAGGCATCGCCACAGACGGTCAAGCTGCTGGCGCCGGGCGGGACCCTTCGGATGGCCTGTAATGCGCTGGCCGAGGGGGCGGATGCCGTCTATGTGGGGGCGCGCGGGTGGAGTCGCCGATCGTCCCAGATGGACCTGATAGATGAGGAGATCAGGGAGCTGAGCGAATCGGCCGGCGTCATGGGACGGGAGGTCAAGGTGGCGCTGAACGCCATGCCGGGCCCTACCGAGATGCCGCGCCTGATGCAGAAGGTGGAGGCGTACGCCGCGTGGGGCGTGTCCGGGTTTGTCCTGTCGGATCCCGGCTGCATTCTGGCGGTTCGGCGCCGGTTTCCCACCATCGACATCCATGTCAGCATCGGGTCCGCCGTCACCAACCGCCAGGACATCTACTTCTACAAAACGCTGGGAGGTAGCTGCATCATCCTGCCGTACCGGCTTCAGCCCGATGAGGTGAAGGCGATCAAGGCGGAGGTCGGGATGGCGGTGGAGATCTTTCTCTTTCAGCCGATGCCGTTGGGGATTGTCTGCCCCGGCAAGTGCATCATGAGCAGCTACCTGGTCTTTAAGGAGTGGTCGGACGGCAACGACGATGAGATGGTCGGGTCCGCCAATCGCGGCGCCCGTGGCTGCTCGCGGGTCTGCCAGGGAGGATGGGACGTGGCGGGATCCGACGGAGAGTTCGACGGCAAGAGCACGCTGCGCAACGACCCTTTTCTTCAGTTGTGGGAGCTGCCGGGCTTCGTTGCGGCTGGCGTCGATTACCTGAAGATCCAGGGTCGGGAACGGTCGGAAGAGCTGATGCGGGATGTCACACGGTTTTACCGGACGCTGATCGATGCCATTCTGACATCCGGGGCCGAGTTGTCGCTGGAGCCGCATGTTCCTGAATGGCAAGAGCTGAGAAAGCGGTGGACGATGGAGCGCACCCGGCGGGCCGGTTTGCTGCTGGGGAATAGCAGGTAGATAGGCTGAAGACTAGTAGGCTCTAAAGGTAATGCCCTTGTTCAAGGTTCAAGGTGCGGGAAGGAGCGGATCGGGCTGATGGGCACGAAAGAGGGCGGTACCGGACTACCGATTCTGCGGGCGGCCTTTGAGCCGACCGGGAGCCCCCGCTGGTTCGTCTATGCGATGAAGAAGCAGGGGCTGGATGCCAAGTATGGGTTTGATCTGCAGATTACCCTGGTGCGGGATCAGATCACTGGCGCGTTCCAATCGTTTGAGGTGGCCCTCAAGGAGGACGCTGTCGACCTGATCGATGTCGATTGGATCGTCATCGGCCGCCACCGGATGGACGGCCTCCCGCTGACCGCCTTCTTCCCGTACGGACGGGTTGCAGGCGGGCTTGTAGTTCCGTCCGACTCACCGATCAACGGCCTGCAAGATCTGCGCGGGAAGCGGATCGGCGTCGTCCGGTTGCGCGATAAGAATTGGGTCATCCTGAGGGCTGCGTGCATGAAACGATACGGCTTTGATCCCCAGCAGGAGAACACAGTCGTCGAGGCGCTCTCCAAGGGGACCTTGACCGACCTCTTAAAAAGCGGACAGGTCGACGCCGCGCTGCAATGGTGGCAGTTGATTCCGCCCCTGGTGGCGACGGGAGCGTACCGCCGGGTCGTGGATGTGCTCGACCTGATTGCAGACCTGGGAATCGACGGCGCGGTTCCAATTACCCTCTTTACCGTCACCGATGAGTTTGCCAAACGGAACCCCGAACTGCTGCGCGGCTTCGTCCGCGCATTCTGCGATACGGCCGACTACCTGAAGGCAAACGATCAGATCTGGGTTGAGATCGGCGAGCAGGTCATGGGAGGAATCGACCAGAGGATCCTCACGATCCTGCGCGATAGCTGGCGGCGCCGCGTCATGACCGCGTGGGATGACTCGACCGTCCGACAGATCGAACGCCTCTTTGGCGAGCTCCTGAAGGTGGGGGGCGGGCCGCTCCTCGGCATCGACCGGTTGCCCGCAGGGACCTTCACGGTGGAGTTCGTAGAGTAACTACAGGTGGATAGGCTGAAGGCTGTTAGGTAAGCCCTTTCAGCCTTCAGCCTAAGCCCCTATTTTTGAGGAAGGATAAGAACTATGGTGAAGTTGATGGCGCCAGGGGGGACACAGGCGATGGCCTTCGCCGTGTTGGAAGCCGGCGCCGATGCCGTCTACGTGGGCCCGGCAGGGTGGAGTCGGAGACCTCCTGAGGATGAGCTTCAGGACGAGGAGATCCGGGAGATCCACGAGTTCGCGCGGAGCAGGGGGCAGGAGGTCAAGGTTGCGATGAACAGCCTGCCCGGTCCGCAGGAGATCGACCTCTTCTATCAAAAGGTCGAGAAGTACATCGGCTGGGGCGTGTCGAGCTTCATCCTCAACGATATCGGCTGTATCAGGCAACTGCACCGCCGGTTCCCGGGCGTTGACATCCATGCCAGCGTGACGTGCGCCGTCTGCAACCGGGAGGATGTCCGATTCTACCAACAGATCGGCGCCAACTTTGTGATCCTCTCCTATCGATGGGGAGTGGAGGTCGATCAGATCCGCGCGATCAAGGCGGAGGTGCCGGTCGGCATCGAGGTCTTCCTTTTTACGTCGCTTCAGGAAGGGATCATCTGCCCCGGCCGATGCACGATGAGCCCCTACCTCCGTTTTGATCGATGGGTCGATTCCGAGGGAAAAGATCATTGCTTCGGGAGCGCCAATCGCGGTGGAAGCTGCCATAGGGTCTGCCAGGCGGGATGGGATATCGACCGCACGGACGATTCCGCTGCGAAGCGGGTCGGCCTGAAAAGCAGTCCATCCCTCGTGCTTCACGAACTGCCGGACTATATCCAGGCTGGGGTCGATTATCTGAAGATTCCCGGACGAGAGCACCCGGATGGGGTGATGCGGGATGTCACCCGGTTTTACCGGAAGGTGCTCGACGAGGTCCCGGCTTCCCAGAACCCTGCCGTGGTGGACCATTTCGTCCCGGAATGGGAGGAGTTGAAATATCGGTGGAAGGTGGAGCGGGTCCAACGCGACCGCTTCCGTATCTGGCGGGCTGAACAATCAGCCGTCTGACAAGCATGACGGAGCAGTTCCGCATCATTGATCTTCAGGATGTCCGGGAGGATGATCTGGCCCGTGTCGGGCGGAAGGCGCTACACCTGGGTCTGATGATGCGGGCCGGCTTCCCTGTACCGAGAGGGTTCGTCGTCCCCGCCGACGCCTTCCAAGCGGCGTCACAATCGTCCGGCGAGGCGATCGAGCTGGATGAACAATTGCAGGCAGCGATTGTCACGGCCTATCGGAGGAGACGGTTTCAGCGGGTGGCGGTGCGAAGCTCGGCGACCCTCGAAGACCTTCACCACGCCAGCTTCGCCGGTATCTACACGACGCGGATCAATGTCGCCTCCGATGCGGAACTGCTCGACGCCATTGTAGAGTGTCTGTGCTCCGTAAAGGCGCCACGCACCGCCTTGTACAGGCGGTATGCGGGCCTGGATGAAAACGGCGACGGGCCGGCTATGGCCGTCGTCGTGCAGGAGATGGTGGACGCCGAGGTCTCCGGGGTGATCTACACCCTGAACCCGGTGACTCTCAGTCGGGGTGAGTGCGTGATCAACTCGGTATTCGGCCTGGGCGAGCCGCTGGTGTCGGGTCGGGTATCGGGGGACACGTTTCGCGTCGATCGGGAGGGCCGGGTGCTGGAGACGAGAATCGCCGAAAGGCGCCCGACTCTGACGCCGGCCCAGCTTCGTGGGCTCGTCGATGTCGGTATCGCCCTGGAGTCGCTCTTCGGTTATCCGCAGGATATCGAATTTGGCATCGCCGGACGGCGGATGCATGTTCTGCAGACCAGGCCCATCTCAACCGGTAACGACTCCCTTGAACAGAAGGCCGTACAGTATCGGCAGAAGGAAATCGACCGTCTGCGCGGGAGAATCGCCGAACTGAGGCGGAAAGGGAAGCTCACCTGCGGCGAGGCGGTCTATAGCGACGGCAATATCGCCGAGATCCTGCCCACCCCGACACCGATGAGCTTTGGGATCTTTACCTCGATCTTCAGCAATGAGGGCGGCATTCAGCGTGGACGCCGACGGCTGGGCTACACCGTCGGCGACGAAACCTCCGAGGGCCTGTTCGAGCTGATCTGCGGTCACCCATACTTCAACCTTGAGCTGGACGCGAAGACGTTCCAGGTTGGTTTTCCCCTTGACATCGCGGTCTACCTGAACCGGGTGAAGGCCGAACCGCGCCTGGCCAACTATCCTGAACTCGGACTCTATCAGCAGGGATTGACCCTTGACGAGGCTGTCAGGCGATTCGGTCCGGATGCGGGCCGCGCCTACTACAACCGATTCCTCGAGTTCTTACACGGAATGATGGAGTGGGGCGACACGTATCACGCACAGTTTGCCGACACGATCGAGTCGGAGCTTCAACGCTATCTGGCTCGGGAGCGGTCGGGTGATCCGTCGGGGCTGTCGTGTGAGGAGATCGTTGCAAAGATCGGAGATTGTATCGACCACCTGAAGCGGTATACCGCCGTGCATTTCGTCATTGCCGCCCGGCTTGGTTTCTTCTTTACCGATCGGGTGAAACAGCAGTTGCTGGGTTGGTGCGGACGGGAAGCTGATGGGCTGATTGAGAGACTGCTGCATGGGTTGCAGCCGAGCAAGATCGGTCAGGGAGGGATCGACCTATCGAGGCTTGCGCAACGGCAGATATCGCATGGGGAGTTTCTGGCGACGTACGGCCATCTCGCCCTGAACGAGCTGGAGATTGCGATGCCTCGCCTGACCGACGATTCCGAAAGTCTGGAGCGGTTACTCGGCAAGGTCGCGAACACGGCTCACCGTCCTGTCGCAGAACCGCATCAGCAAGCGGAGCGCAGAACACGGGCCGAGGCCGAGGTCCGGAGCCGATTGGCGCAATGCGGTGCGAGCACGGTCGACATCCGGACGCTGTTCGCCGAGCTGGCGCGTGCCGGGCGCTATCTGCCGCTCCGCGAGACGATTAAGTATTATCTGGCCGCCGAGTACGCGATTATCCGGCGGGCGCTGACGGTCTTAAGCCGGAAGCTCGCGCTTGAACCTGGCGAGATCTTCTACTTGTCGCCGTCTGAGCTGCCGGAGTTGCTGAGCGATCCGACAGCAGCGCGGGAAACGATGCGGAGCAGACGCGAGGAGCGTGAGATTGCGCTACTGTTCTCAAAGCGCAGGTGGATGCCGAAGGTGATCTTTGAGGGTTCGCTGGAGGAGATCGGCAGGCCCCCACGGCTTGATGCCGCGCAGGAGTTTCAAGCTGTTCCAGTCTCGTCCGGCGAGGCGGTGGGGAGGGTCCGGATTATCGATCCCGACAGGCTTGACTCACTGAACAACGGAAATAGCCTCCAAGCCCACGACGTGATCGTCGTTCCGGCGGTCAATCTCGGCATGTTCATCCACCTCAGGGGAGCGGCGGGAGTGGTGATGGAGACCGGGGGCATCCTGGCGCACGGCGCGTGCCTGGCCCGTGAAGGCGGAGTCCCCGCCGTCATCCTGGAGCATGCCTCACTGCTGCTTCCGGACAAGAGCCGGGTCAGGATCGATGGCAGCACCGGGAAGGTCTTCCTGTTAGACTGCCCGGCTACCCCTCAGAAATCGTAAATCTTTCGATCGGGGTCGCACCCAGCTCGTTATTCCGTAACGCCTACCCGCCCCTCTCCCAATGACTCACTCGACGTCTTCAGTTCAAATTGACCGTCGGGTGGCTCGACGCTATAATCCGTACCGTCGTCGAAAGCAATGGATTTCAGATCACGTCCGGAATGACAGCAGCCCACAGCAAAAAGCGGAGAGTGAGCCGGTGGACGACCTATTGCGAAAGCACAAGTTGTATTGGTGGACCTTGGCGGTTGCCGTACTTGCCCTTGTCGGCTGTGTGCGCTCGATTCCACATGTTCCGAGCCAAAACATCCTCATGTTCGATGGCGACGGTAAACCGATAGATCCGCACGTCAACCTGCCTCGCATACTTTCGGCGGCGAAGCGGCCGACATCATCGCCTGAATCCGGGATTGTCTCCGGCGGCTTCACTCATGTCGATGTCCTCTCGTATCCGGTGCTCTCGACCAGCGACTTTAAGGACCCCTATCTCAAGAACCTCTTTGCGTGTATGCAGGAATACTTACAACCAGGGTCGAGTGGCCAGCCGCGTACGGCGTGCACTCAAAAGCCGAAGCTGAAAAGCCCGGAGTCATCTTCTGATCCGGGCGGCGCTCCCAAAAAGGTCATGATCTTTATCCATGGCGGCCTGAATACGCAACTGGAAACGATCAAACGGGCGGAGCAACTCTACAATACGATCGCACAAGCGGGGTATTACCCGCTCTTCGTCAATTGGCGGGCATCCTTTACGGCCAGCTATCTCGAGCAACTGTGGTATATCCGGCAGGGTGAGAAGCAGCCGGTCATGGGCCCGCCCACATTGCTGCCGACATTTGCCGTCGATATCGCGCGGGGCGTCGCGCGTGCGCCGTTGGTCTGGACCGCCCAGCGGACGAATGACCTGAAGACGGCCCCGTGGCCCGCATCTCTCACATCAAAGAATCCCGATCAGATCGCACGCGAGTTGATCTGCAAGTACGAGTATAACAATGAGGACGAATGTCTGGAGAAGTTCAGGTTTCGAAAGACGCCCGTGTGCCTCCCGTTTAACATCGCTCCTGATGAAGGCGAGAGAAACGCTGAAAATAAACTACCAAGCCCGCGAGAGCATACCATCGCCATTTCTGTTGGGGACGATCGCCGTAATTGCGCGGAAATGGATGCGGCCTTCCTGATGTATCTCGTGACCTTGCCCTCCAGGCTCCTAGCCGAGCCCGTGGTTGATGCGTTCGGTACCGGCGCGTGGGACAATATGCTGCGACAAACCCGATTACTCTTCAATATCGATGACGAGTTCACCAAGAAAGCTTCTCGGATCGCTCAAGAAGAGACCGGCGCCGGCAACCCGTTAGGGGTGGCGAATATCCCGCGCTCAGGGGGGCTTTCGATCTTCCTTCAGCGGCTCAGCGATACGATTCAGGAAGATATCAATCATGGCGATACGCGCCCATGGGACATTACCCTCATCGGTCATAGTATGGGAACGATCGTCCTGAATCAGATTCTTCGTGAAACCATGGCGCTAAAGCTGAAGCTGCCTATTGCGAACATCGTCTATATGGCTGCCGCTGCGTCCGTTCGCGATTTTCAGGATAGTGTGCTTCCGTATCTCCAGGCGCATGAACAGACCGAATTCTATAATCTGACGCTGCATCCCATCGCAGAAGAGCGAGAGGTGTACGGACAGCTCGGTCCTGTGCCGATCGATCCTGGCCCACGCGGGTCCCTCCTGGTTCTGATCGACAATTTCTTGTCGAAACCTCTGACCTATCTTGACCGGACGGCTGGCCGCTACGACAATTTCATGCCGGCGATACATGATATCCCGGAGAAGCTCTGGTCGCAGGTACATGTCAAGACATTCAGTGCTGGTCGAAACGAAGGAGTTATAGGAGAGAGTCCGCAACGGCACGGTGATTTTACAGAACGATTCAGATTTTGGATCGAAGCGTGTTGGAAGCCGGAGCCGGACATGAAGGGGAAAAGGCCCAGCGACTGCATCTATGCACCCTGAGTCTATGGTATGACTTGTGGGAGTTGCTGACAGTTACGCCCTTGCGGACAAGTGCACCGCTACAAAATACGCCCCGCCTGGGTGTAGCCGTACTCTTTCAAGCGAATTGACCGGCGATGATGATGCTCCGAATCAAGCCGCGTCATTGACCGTCGATCATGCCACCGCCTCCGACTCGTTGCCCTGAAACAAGTTAACATAGCTCAGGTACATGAACCGCCGGTTGCGAGCCTTTCCGGTACACTCACGCAGGATGCCGCTGTTGACCAATCTGGCACTGAGGTCGTTGGCTGCCGGGTACGTGGTGCCTATCAATCGTTGCACCTCGTTGACTGAAACAATCGGATGCTGATAGAGATGTTCCAACACGCGATGACCGTTGCCGGCGGCACGGCCCAGGCTGTCCGTAATCGATCGGTGGTGTTCCTCGCGAAGACTGAGAATCCGCCGCGCCGTCTCTGTTGCCTGGCCGCTGACTTCAATGATGCCGCGCAGAAAAAAGGCAAGCCAGTCCTCCCATGTCCCGGCCTCGCGCACTGCTTGCAGATGGTCATAGTACGCCTGTCGATGGCGCTTGAAGTAGTGCGACAGGTACAACACCGGCCTGAGCAGCACCGTTTGCTCACACAGCAGGAATGTAATCAGGAGTCGACCGACACGCCCGTTGCCGTCGAGAAACGGGTGGATGGTTTCAAGCTGGGTATGAGCCAGGCCGATCTTAACCAGCAGCGGCAGGCTCGTATCGGTGTAAAGAAACCGTTCAAGTTCGGCCAGGGCTTGGGGAACTTCGTGAGGCGGAGGCGGAACGAAGGTGGCGTCATTCAGTGTGCAGCCGGCCGGACCGATCCAGTTCTGGCTCGTACGGAGGCCGCCCGGCGTCAGATGTGACCCACGGACGATCCGGCGCGAGGATCTTGGCTTCCGCCGCCAGTAGATCCTGTAACGAGCTCTGCGTGCCTTCGATCTGACTCGACAGCACTGCCTCTTTCCGGACGTACATACACACAAACAGATCGGGATGCGGCAGCGTATGAATCGATCCATCCAACCGTCTGAGTGCCCGATCCGCGTGCGACAGCAGGACTTGCAGATCGCCGCTGAGCCGAACGGGCGGATCGGGTGGCAGCGGTTTGTGGGGATAAAGGCCCGGTATCCATTCGGCTGTTTGATGTACCGTCCTGCCCCTTTGCCGATGATCTCACCGAGCAACCCTTCGGTTTCTTTCTCCAGCGCCAGGATGTCGGCGCGGATCGCCTCCAGCGTGCGCAGCGGCCATGTAATGGTGTAAGTGACAACCGGAACGCCTGCCTTCTGAAAATAGTTGACACCCTGACCGAGATGCCATAGGTTTGCGTTATAAACTTAGTGTGTTGCGTAATGGCTTTAACTGGATGCGACGGACACTGTAGTGGCGGCTGCTAAGGACGACCAAAAGCGGTTGTAGCGGAATGGAGGAACGGTGATTAAGGGATTGGGCGGGCGGATGATCCGGGCTGCCAGGCTTGATGGAAGCCTCTATGATGAAATTAAGACCGATCGGCGAGCGCCGGTCCAGGCGGCGCTTATAGTCATCCTGTCGGCTCTCGCCGCCGGGATTGGCGTTGTCGTTCAGACTGGGGTCGGAGACTTCTTTCTCAAGACGTTGCAGGCGCTGTTGGAGTGGTATATCTGCGCATTTTTTACCTGCGTAGCCGGTATGCGAATGTTCCAGGAGCCGCAGACCAGAACCGACGTCGGCGGGGCAGTGCGAATGATCAGTTTTGCCAGCGCGCCGGGAATGATCAGACTGTTGGCCATCATCCCTGGAGTGGGTGGCTATGTCCTCGGAGCCGCATCGGTGTGGATGTTGGGAGCCACGGTTGTCGCCGTGAAAAAGACCCTTGATTACACGACGACGGGCAGAGCGGTGGGAGTCAGCGTGATCGGATGGGTCGCGCAGTGGCTTGTCATGGGTATCCTGCTCAGTCTAAGGGATCCCGTCTCCGGGACATGAGGCGAAGCTCTCAGCGATCAGCTTTCAGCCGTAGACTATGATCAGAGGCCGACGGCTAGGGACGTGATCGATGACACCGTTGCGCGTGCTTGTTACAGGATCAACCGGGTTCGTGGGGTCGGCGCTCGTTCCCGTCCTCTCAGCAAGCGGACATCGTATTGGTCGTCTGGTCCGGACCTTACCGCGAAAGGGGAAGGGCGAGATCCAGTGGGGCCCTGAAACGGGATTCATCGATGCTCCTCGTCTGGAAGCCATGGACGGGGTCGTCCATCTTGCGGGGGAAAACATCGCCAGCGATCGGTGGACGGCCGAGAAGAAGGCAAAGATCCGCGATAGCCGGGTGGACGGCACGAGATTGCTCAGCGACGCGCTGGCCGGGCTCAAGCAACCGCCGAAGGTGCTGGTGTGCGCATCCGCCATCGGCTACTACGGCGATCGCGGCGATGAACTGCTGACGGAGGACAGCGCCCCTGGAACGGGCTTCCTTGCCGAGGTCTGTCGCGAATGGGAGGCAGCGACCAAGTCGGCTGAAGACAAGGGGATCCGCGTCGTCCGCCTTCGCTTCGGAATGGTGCTGAGTCCGACGGGCGGCGCCATGGCCAAACTGCTTCCGCCATTCAAGAAGGGCCTCGGGGGGGTGCTTGGAACGGGGCGCCAATATGTGAGCTGGATTACGTTGGATGACCTCGTGGGTG
>Ga0233425_10010678_pt1 | contig 11047 bp, 7 predicted proteins | sample Watercolumn_Towu_2_FD_181712 | JGI IMG/M metagenome (GOLD analysis project Ga0233425, IMG submission 181712) | Freshwater microbial communities from Lake Towuti, South Sulawesi, Indonesia - Watercolumn_Towuti2014_140_MG | ecosystem: Environmental > Aquatic > Freshwater > Lake | place: Indonesia...
TGGCACACCGAGGCGTCATGCCGCTCGCGGTTGCCGTCCAGGTGCACCGAGAAGGTCAGATAGGGGGACGGCTGGTAATCGTTGATCCGCTTCTTCAGCAGCAGGGCGTTGGTGCAGAGGTAGACGTACTTCCTGCGGGCGATGATGCCATCCACGATTTGCGGCAGCTCCTTGTGCAGCAGGGGTTCGCCGCCGGCAATGGAGACGATGGGGGCATTGCATTCATCCACCGCGGCCAACGCGTCTTCGACGCTGATGCGGCGGTTGAGGATCTCGTCCGGATAATCGATCTTGCCGCAGCCGGCGCAGGCCAGATTGCAGCGGAACAAGGGTTCCAGCATGAGCACCAGGGGATAGCGGTGCTTCCCCAGGAGCTTTTGCTTGAGCAGATAGCTCGCGACGCTGAGCTGTTGACGCAATGGAACGCCCATGGATTGTTCTCCTAAATCAGACCGGATCGACCGGGTTTGCAATGGCCGCGACGGGGCGCGGCCCGAATCGTTCGCCGCCGAACCGCGGCTTCGGAAATATTCTAATGCAAAAAGAACAACGTTAGTTGTATTTTTCTCAAAAACTATTCGCTAAAATACAACACAACTTGACTCGCAAGCAAAAACCGGTAGAATTCCGCCACCTTAGAGAATATGCATTCGGCCGCCATCCGCACTCCCCGGGAACCGTCCGGGGTCGATCCGACCTCCGACGTTCGGTCGGGACAGTGTGCCGACGAGGCTACGGTGCCGGTCAGCCAGCCTTCAAACCTGCCATGGAATTTCCCGTCCGTCCGCATGAACGGAAGCCATCCTGACCCGCAACTTCGGGATAGTCCTCCCGCCGAGGACGACCGGTTGCAGGATTACCTGCTGCAAGGGGTCTCGCGCACCTTCGCCCTGACCATCCCGCAGCTCCCCGCCGGCCTGGCGCGGGCGGTCTCCAACGCCTACCTGCTGTGCCGCATCGTCGACACCATCGAGGACGAAGTGTCCCTCGATTCGGCGCAGAAACGCCGCTTTTGCGACCAGTTCGCCGAGGTCGTGGCGGGCCGCGCGCCGGCCGAGACGCTGGCAGCCGACCTGGCGCCGCGTCTGTCCGACAATACCCTGCCGGCCGAGCACGAGCTGATCCGCTTGATTCCGCGGGTCATCGCCATCACCCACGGTTTGCACCCGGAGCAGCGGGAGGCGCTGTCCCTGTGCGTGGAGATCATGGGTGAGGGCATGGCGGAGTTCCAGGACCGGGATCTGCGTCACGGGCTGACCACCATGGCGGAAATGGACCGCTACTGCTACTACGTGGCCGGGGTGGTCGGCGAGATGCTGACGCGGCTGTTCTGCCACTATTCGCCGGAAATCGCCGCCCACCGCGAGCGGCTGATGGTGCTGGCGGTATCCTTCGGTCAGGGCTTGCAGATGACCAACATCCTGAAGGACTTGTGGGACGACCACGGCCGCCGGGTGTGCTGGTTGCCGCAGGAGATGTTCGACGCCGCCGGCTACAACCTGGCCGATCTCGTGCCGCATCACGACGATCCGCGCTTTCGCGCCGGCTTTCGTCGCCTGATCGCGGTCGCCCACGGCCATTTGCGCAACGCTCTCGAATACACGCTGCTGATTCCTGGCAGCGAGACCGGCATCCGTGAATTCTGTCTGTGGGCGCTGGGCATGGCGGTGCTGACGCTCCGCAAGATCAACGCCAACCTGGATTTCAGCGAATCGGTCCAGGTCAAGATTTCCAGAACCAGCGTCAAGGCCACCATTGCCGTGAGCCGGCTATCCCTGCGCAGCAATCTGATGCTGCGGGCGGTTTTCGCCCTGGCCGGGGCCGGCTTGCCACGCGCGGACCACCGCAGCCTGGTGGCGGCCGCCTGAACCGAATCACTTGCTCATTGAACGGGGGAACCTGATTCATGCTTAAAGAAACCACCACCATCGCCGGACTCGATTCGGCCTTTCTCGGGAGCTTTCAGACCCCTCTGGACGACGCCATCGCTCGCGCCAAGGCCAAACTGCTGAATCTGCAGCACCAGGAGGGTTATTGGGTGTTCGAACTGGAGGCGGACTGCACCATCCCCTCGGAATACATCCTGATGATGCACTACATGGACGAGATCGACACCGAGCTGCAGGCCAAGATCGCCAACTTCCTGCGCGCCCACCAGTCGGTGGACGGCAGCTACCCGCTGTTCCAGGGCGGCACCGGCGACATCAGCTGCACCGTCAAGGCCTATTACGCCCTCAAGTTGGCCGGCGATTCCGTCGATGCACCACACATGGTGAAGATGCGCGAATGGCTTCTGGTCCAGGGCGGTGCCGCCAAGGCCAACGTGTTCACCCGCATCATGCTGGCCATGTTCGAGCAGATTCCCTGGCGTGGAGTGCCATTCATCCCGGTGGAAATCATGCTGCTGCCCAAGTGGTTCCCCTTCCACCTGGACAAGGTGTCCTACTGGTCGCGCACGGTGATGGTGCCGCTCTTGATTCTGTGCACCTACAAGGTCAAGGCGCGCAATCCCCACAAGGTCAACATCCGCGAGCTGTTCGTCACCGATCCGGAGAAGGAGAAGAACTACTTCTCCCACGTCAAGACGCCGTTGGGCAAGGCCATTCTCGCGGTGGAGCGCATGGGCCGGCTGATGGAACCCCTGATTCCGAAGACCATGCGGGCCAAGGCGACGGAAAGGGCGCGCGACTGGTTCCTGGAGCGGCTCAACGGTTACGACGGCTTGGGCGCCATCTTCCCGGCCATGGTCAACGCCTACGAGGCCATGGATTTCCTAGGGATCCCCAAGGACGACGAGCGCCGCCGCATCGCCAAGGAGTCCATCGAGCGCCTGCTGGTGGACCAGGGCGACAGCGCTTATTGCCAGCCCTGCGTCTCCCCCATCTGGGATACCGGCCTGGCGGCCTTGGCCCTGCAGGAGGTGGACAAGAGCGAGCACGATCCCAACACCCGCGAACAACTGAAGAGTGCCTTGCGCTGGTTGTGCTCGAAACAGCTGAAGGACGAGCCGGGCGACTGGCAGGTGCAGCGGCCGGAGCTACCCGGCGGCGGCTGGGCCTTTCAGTTCGGCAACAGCTATTACCCGGACGTGGACGACACCGCGGTGGTGGCCCATGCCCTGGTGCAGGCCCAGGACGCCGAGTTCGGCGAGAACATCGAGCGCGCCGGCGTCTGGATCGCCGGCATGCAGTCCGCCAACGGCGGCTGGGGGGCGTTCGACGCCGACAACAGTCATTACTATCTGAACCACATCCCCTTCGCCGATCACGGGGCGCTGCTCGATCCTCCCACGGTGGACGTGAGCGCTCGCTGCATCATGTTCCTGGCCAAGCTGGTGGACCGGCACCCGCAGTACAAGCGGGTGATCGACCGCTGCGTCGCCTACATCAAGCAGGAGCAGGAGGAAGACGGTTCCTGGTTCGGCCGCTGGGGCACCAATTATATCTACGGCTGCTGGTCGGTCCTGATCGGCTTCGAGACCGCCGGCGTGCCCAACGACGATCCCAGCGTGCGCCGTGCCGTGGCCTGGCTGAAGTCCAAGCAGCGTGAGGACGGCGGCTGGGGCGAGGACAACTACACCTACCACGATTCATCTTCGCAACTGCGCGGCGAATTCCACGCCAGCATGGCCTTCCATACCGGTCTGGCGCTGACCGCGCTGATGGCGGCCGGGGAAGCCCAGTCCAAGGAAGTGGAAGCGGGGGTCAATTACCTGATCCGCACCCAGCAGGCGGACGGCTTCTGGAAGGACGTCGCCTTCAATGCACCCGGCTTTCCCAAGGTGTTCTATCTGAAGTATCACGGTTACGACAAGTTCTTTCCGCTCTGGGCACTGGGCCGCTACCGCAACGAGATCTTCGCAGCGGCGTGAGTTCCGTCGGCCTGATCGTCGCCCTGGCGGAGGAATGCCGCAGTCTCACCACGGCTAGGGTTGCGGAACGGGAGTGCCGTCGGCTCGATCCCGCCCGCCTGCTGGTGCGGGCCGGCGCCGGGCCCGACGCCGCGCGGCGGGCGGCGGCGCTGCTGGCGGATCAGGGTGCCTCGGTTCTGGTCAGTTGGGGTTGTGCGGCGGGACTCGATCCCGCCCTGCGATCCGGCGATCTGGTCCTGCCCGGCAGCGTCCGCCAGGCGGACGGCCAGCCGCTGGAGGTCGATGGGCACTGGCACCGGCGGCTGGCGGCCGGATTGCGGCCACATCTGAACTTTTCCTGCGGCACCCTGCAGGAAACCGTCGCCATCCTCGCGACGGCGGCGGAGAAGCGGGATCTGGCGCGGCAGACCGGTGCCGTCGCCGCCGACATGGAGAGCGCTGCGGTGGCGCGGGTCGCCGCCGAGCGGGGGTTGCCGTTCCTGGCCATCCGCACCATCGTCGATGCTGCCGCCGCCGATGTGCCGCCCAGCGTAGCCGCCGCCTTCGACGATCAGGGCCGGCTGCGCCTGGGCCGGCTGCTCGGCTGCTTGCTGCTGCGCCCCGCGGACATCCCCGGCCTGATCGGCCTGGGCCGCCATTTCCGCTTGGCCATGGCCACCCTGCACCGGGTCAACCTGCTGGCCGGCGCCGACTGGTTCGGCGCCCTGCCGGACCGCACTCGCCCCTGATTCCGTCATGAGTCCGACTTCTTCCCACAGCATCGTCGTCCGCGCCATCCACTGGTGGGAAGAGAACGTCCTGAACCGGCCCTGGTGGCTGATCATCGTCTCGTTGCTGGCGTGCGGCCTGATCGGCAAGTACACCGTGGACAAGCTGACGATCAACACCAACACGGCGGACATGATCTCCATCAAGCTGCCGTTCCAGCAGAACCGCATCCGCCTGGAGTCGGCCTTTCCCCAGGACATCAGCACGGTGCTGCTGCTGGTGGAAGGCGGCACCCCGGAACGGACCGACGCCGCAGTGACGCGCATCGCCGCCGAACTGGAAAAGTCCAAGGCGGAAATCCGTTCGGTCTATATTCCCGACGGCGGCGATTTCTTCGCCCGCAGCGGCATGCTCTACCTGGATCTGGACAAGCTCCAGGACCTTTCGGTGAAACTGGCCGAGGCGCAGCCCTTCATCGGCCGGCTGGCCAACGACAACAGCCTCGGCGGGCTTTTCGGCATCCTCCGGCAGGCGCTGGACGGGTCCGCCGACGCGGTGGACATGAACTTCGATCCGGTGCTGAACCGACTGGCGGACGCCATCGGCGCCGCGCTGGAGGGACGCCCGCCGCAACTGTCCTGGCAACAGCTGATGTTCGACCAGAAGAGCGGGCTGGGGATCGACAAGCGCTTCCTCATCGTCACCCCGGTGCTGCATTTCGAGGAATTCCTGCCGGCGGAGAAGTCCATCGCCGCCATCCAGGCGGCGGTGATCGCCGGCCTGGGCCGGGATCTGGCCGACGTCCGCGTTCGCACCACCGGCGAAGTGGTACTGGAACACGAGGAGATGCAGACCATCGGCGAAGGCACCACGGTGGCCGCCGCCGTGTCCTTGCTGCTGGTGTGCGTCACCTTGTGGATCGCCTACCGCTCCTTCAAGCTGATGTTCGCCACCTTCTTCACCCTTACCGTCGGCCTGGTCTACTCCATGGGTTTCGCCACGGTGGCGATCGGTCACCTCAATCTGATCTCCATCGCCTTTGCGGTGCTGTTCATCGGCATGGGGGATGCCTATTCCTCCCACTTCTGCCTGCGCTACCGGGAGCTGATCGTGCGCGGCCTGGCCCACCGCCAGGCCCTGCGTAACACCCTGACCTCCACCGGGTCGGCCCTGATCCTGTGCACCCTGACTGCCGCCATCGGCCTCTACGCGTTCATTCCCACCAATTACATCGGGGTATCGGAGCTGGGGGTGATCGCCGGCACCAGCATGTTCATCGCCCTGCTCACCACCTTCACCATCCTGCCGGCACTGATGAAGATCATGCCGATCAAGGTGCCGGAGCAGAAGCCGGCGAAGGGCCGCGCCGCCGCCCTGGTGTCCAACTGGCCGCTGCGTTTTGCCGGGCCGATCCGCTGGATCACCCTGGCGCTGGCGGTCGGCGCCGGCGTCCTAGTGGCCCGGGTGCAGGTGGATTTCAACCCCATCAACCTGCGCGATCCCCATACCGAGTCGGTCAAGACCTTCAAGTATCTGCTGCAGTCCAAGGACACCTCGCCCATGACCCTGGCGGCGCTGGCCACCAGCGCGGCGGAGGTGAAGGACAAGACCGCGCGATTCGAACGGCTCGCCGCGGTGGACAAGGTGGTCAGCCTGCTGGATTTCATTCCCCAGCAGCAGGACGAGAAACTGGCCATCCTCGAGGACCTGGGCCTGGCGCTGGGGCCGGCGGTGGCGAGCTTTCCCGATACCCTGGGGGCGGCACCGGGACTTCAGGCCCTGCAGGATTTCCGCAGCACCCTGCAGCGGGCGAAACATCCCAACGCCGCGACGGCGCGGCTGGAACAAGCGCTGGGCGGCCTGATCGAGGGCCTGCAAGGCCAGGATCCGGATGCCCGCAGCGCCAGCCTGGAACAACTGCAGGCCGGCATTCTCGGCGACCTGCCGGCGGTCATCCACAAACTGCAGGCGGGCCTCAGCGCCGAGCCGGTCGGCCTGGAGCAGCTGCCGGCGGACCTCAAGGAGCGCTGGCTCAGCGCCAGCGGGCTGTACCGCATGCAGATCTTCCCCAAGAAGGACTTGAACGATCTGGAGGACCTGCGCGAATTCATCCGCGAGGCGCAGCAGGTGGACGCCGACGTCACCGATCTGCCGGTGACCTACCTGGAGTCCATGAACGAGGTGGTCAAGGCCTTCGTCGAAGCCTTCACCATCGCCCTGGTCGCCATCACCGGGCTGCTGCTCATCATCCTGCGTAGCCTCAAGGACACCCTGCTGGTGCTGCTGCCGCTGCTGCTGGCCTCGCTCTTCACCGCCGCCGCCACCGTGCTGATCGGCCTGCCCTTCAACTTCGCCAACATCATCGCCCTGCCGCTGCTGTTCGGTCTGGGGGTGGACAGCGGCATCCACATGGCCCACCGCCTCCACTATCTGCAGACCAATGCGGAAAACCTGCTCAGCTCCAGCGAGGCCCAGGGCGTGTTCTACGCCGCTCTGACCACCATCTGGAGCTTCAGCAGCCTGGCGTTCACTCGCCACCAGGGGACGGCTTCCATGGGCGTGCTGCTGACCATCGGCCTGTTCTTCACCCTGTTCTGCGCCCTCATCGTGCTGCCGGCCTTCAGCGAGCTGCGCTTCCGGTCGCGCCAGAAACCCGTTTCACCGAGGTAACCATGCCCACATCCATCGCCCAATTGCTGCGGGACCGGTCGGGAGAAAACTTCGACCTCCACGAGGCCCACCTCAACACCCAGATGGTTCGGGTGCTCAAGACCATCGGCTATGACCGGGTCTATAGCCGCGGCCAGGGACCCTATCTGTACGACAAGGACGGCACCGAATACCTGGACCTGCTCAGCGGCTTCGGCGTGTTCGCCCTGGGCCGCAACCACCCGGCCATCATCCAGGCGCTGAAGGACGTGCTCGACGCCCAGCTGCCGGACATGGTGCAGATGGACGTGTCGTTGCTGTCGGGCCTGCTGGCGGAAAAGATCCTGGCGCATTGCCCGGACAACCTGACCAAGGTCTTCTTCTGCAACTCCGGGGCGGAAGCGGTGGAAGCGGCCATCAAGTTCGCCCGCTATACCACCCGGCGCGAGAAGATCGTCTACTGCGACCACGCCTTCCACGGCCTGACCCTGGGGGCGCTCTCCCTCAACGGCGAGCCGGTCTTCCGGGAAGGATTCGGTCCGCTGCTGCCGCAGTGCAGCAGCGTGCCCTTCGAGGACCTGGCGTCCCTGGAGAAGGCGTTGTCCGGGAGGGACGTCGCTGCCTTCATCTTCGAGCCGGTGCAGGGCAAGGGCGTCAACATCCCGGCCGCCGGCTACTGGCCGCAGGCCCTGGAGCTGTGCCGCAAGTACGGCACTCTGGCGGTGGCGGACGAGATCCAGACCGGCCTCGGCCGCACCGGCAAGTTCTGGGCGATCGAGCACTGGGGGGTGGAACCAGACATGATCCTCATGGCCAAGGCCCTGTCCGGCGGCTTCATACCCGTAGGCGCCGTGGCCATGACCGGCCGCATCATGGACGCCGTGTTCAACCGCATGGATCGCGCGGTGGTGCACGGCTCGACCTTCTCCAAGAACAACATGGCGATGGCCGCCGGGATTGCGGCGATCGACCTCATCGTCCAGGAGAAGCTGGTGGAGAACGCCGCCCGTATCGGCGGAGAGATCGTCGCCGGACTGACGGCGATGATCCCCCGTTTCGACTTCCTCAAGCAGGTGCGCGGCAAGGGGCTGATGATCGCGGTGGAATTCGGTTCCCCCGACAACCTGCTGCGCAAGGCCGCCTTCACCGGCCTGGAAACCGCCAACAAGGGCCTGTTCAGCCAGACCATCACCATCCCGCTGTTCAAGAACCACCGCATCCTCAGCCAGGTGGCCGGCCACGGCATGAACGTGGTCAAGTTCCTGCCGCCTCTGGTGATCGGCGACAAGGACCGCGACTGCATCCTTTCCGCCATGGAGCAGGTGATCGGCGACACCCAAGAAGTGGGTGGCGCCATCAAGGATCTCGGCAAGAATCTCATCAGCCATGCCCTCAAGGCCAAGGCTGGTTAGTCCCCCCACCCGCACTCCGAAGGAATCCCCCATGAAGCGAACCATTCCTGTCCGAACCGGTGTCCTGGCCGCCGCGCTGGTGCTGGGAGCCTGCCTGCAAGGGCTGCCCGGCGCCGCCGCGGCCCACGCCGTGGTCACCGAAAGCTCGCTGCGCCATCATCCCATCCCCGTCAACCAGCCGACCAAGGTGACCCTGTATTTCAACTCGGGGGTGGAACTGGCCCTGTCGCGGGTATACCTGGTCAGCAAGGGCGACGTCTACCAGGCGGTGGAGATCGCCAACGGCAAGAAGCCGGGGGAGATGGTGATCCAGGTGCCGGCCCTGGAGGAAGGGGCTTACGCCCTCAAGTACAAGGTGTTCGCCGCGGATGGACACCTGACCGAGGATGTCATCAAATTTCGTGTAGAAGCTAAGCGGTAAACCACTATGTACATGCAAGGTCTGGCCAATTTCATCGACGATTTCCTCGGCGGCCTCATGATCATCAGCTATGCGCTGGTGGTCGGGTCCGTTTTGTGGGCTTTTGTCATCCTCCGCATCACCCGCGCCGATCGCGCGGCGGATTCGGTGCTGGCGCGCAGCGCCAAGGTGCTGGAGATCGGCGCCGTGGCCCTAACCTGGACGGTGGGCACCAAGCTGGTGATCAAGGCCCTGGTGCTGGCGGGAACCCTGGGGGAGTTCCCCTTCGTCGCCTATGCCGGGACCGTCCAGTTCAAGGCCGGACTGCTGCGGCTGTTTCTGGCCCTCGGCTTCATCTACGTCAGCAAACGCCTGCTGCGGGAACCTGGCAAGCTGCGGCTGTGGCATTACACCGCTTCGCTGGCAGTACCGCTGGTGGTCAGCGGCGCCTGGCTGGTGCATGCGGTGGGCCGTTTCGAATACCGCGAGCCGCTGATGTTCGCCACCGTACTGCATCAGCTCGCCGCCGCCGTGTGGTTCGGCTGCGTCGCCCAACTGCTGGCGCTGTGGTACGCTGCCCGCAGCGACGCCGAGGCCAAGGCCCTGTGGCCTCACGCCATCACCCGCTTCGGCGTCATGGGGGTGGCTTCGGTGGTAGTGCTGGTGCTCACCGGCATCCCCCTGGCCTGGGTCTATGTCGGCAGCATCGATGGCCTGTTCGGCACCGGCTACGGCAGCCTGATCGTGACCAAGTCCTGGCTGTTGCTGGTGGCGCTGGGCTTCGCCTACCTCAACAACCGCGCCGGCAGGCGCTGGCTGGAACTGCGCCAGATCGAAGGCCTGCTGAAGAAGGTTCCGTTCTACATCGAGGCCGAGACCTTCATCCTCATCGGCGTCCTGTTCATCGCCGCCACCCTGTCGTCGCAGCCGCCGTCGGTGGACATCCCGGACCGCACCGCCAGCGTCTCCGAGGTGGTCTACATGTTCCTGCCGCGCCTGCCGCGGGTCACCTCGCCGAGTCACGAAGACCTACTGGCCGGCGAGGCCGGACGGGTGGCTGTGGTCGACAAGGTCCCCTCGGTCGCTGCCCGCGACTGGTCCGATTACAACCACAACGTTGCCGGCATCTTCCTTACGGTAATGGCAGTCGTCGCCATGCTGCACTACTGGCGCCGCTGGAATTGGACGGAGTACTGGCCCATCGGCTTCATCGCCCTTGGTGTCTTCCTGTTTTTCCGTAGCGACGCGGAGACTTGGCCGCTGGGGCCGATCGGATTCTGGGAGAGTACCTTCAAGAACGGCGAGGTGTTCCAGCACCGCATCGCCACCCTGGTGGCGCTAGTCATCGGCTACCTGGAGATGAGAGCCCGCACCCGGTTGGACGCCCGCAAGCTGCAGTACATGTTCCCCCTGCTGTGTGCCTTCGGCGGCATTCTGCTCTTGACCCACGCCCACGCCGAATTCGAGCTGAAGAGCGAGTTCCTGATCCAATCCACCCACACCACCATGGGCCTTCTGGCCGTCATCATGGCCAGCGGTCGCTGGCTGGAACTGCGCCTGGTCACGCCGGAAGGCCGCTCCGAAGGCAAGTTCGCCGGCTTCACCGCCTTCTTCGCCATGTTCCTGATCGGTGCGATCATGATGTTCTACCGGGAGCCGTTGTCCTGACCCGAATTCCCCATCGCCGTCCGCACGAAAAAGCCCTGTCAGCGGGGCTTTTTCGTAGGTTGGGCACGTATTTTCGTGCCGAAGGAATAAGGTCAGATCGCGCGAGGAATGGGCCGCGGTCTGAACCGGCTGTTGGACAAGTTCGTGCCTGGATGGGGGAGTGCCCTGATAATCGCTTTTTTTGGATTTCTGGGGTGCCGAGGCAGGCAATGCTCACCTCACGGTGAATTCCTTTCCTTTTCCTTCTCCCGCTGCATTTCGCAGGCGAATTTCATAACCTCCTGGAGATAGCCCGGCTGGCACTTTGATCGTGATCGTGTCGCTGCCAGGAAAACCCGT
>Ga0233425_10010679_pt1 | contig 11045 bp, 13 predicted proteins | sample Watercolumn_Towu_2_FD_181712 | JGI IMG/M metagenome (GOLD analysis project Ga0233425, IMG submission 181712) | Freshwater microbial communities from Lake Towuti, South Sulawesi, Indonesia - Watercolumn_Towuti2014_140_MG | ecosystem: Environmental > Aquatic > Freshwater > Lake | place...
CCTCTGCAAGTATATCCGCATCAGACCCGAAAATCTGTATCGCGCAGGGCCGCTCATAGTCTGTTATATTTGATAGCGAAGCTGTTTCCCTGTTCTTATAGTGGACCCCATATGCTGAAATCATTTCCGTACAGTTAAGGCTTGATCCGAATGCCCGGGAAAAAATCCTGAATGTATTGTCACTGATCCCTGCAAGAGGCGCTGTAACAATACAACCATCCACATCTAAATTTCCGATACTGAACCTGCATTCCCGTATTTTTTTTTGGATTCTGTCCTGTTTTCCTGAAATGCAAATACCATGAAATTCCTCAAATTCTGCAACATACTTATTTTCCAGATCTTCAAGAAGCTTATATAAAAAAGAAATCCTGGTATTATTCATCTTAAAATTGTTTTATACTCCCCCAATTATGTGCACAAGTTTATTCAGAGTTTTTATGCTAAAAATGTATATATACAGCAGATCTTGTACCTGTTAATCCGGGCCAGGCAATCCCCGTAAAATAATTAAAAAGTCAAATGACGAATTTCCATACTACTGTTTTTTCTTTCTCTACAATGTCCAGTGTGTATTTTATACCAGTGCTTTCCAGTCCGAGCCAAAAATGGCTGGCTGCAATTCCAACATCAAGATCGGGGTAGGGCCACCCTATTTTTATGCTCTGCGGTCTTTTATTTAATTTCACATTATAACCGCCGTTATCATTTCCTGATATTTTAAATTGCCAGTATTGCGCGTTCCTTGCTGAAGGGGCCCTTAAGGCTAGCTCAATTGGCCTTCTTATATGTTCCGGAAAATTTCTTAAGGAATCAGGGCTGAGACACTCCTCAAGAGGCTTTCTCCTGATGCTGTAAATTTTTTTTGTAACCCGGTTCAATAAACCTTTTTCTTCCGGATTATATCCAAGAGACACAAGCGCAGGCATGATTCTGCCGCTATCATTTTTTTCCGGGCCAAAGACCTGACCCATAGCCCGGCCCTTTCTAAATGAACCTATCCAGCAGGTGGATATTTTTAAACTTTCGCAGTAAAGAACAAACAGTTCTCCTGCAAAACCGGCTTTTGCCAGGTCCGCAATGGAATTTCCTGTTGAGATTGCCGCAAAATCAGAAGTTGCATTTATAATGAAAACCGAAGGTTTTCCATAACTTGAATTAACGGATATTTTTACAGTATGCTCAAAAGGCAGTTTCATTTCTTTCAGGAAATCATCAAGCTTTTTTCTGTCTGACACTTCAACTGATGATTCCGTAAAGCTTCGGGTTGATCTTCTTGTGCCTATTGCATCTGTAAGCTGATTGATATACTGTTTCAATTCAATATCCTTTACAATAGAGTCTTTTTAAACTTATAATCTGATGAACCGGCCATTGGGTACCACTGCAATCTTTAAATCCTTGTTTTTTTTAATTTCAGAGTCTATGAATGACTGAATATTGTCAAGAGGTTCGAAGCCGAAATCATATGTTTTTTTAAGCTTACCCCTTTCACCGGTCAAAGATTGCTCAGGACCGATGCAGCCGCTGCTGCCACGATACAAATAAATTTTCACATTATTTAAAAGCCCTGAAATTGCAACTGCCTTGTGGCCGCCAAGAACAAATTCTTTTTTTATTCTGCTATGGAGCTTGTCATAGTTCCTGACATCAGCCATCCATTCTTCAAAAACAGCCTCTCCAAAACCTTCCGGACATTGGGCAACAAGTACTATTGTCCCGCCTTTTTTAATGATCTGCCTGACATTTTCAAGTGCTTTCTGGGCCTGGTAAAGATTTATATCTTTGGGATATCCGCCGGGAGAAGTTATAACAATATCAGCCTGCCGGCCCGCTTTTATTTCATAAATTGAGTCATACAGCTTCACACCTTCAAGGAATGCCTGATTGTTTTTTCCGGCTACAGCACCGGTTATTTTTTTTGAATCGTCAATTATTACATTAAAAAGAAAATCAATTCCTGCAATCTTTCCGGCCTCTTCGATATCCTGCCTGACAGGATTATTATGAAAAATCCCTGCTGCCGCTTCTTCCTCAAGCATCATAGAATGATTTGCACTGACAGTCTTTCTTGAGCAGACACCTGGCATAAGGGCTTTGGCGCCGGCAGAGTATCCCGCAAAGTAATGATACTCTATGTTTCCGGTTGCAATCAGGAAATCTGATTCTGCTGCCTTTTCAAACACTTCAACCGGTGTCCCAAAAGAAGTCGTGCCTATCAATCTGCACCTTTTACCGTCAGAATCTGTAAGGCTGCAGTATTGGGCCGTATATTCTCCTGCAAGCTTCAGTTTTTCATCTTCAGTGTGACAGCGGTGAATCCCAAGACCGAATACAATGTTTATCTTTCTGACTTTTGCATTCTTTAACTGGTCCACAATCTGCGGCAGAAACCTGTAGGATGGGCAGGGTCTGGTTATATCCGAAACCAGTATGCATGCGTTTTCTTTGCTGTATGCAATATCTGAAAGTTTTCCGGAACCTGACGGATTTTCAAGCGCCCTGCGAATTATGTCCTCTTCAGAAATATTTTGATTAATCAGACTTTTATCATGTATCAATGGGATTGCATTTCTATCAGGCACAAAAAAAACTATATCTTTTTTCCCGTAGGGCACGCTGAATTCCAATTTTCACCCCCCAAACAAAATTACTTACGGATAAATAATAAATTTTATTACAGTTATTAGATTAGAAAATATTCTGCCAGTTATTATATTAGGTACCCGGTTGCAGAGCAAATTAAAATACCATTATTTCTCAAGACAAACAATGCATCATAATTTGCTTTTTAAGCATTGATTCAGGGAATCACCACATCCCGTTATTTTCCTGAATGAAGCAATTTTACCTTGTTCACTATATCTTCTGTGCTCACAGCAATATGCAACCCGGCGCCGGAAGATAATCTGTAAAGGATGAGCCCGGTATCATATCCCCGCCAATGCCTATTACTGTTGACTGGTACCTTGCCGACCCCCTTTCTGCCAGAAAAAATGCAGTTAATCTGATGACAGAAAAATATGCAAGAATGATGCGGCAGACCTTTCCGGAGGAATATAAAAAATATCAGGTCTTCTTCTGCGGATCAGCTCCTGAACATGACCTTAAACGGAGTTCGAAGTTTGACTGGACCGATGCAATAACATTTACAGCGGTATTTAAAATTCCCACATTCAACCGTTTTTTTCAACCAGGATTTTCAGACCCTTCAGTGTAAGGTCAGGATCGTAAATCTGAATATACCTGCTTTTATCCTTCATAAGTATTGCAAGTCCGCCTGTTGCAATTATTTTTGGATCAAATCCCGGATCCTTAATTTTCATCTCTTCAATTATTTTGTCAACTATAAAATCCGCCTGACCAAGAAAACCAAAAAGAATTCCCGATCTGATGCCATCGTATGTGTTTTTGCCTATTATGTTTTCGGGCCAGCTCAAATCAACTTTACTGAGCTTTGCCGCATAAGTAAAAAGCGCCTCCGATGATATCTCTATCCCGGGTGCTATAACACCGCCTATATATATCCCTCCTGACGATAGCACATCAAAAGTTGTTGCCGTACCAAAATCAAGGATTATTGCGGGATATCCATAAATTTCTTTTGCTGCTACAGAATTTACAATCCTGTCGGCTCCGATTTCTTTGGGGTAATCATAATTTATTTCAAGATCCGTTATGGTGGATATATCAACTATAAATGGTTTGAGGCTAAAATAGCTTTCACACATCCGGTTCAGTTCAAATAAAATCCTGGGGACAACGCATGAGATTGCGATCTTAGTGATTTTTTCAGGTTCATATCCTGAATTTTTTAGAAAGCTGTAAATGCTTGATGCTATTTCATCAGCAGTTTCATGTCTGGGAGTGACCATTCTCCAGGATTTCACCAGTGCGCCTTCATTTTCAGCATCATCAAAAAGCCCGATTACTGTCTGTGTGTTTCCAATGTCTATAGCAAGTAACAAATGCGCCTCCTATGTTTCAATGTTCGCTTTCACCGCACTCGCTGTCAGCACCTGCCAGAATATTCAGACCATGGGGCAGAGGCTGGTAGATCAGTTCAATGCTGTCCTTGACTCCTTTGATACTGCCCGGGAGGTTTATAATCAGAGTGCTTTTTCTTATACCGCTAACGCCTCTTGAAAGTATGGCTCTTGGGGTTTTTTTCTGACCCTCAATCCTTATAAGCTCGGAAAATCCGCTCGCCTCACGGTCAAAAAGTTCCCTGGTTGCTTCAGGTGTAATATCTCTAGGCGAAAAACCAGTTCCGCCGGTTGTCAGAAGAAGATTTGCCCTGCCGGTGTCACAAACTTCCTTTATCTTCTTCTGAATCATATCCTTTTCATCAGGAACAATGGCGTAATCAGAAATTTCCCAGCCTTTTTGCCTGAAAAATTCCAGGATGTAATTACCGCTCCTGTCTTCCCTCTGCCCGGCAAATCCTTTATCGCTTACTGTCAGAACAGCCAGTTTCAATTTATCATTTTTCTTTTGCATCTTTTAATTTATATAATAAGGGCTTTTTTTAAATCTCTTTATTTATATTTCCCGGGATATTTCCGATCCTTTTTCTATCTTACCGCCTGAAATCACCCTGCAGAAGATCCCCCATGCGGGCATTATGCAGCTTCCTATCCTGTAATAAATGCTGCAGGGTTTCGGACATTCTTTTCCAAGCTGAGTAACTTCAAGAACTGCTTCACCAACCCTAATTATACCGGAAAGTTTCAGTCTTTTTAAATCAATTCCCTCAGTTGTAATATTTTCACCAAAATCACCGGGTTTTACAGGTTTAAAATCTTTAACGCTTCTGCCGCACTCTAAATTAAATTTCTCAATTTCTTCATTAGCAAGAAGGCTGACCTGTCTGTGCCAGTTTCCGCTGTGTCCGTCTCCTTCGATACCCATTCCGTTTATAACAGCCTGCTGCACAGGATGCTTTCTGCCGCCTTTTTTCCTGCTTATATTAATTGAGCAGATTTTTCCGCTGTTTTTCACAGGGTCCCCCCCGATTTCCAGCGGCCGGACCTGCCCCCGGTTTTTTCAATCAGCATTATATCTTTTATCTTCATTTCTTTTGTAACAGCTTTACACATATCATAGATTGTAAGAAGGGCAACACTGACTGCTGTCAGTGCTTCCATTTCCACACCTGTTTTGTCGCTGCCTTTTACCGTTGAAATTACTTCAACTTTATTTTCATTTCCGATAACCGATATTTCTACAGCCACACTTTCAAGCTTTATCTGATGGCACAACGGAATTAGCTCCCAGGTTTTTTTTGCAGCAGATATCGCAGCAATTTTGGCAGCGGAAATTAAATCTCCTTTATCCAGCTGCCTGTTTAAAATTTGTCCAATCAGCTCCGCAGTCAGAATAATTTCACCTCTTGCTGTGGCGGTGCGGCATGTAACTTCTTTTTCTGATACATCAACCATCTTTACTTTATTTTCACTGTCAATATGGGAAAATTCAGTCATAACGCATATCCTTTTTAATATCAGCCGCCAATCTTATTCATTGAATCCGAAAGTTTTTTACAGGTTTTTTCAAGACCATTACCAGACAGAAGTTCCCTGTTCAGTGGCTTTCCCTTAATAAAGTTTTTAAGTTCCTCTACAATAATTTCCTGGTTCAGACCCTGCCTCAGCCTGTCACGAAGGTTAAACTCAACATCTGAAAAAAGACACAACCTGACCTTTCCCGTTGAGGTGAGCCTTACCCTGTTGCAGAAGCTGCATACATTTTTATCATCAATTATAAAGCCAACATAGCCTTTCCACAAATCAGACTTAAAATATGTAGCCGGGCCAAACCCTTTCTTTTCGCTTACACTATAATACCGTCCAAAATTTCTCATTATTTTCTTTATTTCCACCACACTCACCGGTTTATTCTTCTTTTGCTTTCCGGAAACCGGTTTGCAGGTTTTTAAACTTGAATAGACAAGGTTTAAATTGTCTATCTCCATCCTTTCGATAAACCGTACGCTTACCGGATAATCAACGGCTAGCTTTATAAAATCCTCAATATCACCAGTGTCAAGGCAGTCTGTGAGAACGGTATTGATCTTAATTTCTTTAAAACCTTCATTTATTGCTCTATGGAGGTTTTCCAGTACAGTTTTAAGGTCGGCCCCCGCAGTAATCTCTTTAAATTTTTTATCATCCAGACAGTCAATGCTAATATTTAACCTTTCCATTCCGGTATCCTTTAAATCCTTCAGATATTTTCCAAGAAGAAGGCCATTTGTTGTAAGCGAAACACTCTCTATTTCGGGAATATTCTTTAGCTTTTTAAGAAGGTAAATTATATTTTTCCTGAGAAGCGGCTCCCCTCCTGTAACCCTGATTTTTTTTACTCCGCATTCTGTAAAAATATTGACTGCATCTACTATCTCCTCAAGGGATAAAATCTCAGGTCTGTCATATAGTTTTATACCCTCTGCTGGCATGCAATAATAACATCTCATGTTGCACCTGTCGGTTACAGATACCCTCAGATAGTCTATGGTGCGTCCGAAACTGTCTGTCAATATGTTGTTTTTATCTGCTGCCATTAAATTCAATAATCTGTAAATAGAATTCAAAAATTGATCCAGGTGATAATTCTGAAGCAAAACAGATACGCTGTAAAGAGGTTTATCTTTTAAATATATGAATCGAACTTGCTTTTACCGATGCTCCTACTTCTTTTCCTGCTGCAAGCCCCATTCTTTCCACTGAATTTCTGGTTATAAAGGAAACCATTCTGAAACCACAGTCTATTTCAATTTTTTTTAAAAACCCGATATCTTCGATTGAAATCACTTTGCCTGAAAAAAAATTAAGTGCAGATGAATTCCTGAACACCTCAGGATTCTCACTGACATTAAAAATGGTCACATCCTCCGGCCGGATTGCTGCCATAACATTGTCCCCTTCTGAAATCTCTGTATTGCCGGCAGCGTAAATCTTCGGGTGCGTTTCAGTTCCGGAATTTTTATCATCAGCTCTTTTTACCGTTACTTCAAATACGCTGTCTGCACAAGAGGTGACCCTGCCTTCAATCAGCGCCTCCACCCCGACAAACTTAGCAACGAATTCATTAGCTGGTTTTGAAAAAACATCACCCTTTATCCCGGTTTGCTCAATTTTTCCGTTGTTCATCACTGCAATTTCATCCGCTACCAGCATGGCCTCGTTTCTATCATGGGTCACATAAATTGTGGATCTCCTGATATCTTTGAGAATCGAAAACAGGTCGTTTCTAAGTTTTTCTCTTGAAGGCTGGTCAATATTTGCCAGCGGCTCATCCAGAAGGAGAAGTTCAGGTTCAAGAATCAAGGCCCGTGCAAGCGCCACCCTCTGCTGCTCTCCGCCGGACAGACTTTTCGGGTTCCTGTAAAGCAGTTGCCTTATATCCAGTTTTGCAATCAGATATTCAAAAAGGAATTTTTTTCCGCTTAGATTTTTCTTTCTCAGATTCAGGCCAAGAAGGATGTTGCTGTAAACAGAAATATTGAAAAGAAGCGGTTCCTGAAAGACAACCGAAATTCTTTTCCTTACCGCTGCTTTATCAGATTCGGATTCGGTTATTTCTGTACCGTCAAAGGTAATAATTCCGCTGTCAGGTTTTTCCAGCAGGTCAATGAGTTTGATGAGAGTGGACTTTCCTGAACCATTCGGCCCGATTATTACAAGTATGCTGTTTTGCCTTACAGTTAAATGCCCGATGTAAATTTCAAAACCGCTCTGAAATTTTTTTTTCAGGTTTATTATCTCCAGAATTTTTGGATCCATGTCGGATTGTCCCTTTGCTGTATTAAAGTTAAAACAATGTTTGCCGCAAAAGCCAGAACCAGAAGAATTATAACCAGCGCAAAAGCCATAGGCATTTCTCCCATCCTGACCATCTGAACCGTGGCAGTTGTCAGCACCCTTGTCTGCCCTTTTATATTCCCGCCCACCATCATAACAGCTCCAACTTCCGAAATAACCCCTCCAAAACCAGCCATGACTGCAGCAAGTGTGGGCAGTTTTGCCTCCTTCACCATTATCCATAGAACCTGCGTCCTGTTTGCTCCAAGGGATAATGCCTGCAGCTTCAGTTTAGGATTAATCTGGGCAACTGCAGCCAGGGTAACTCCGCTAATTATCGGAGTCGCAATAAGCACCTGTGCCACAATCATGGCTGTAGGGGTATACATAAGATGCAAAAATCCAAGCGGACTGCTTCTCCATAAAAAAACGCTCACAAAAAGTCCCGCTGCGACTGGAGGAAGGCCCATTCCCGTGTTGATCAGAGAAACTATGAATTTCTTTCCTCTGAAATTATTCAGACCTATTGCCAGTCCAGCGGGTATGCCCATAAGCATGGATATAATAACTGCAAACCCTGAAACTTTCAGAGTCAGAAGTATAATATCCAGAACCTCTCGGTTTCCCGAAAAAATAAGTATAAACGACTGTTTTATGCCTTCCCAGATAAGTTGCATCTTTTTATTTGGCTTATAACTTATAATTTATATAATCAAAATCATTCACGGGTTTAATTTTATCAGTTAACGGCATCCGGGTAAAATAACGGCTGGCCGAATTCGGCAGCTCCAAACTCCTCAATCATTTTCTGGCCTTCTGCCCCTGTTATCCAATCGATAAATGCAATTGCGCCATCATAATTTATTTTTATATCCGGATGTTTTTCAGGATTTACAGCAATAACTCCATATGGATTAAACAAAACTTTGTCACCCTTCATAAGCTCAACAATTGTGAAATTTTCCTTCTGGGCAAGCCAGGTGGCATTATCTGTAATGGTATACCCCTGTTTCTCTTCAGCGATTTTTAAGGTTTCGCCCATTCCCTGGCCGGTTTCAACATATGCTTCTCCCTCGGGCTTAACGCCTGCTTTTTCCCAGATTGAAAGCTCCTTTTTATGAGTTCCTGAATCGTCTGCCCTTGAAACAAAAATGCTTCCGCTTTCTGCAATCGCCGCAAATGCATCCACAGCAGCAGTCATGCCGGATATTGTTGCGGGATCATCAGCAGGACCGACGATTAAATACTCGTTATGCATAACATCTTTCCTGTTTATTCCGAATCCCTCTTCAACAAATTTGTCTTCGGCGCTTCTCGAGTGGACGAGGATCACATCAGCCTCCCCTTTTTCACCCAGCTTTATCGCTTCTCCGGTTCCCACAGCAATAACTTTAACCGTGTAACCTGACGCTTTTTCAAAAGCGGGAATTATTTCATCAAATAATCCGCTGTCCTGAGTGCTGGTTGTTGAAGCAAGGATCAGCTCCATGTCCCTGGTGCAGCCTGCTGCAGGAAGCATAATTGCAAACGCAAACAGCGCCACCAGCAGAATTGCCAGCATTTTCTTGATTTTGGCCATTTCATTTCCTTTCTTTTAGCCTTTTTAATAATAATAAAAAAACAATTTCAGCTGGAAAGAAAATGCATGCATAAAAAAACCAGCAAAGGAGACTTGCCGGTTATGACAGGCACACAAAGATTCATCGTCACTCAATCTCATAATGGCATAATACTATATGCCCTGATGAGCCAGGTGCGCCAATTGCTTCTCCTTTCCAAATGGGAGGCTAATCCGTTTCCAGGTTAACCCTATCGCTTATTTTCCATATCAATTTATAAAACAGTTTTAAATTTGACTTAGGATAAATAAGTCGGAGATATTTAATTTTTCCTGACAGTTATCCGGATTTCATTTTATGACCGGAACCCACCGCCAGTTCCGATAATTATAAGCCAAAAACTCAACTTAAAGCAATATGTTTGACCATCATTATTATTTTTTTATAAATATCTGCAGTGGCCCTTACAAACAATTTATAAACAACGGGCAATAACCCGGTGGAATTTCTCCAATTTGATTGTTCGTTATTCAAACGCAGGGCCCTTGTCATCAGCATTATTATTATAACCCGCGCTTTCCCAGTAACCACGGAAGTCTGTATCTGATGACAGCTCCATCCCGGTTACCCATTTTGCCCATTTATACCCGAATTTACTCTTGGCGACAACCTGGAACGGAAATCCTCTTTCAGGAGGGAGGGTCAGGTCGTTAATTTTGAGAGCGAGCAGAATATTATTATCCCGGATATAATCAAGTTCAAGGGAAGTGTAGCCTTCGGGAACATCAGCGGTGCGAAAGATTATTATCCTTGCTTCCTGTTTAGCACCGGCATCCTCAAGGATTGAATTAATCTGCGGACCGGTCCATTTGGCAGTGAAGTTCCATCCCTCGACACAATTCATGGGCATCAGCCATGATTCCTGGGGATATTCAAGAAGCTGCTCATAATTTATCTCCAGCGTATTTTCAACCAGACCGTCAACTTTCAGCATATAAGTTTCCCTGTCAATATGCTGCGTACCTGCAAGAGCATTGTTTCCCTGCTGATTTAGCGGTGTAAGTTCTACGCCCTGGAACTCTGAAGCTTCGACCTCCGACATTTGATCTTCCCGGTTTTCAGCACCATTTGTAACAGCACACGCTGTACATCCTGAAGACAACAAAATAATAGAAATGATTACAAAAAAAATAATGACAGTGGTTTTTTTTGATAACCGCATAAATACCCCCGTAAAATAAATACTATCTTGTATGAATTATTTTTAAACCAGGAATTCCATATAAATAACTGTAAAAGTTATAAACAGCCCGATAAATATAAAAATTCCATCAATCAGGCGAATTTTATCAGGGATTTTCCGGAAGATAATAAGCCTGATATTTATCAGCAGATGTCCAGAAAAAAATACTGCTAGAGGTATGTTGGAGAATCTGTGAATGAAATTGGCCATCCTGCGGTCAATCAGTCCAAAGGTCAGCTTATAAATAATCTCAGTGCGCGTAATGCCCCAGCCTGAAAACATCATAATAAATGCAGACGCCAGCACCAGCCATGCACATAACCGCGAAGCGGTTACAAGGTGACCTGGTTTCTTTTCAATCATTGTTTATTATTAACCTCTTTAATTATCTGTACAGCTTAGATTTCTGCAAACATTAAGTGAGATTGCAGCGGAACAAAT
>Ga0233425_10010680_pt1 | contig 11043 bp, 6 predicted proteins | sample Watercolumn_Towu_2_FD_181712 | JGI IMG/M metagenome (GOLD analysis project Ga0233425, IMG submission 181712) | Freshwater microbial communities from Lake Towuti, South Sulawesi, Indonesia - Watercolumn_Towuti2014_140_MG | ecosystem: Environmental > Aquatic > Freshwater > Lake | place: Indonesia...
TGCCCGGCGGATGATCGCCTCCCAGCCGAGCCCCGCACAGCACACCGCGGATGGGAAATCGTGATGGAATCCCCGCTGACTACTCGGGAGAAGCTCCGCGAATACTGGGCGGCTGACCTCACCGCGGGACTCGTTGTTGCCCTCGTGGCCCTGCCGCTGTGCCTCGGCATTGCCCTTGCCTCCAACGCGCCCTTGTTCTCCGGCCTGCTGGCCGGAATTGTCGGTGGCGTGCTGGTTGGCGCGATCAGCCAGTCGCACACCAGTGTCACTGGCCCGGCGGCTGGTCTGACCGCCGTCGTGGCCGCGCAGATCGCCGAACTAGGTTCGTTCCAAGCGTTCCTGGTCGCGGTCGTGGTGGCCGGCGCCATTCAAATCGTATTGGGCGTCGCGCGTGCCGGGTCGATCGCCGATTTCGTGCCATCGAGCGTAATCAAAGGACTGCTCGCTGCCATCGGCTTGATTCTGATACTCAAACAAATCCCCCACTTGCTGGGACACGACCGGGATTCACTGGCCGACATGGCGTTTCAACAGGCTAATCAGGAAAACACTTTCTCGGAACTGATCAGGATGGTCTCCGACGTGCACCTCGGAGCTGCGTTGATCGGAGTGCTATCACTGGTCTTGTTGCTGACCTGGGAGAGATCGAAACGATTGAAGGCACTGCCGATCCCTGCACCTCTCGTTGTCGTACTCAGCGGTGTGGGTCTGCAGTTGCTGCTGGGGCGGCTGGGAGGTTCCTGGTCGATCGGTGACAGTCATCTCGTGCAAGTGCCGGTGGCCGAGAGCCTCCGGGGGCTGGCCGGCTTCCTGCAACTGCCCGACTGGTCCGCCCTGATGCGCCCCGAAGTCCACGTGGCAGCGGTGACGGTCGCCCTCGTGGCCTCGCTGGAGACACTGCTCAACGTCGAAGCGGTGGATAAGCTGGACCTGCAGAAACGTGTCACACCCACCAACCGCGAGCTGATTGCGCAGGGAGCCGGCAACATTGTCTCCGGCTTGATTGGCGGACTGCCGGTCACCTCGGTCATCGTTCGCAGTTCCGTCAACATCAACGCCGGCAGCAAGACGAAGACGGCGACCATTGTGCACGGATTGATCCTGCTGTTGTGCGTCACTCTGTTGCCCGCCTGGCTCAATCACATCCCACTCGCCAGCCTGGCCGCGGTGCTGATTGTCACGGGCTTCAAGTTGACCAAGCCGAAGATCTATCGGCAGATGTGGCAGGAGGGGTGGAACCAGTTCTTGCCGTTCGTGGTTACCGTCATGGCCATCGTGCTCACCGATCTGCTGGTGGGCATTCTCATCGGCCTGGGATTCAGCATCTTGTTCATCCTGCAAAGTAACCTCCGCCGCCCTCTGCACCAGGTTCGCGAACGGCATGTGGGAGGCGAGGTCCTGCGAATCGAGTTATCGAATCAGGTGAGTTTCCTGAACCGTGCGGCGCTGTCCAAAGCACTGGAATCCGTACCCCGTGGCGGGCACGTGCTGTTGGATGCCCGCAACACGCACTACATCGACGTGGACGTGCTGGACTTGATTCGTGAATACGAAGAAGACGTCGCTCCCGCGCGCCGCGTGCGCGTGAGCCTGCTGGGTTTTCAGGAACACTACGAACAGGTTCCCGACCGCGTGCAGTACATGGATTACACCACGCGTGAGCTGCAGGAAGCGCTGACGCCGGAAATCGTGCTGCGAATTCTGCAGGAAGGCAACGAGCGATTTCGATCCGGCCGGCCGTTGACGCGCGACCTCAAACGGCAGCTGCAGGCCACGGCCGACGGCCGTCATCCGCTGGCGGCAGTGCTCAGCGGAGCCAGCTCACGGACACCGATTGAGCTGATCTTCGACGTCGGGCTGGGGGAAATCTTCTGCGCGCGCGTCACCGGGAACTTCCTCAGCGTCGGAGTCCTGGGCAGTCTCGAGTACGCCTGCCGCGTGAGCGGAGCGCGGCTGATCGTCGTCCTGGGACATAACAACAGCGAGATCGTGCGAATCGCGATCGAGAGCTTTGCAGGGCAGCTTCCCGACGCTGTGATCGCCACCGAAAACCTGCAACCGATCATCGCCAAGATCCAGGAGTCGATCGATCCCCAGCGTCTGGCGGGATGGTCGAATATGGACTTGTCGAGCCGCCAGGAGTGCGTCGACGACTTGTACCGCAGGCATCTCGAACGCACGATGCTGGCCATTCCCGCACAGAGTGGAGTGCTCCGCGACCTGCTGCAACGAGGGCAGATCAACGTGGTGGGCGCGATGTACGACGTGCGTTCGGGACAAGTCGCCTTCCTGCCGGCGCTCGACTGCGTAAACATGCGGCAATGATCCAGCGGAGTCCCCAGCCATGGTCGGCCACGTCTGACTGACGTAACTTGCGAGCCGACAACGCGTTATTGGTTGACCCCAACGGTTGCCGGCAGTTAGAATAGAACGTACCTTTGGCCGGCTGCAAGCCCATCTTATCTTTGCGTCTTCTGCGCCGGCGGTTTCTCGGTGTGCCGTTTTCCCGGACTTCATGTATTGAGCCAATCCACAGCGAAAACACCGTCTGATGCCCGACTGCCGGACGCGGACCAACCGATCCCGCCCGGGTCCGATCAGGGACCGGCATTGTCGGGGATTGGCCTCAGCGAGCAGAAGACCGTCATTTCGAAGCGGCGGGGAGAGGCCGAGGGTCCGCCGGGATTGGGGCCCCTGCGAACCACGGAGATCGGCAAAGCGCTGGAGGGTCAACGGCTCGGGCATTTTGAGTTGCTGGAGTGCATCGGCGGCGGTGGCATGGGGGTCGTGTTCCGCGGCGTGGACACGACGCTGGGACGGACGGTAGCGGTCAAAGTGGTCTCCAACGACGCGACCGAGGAAGAGACCCTGCGGCGATTTCGCAACGAGGCACAAAGCGCAGCGCGGTTAGACCACCCGAACATTGCGCGAGTCTATTACGTCGGCGAAGACCGAGGTTGGAACTACATTGTCTTTGAGTACATCGACGGAACGAACATCCGCGATCTGGTGACGGAACGCGGGCCGTTGCCGTTGGAGGATGCAGTCAGCTACACACTGCAGATCGCCGAAGCACTCGGGCATGCGGCAGAACGCGACGTCGTGCACCGCGATATCAAGCCCTCCAATATCCTGGTCATGGCCGGAGGACAGGCCAAGTTGGTCGATATGGGCCTGGCCCGTCTGCACCAGGTGGAGTCCAACGCGAATGATCTCACAGCGACGGGAGTGACGCTGGGCACGTTCGACTATATCTCACCGGAACAAGCGCGTGATCCACGCACGGCCGACGTGCGCAGCGACCTCTATTCGTTGGGCTGCACGTTCTACTTCATGTTGACGGGTCTGGCCCCCTTTCCCGAAGGTACCGTGCTGCAGAAGTTGTTGAGCCACAGCAGCGAGCCGCCGCGCGATCCGCGCGACTTTCGCGGCGATCTGCCGGAGGAGATCGCGAACATCGTCCTCAGGCTCATGGCGAAGCAACCCAGCCAGCGCGTGCAGCACCCGCACGAACTGGTCGCCGCGTTGCTTTTGGCGTCCGAACGATCCGGGCTCACCTTGAGCGGCGTCGTGCCCTCGGTCTGGGTCGTGCCGCGGCATCCTTGGTGGGACTTGTGCGAGGCAACTCTCCCCTGGCTCGTGCCCGCGGCACTGCTGCTGGCCGTGGTCGTGCTGGTAGAGACGCTGCAGCGGCCGGCCCCCATCACGCGTGCGGACATGCAGCCCAAGGTCACAAGCTCCCCGAAGAGTTCCGCGCTGCGTTCCGTCCCGCCCAAGCCGCAAGGGCCATCGGCGGCGGGAGACAACGCACGACCATCGCCTCCCTCGCCGCCTCCCAAACCGGCAACGGGCTCCAGCGAAACAGGCGCCGCGTCAGCGCAGGATGCGAACCTTTCGCGGTCGGTGCCTCCAACACCTGCGTCAGCCGGAGCCACCTCCGACAGACCGAGCGACGGCACGTCGTCCCCGACCGTGCTGCCCGCGTACGGCGCGGCGCCACCCACCGAACGGCGTGAGGTACCGGAGACGAGTGCCGCCGAAACGAGCGGTCGAGCGACACCGGCAGGAACTGACGTGCCGGCTGCCAGTCCTCGTGAACAGGCGGCTCCGTCCGGGATCGGAGCAGGGGGTACGACCGGCTATTCTCACGTATTGATCGTGCGTCCCGACGCGATGCACGACGACCATTCGAATATCGTGGAATCGCTCGAGGCCGCCTTGCAGCGAGTGGCTACGTCGCCCGACGTGTCGGTAATCGAACTCCATTTCGACGAATCGCTCGAGCGACCGCGCACGGTCCAATTGCCGCTTGCCGGCCGGGAACTGACGGTGCGGGCGGGTGAGGGGTACCGGCCGGTCATGGTCTTTCAGCCCGATTCGTACGGCGTGGGTAGCGAGCGGCGCATGCTGAATCTGATTGGCGGCACCGTGGTTTTTGAAGGCGTCCATTTCCGTATGTTGGTTCCCAACGACATGTCGGAGGGTTGGTCGCTGTTCCATTTGAACCACGTGAACAGCGTGCGGCTGGTGAATTGCACGCTGACAATCCGCAACCCGTTTCTCAGCGGTGCGGCCTTCTTTCACGTGCAGGGCCCGCGCGAGGGGGGCATGGTAGATCCAACGGCGCTGACTTCTCCGCAGACGCCGAAGATCAGCCTTGAACGCTGCGTGGCGCGCGGCCAGGCCGCTTTCGTCCAGGCCACGGAAGGACTGCCGTTCTGGCTGACCTGGCAACAGGGGTTCCTCGCGACGTCCGACGTTCTGGCGGACGCGGCCGGACTGATCAGTTCCGCCGTCGATGACGTGGTGCGCATCCATCTTGCCAACGTGACGGCCTCGATGAATCGCGGCTTGATTCGGCTGGAGGTTCGCGAGAACGGACCCAGACTCCCGGAAATGGGGCTGGATTCGAGTAACTGCGTCTTCGTCCATCCGCGCGAGGTTCCGCTGGTCGACTATCAGGGTGTGGACGACCCGCAGCGCGCCACCGAGCTTTTCGAAATGGTCGGGAGAGATAACTTCTACGATTTCACTGAGGTGCGTTGGCGCTTGCACAGTCCGCGCGGGGAGGTGCGTGAATTTCGCTGGGAAGAACAGGACGAAGCATGGTATCGCGAGAAACGCGCGGAACGCGGTCTGCACTGGCGCCAGCAAGTGCCCGCCATGCCGGACATCAGCCGGTGCGTCCCGCAGGAGTACCTGCTCGACGTCAACGAAAGCCGCGTGGCCGGTTTTGATCTCGAACAGCTGCCTGTCGTGCCCGAGGAATCCAGCCGCTCCGCCCGCACACGCGAACCTGGCCTTTCCCGGACACGTTGAGTGTCACGCCTGGGAGGTCGTTTCCCAATCGAGGCCGATGTCCAGCGCCACGGCGGAGTGCGTGATCGCTCCCACACTGATGCGTTCCACACCCGTCGCGGCCATCGCGGCGATCGTCTCCAGACGCACGCCCCCGGAGGCTTCGAGTTGCGTGGGTACACCCGCTGCATCCCGCAGCCGGACCGCCTGGCGCAGGTCGGCCAGCGACATGTTGTCCAGCAGCACGATGTCGGGAGCGAGAGAGAGCACGGTCTGCAATTGCATGAGCGTGTCGACTTCGATTTCCACCACGTCCCGGTCGGGATCCGGGCGGCATTCAGCGAGAAACCGCCGCGCGGCCAGTACGGCAGCCGGCGGCGACAGCCCTCCGCCGGCGCCCTGGGCGAGGTGGTTGTCCTTGATCAGGATCGCGTCAAAGAGCCCCGTCCGATGGTTGTGGCCGCCGCCGCAGCGCACGGCGTACTTCTCCAGTCGTCGCCAGCCGGGGGTCGTTTTGCGCGTGTCATAGAGTTGCGCGCCGGTGCCCACCAGGCGGTCCACGAAGTTCCGCGTCACGGTGGCAATCCCGCAGAGACGACCCACCAGATTCAAGATAATCCGCTCGGCTGTCAGCAGATCACGCGTGGATCCCGACAAAATGGCGAGTTGCGTCCCCGCTTCCAGGCGTGCCGCTTCTGCCACGCAAGGAGCCAATTCGGCATCCAGGTCCATCTCGTCCAGGACGACTTGAGCGGCGGGCATTCCGGCCATGATCCCCGGTTGCCGGGCTACCATATGCGCTCGACCCCGCGCCGTTTCCGGGACCAGAGCCAGCGTCGTGAGATCGCAGCCACGATCCAGATCCTCGCGCACCGCCAACCGCACGAGTTGGCGGCAATCATCCGCGGTGCGTTCGTCCCACTCAATCTGTCGAAACTCTTTCACTCCACACCTCGCAGCTGGAATCGACGCGCGGGTCACGGTCGCCTATCATGATATCGGTTCACGGGAATTGCACTACGCCCGTTTGCGTTGGTATGCCACGATGGCAATTCCGCGTCATGCCTCCGACTGCCGGCTGTTGCACGCACGCGATCAGTGCTGCGTGGCGGCCGTGACGGCGCTCTGCCTGCTCAGCCTGTCGGTTTACGCGTTTCACAGTCGCGGCCGCCAGGTGGACATCGACCGAGCACCCGCTTTGCGGCACCAGTTCCTCCTGGACATCAACCAGGCTGATTGGCCGGAGTGGACTCTCTTGCCGGGCATTGGTGAAACGCTGGCAAGACGAATCGTGGAATCGCGGACCACGCAAGGGAGGTTCCGATGCCACGACGATTTGCTGCGCGTCTATGGCATTGGCCGGCAGAAGCTGAAGCACTTGCGTCCGTTTCTATTGCCGGTTCCCTGAGAAGTCTGGAAAATGCCTGCTCGCTGCGGACAGGAGGCCGATCATTGACTAGAATCAAGATCCGTTCCGCGCCTGCGGTGGGCATTTAGGATTCGTTCTATCAGCCGAGTTGCCTGAAGGAGCCTGACTATGTTGGCAGATCGTGTTACGCGTCGCGGATTCATCCACTCCGGGGCCGCGGCCGCGGCTGGAGCCTTGGTCATTCCGGCGATCCGCACCGTATACGCCGGGAATCCCGCGAACGAGTCAACGCAGGGCATTCTCAACTACAACGAGCAGATGGAGTACCGGCGCGCGGGCAAGACAGGGTTGATGGTCTCCGTCGTGTGCCTGGGAGGCCATTGGAAGCGCGTCAACACCGTCGTGCCCGGCCTGTTTGAGGGGGGCAGTTGGCTGAGCGCCGATCTAAATAACCGGGACTTTGAAAAGAACCGCCACGACGTGGTGAGCCGGTGTATCGACCGCGGCATTAACTACATCGACGCGTGCACGAAACAAGAAGTCATCATGTACGCCAAAGCCTTGAAGGACCGCCGCAGCCAGATGTACCTGGGGTTCTCCTGGTACCAGGAGGAAATGCGGAGCCTCTGCAGCGAAATGAACCAGGCCGAGAAGGCCGGTCAACCTAAACCGCCCGGATGGATCACGGAGAAACTCAAAGAGGCGCTCGACAACGGCTTCCGCGAGACGGGCCTCGAGTACGTCGATGTCTGGCGGATCACCTGTTTTGAGCGGAGCGGCGATCACAGCGACCGCCAGATGGAGGAGATGCTCGAAGCCTTGCGGTGGGCCAAGAAGTCGGGCCGTGCCCGCTTCACCGGGATCTCTTCCCACGATCGGCCACACATCAAGAAATGGATCGAATTGGCACCCGCCGAACTCGAAGTCATCTGCACGCCCTACACTTCCAAAACCAAGTTGCAGGGCGCGAAGATCGTGCTCTCCGACGAAGGCAACGCGGCGAGCATCCAGCCACTCGGAGACGGCACCTGGGAGAGCAGCCTGTGGGCCGCGATGCAGAAGCAGGACGTGGCCTGGTTCGGCATCAAGCCCTTTGCCAGTGGCTCTCTGTTCCGAGGCGACAGCACCCCAGGCAACCCCCATGAGCAGGAAGACAACCAAGTGGCGCGACTGACCCTGCGTGCGATTCTCACGAATCCCGTGATTACCGCACCGATTCCCGGGTTGATCACGCAGGAGCAAGTGGACAATGCGGCGGTGGCCGTGCTACAGCGGCGCAAGCTGGACAAGGAAGAGCAAAGCCAGCTGGACGCTGCCACCGACCGGGCCTTTGCGAATCTGCCGCACTACTACCGCTGGCTCAATGACTGGAACTACGTCTGAGATGAAGCACCTGATTGTCTGGGGGTTGGGACTTACGGTCGGGATCTGCCTGTTCGTGCGTCTCGCGGTGCCGGGGGAGGCACCCGCGCCGCGCAAAGTAGCGCCGTTGTCGCTGGACGGTCTGCTCGACGAGAAACTCCCCGCCGACTCCAACATGTCGCCAGCCGGCAGCGGCTACGTGGACAACAGCGCGTGTTACGTGTGTCACACGAACTACGAGCAGGAGGAACTTGTGACCGTGCACGCGACGGAAGACGTCGGGTGCATCACCTGCCACGGAGAATCCGTAGCCCACCGCAATGACGAAGACAACATTACGCCTCCCGACACGCTGTACGCTCGGGATTATGTGGACAGGATGTGCACGGAGTGCCACGAACAACACGATGTCTCGCCCTATGACGTGTTGCGGCGCTGGCAAGAGCGCTGTGCCAGTGTCCCGGCCCCCGAGGACATCGTGTGCACCGACTGCCATTTCCAGCATCGCCTGGCTCATCGCACGGTGCAGTGGGACAAGAAAACTCGGCAGCTCATCCGTCGTGCTACCGAGGCCGAAGCATCCGGGCCCTGAGCTGCTGGACCGCGGGTATCCCCGGTCCTGGTTGACAACGACATTCGTCGCAGGAGGACCGGTTCGGCCCGGTGCGGTCGACCGGTCGCAATATGGGGCTTGCCTCCCCGGGGAAGCGGTCCTTTGACCTGAGGATCACGGCGTGTCATTTCAGCTCGCAGCTCCCTTTCCACCCCGGGGTGATCAACCGCAGGCCATCGAGGCTCTCGTCCGAGGGCTCGAGCGCGGTTGCCGGCATCAGGTGTTGCTGGGGGTAACCGGATCCGGCAAGACTTTTACGATTGCCAATGTCGTGCAGACGCTGCAGCGGCCGACGCTGGTGATCTCCCACAACAAGACGCTCGCCGCCCAACTGTACGCGGAGTTCAAGGAGTTTTTTCCGCACAACGCGGTACATTACTTCGTCAGCTATTACGACTACTACCAGCCCGAAGCCTACATCCCGCAGCGCGATATCTACATCGAGAAGGACGCCTCGATCAACTCCGAGATCGACCGCTTGCGATTGGCCGCCACCAGTTCGCTCGTGAGCCGGCGCGACGTGATCATTGTGGCCAGCGTGTCGAGCATCTACGGTTTGGGGTCGCCCGACGACTACCGGCGCATGATGGTCTCGCTGGCGCGCGGCCAGACTCAGGACCGTGATGAACTGCTGGCCCGGCTCGTGGATATTCAATATGAACGGAATGACGTGAGTTTCGAGCGCGGCAAGTTCCGCGTGCGCGGCGACTGCGTGGAATTGTGGCCATCCAACGAGGAGTACGCCTATCGGATCGAATTCTGGGGAGACGAAGTGGATCGTCTGTCGTGGATCCACCCGACGAGCGGTGAAACCATCGCTGTGCAGGAGCAGGTATTCGTCTATCCCGCCAAACACTTCGTTCTGCCGGAAGAACGTATTGCCGGCGCCGTCGAGGAGATCAAACGCGAACTCGAAGAGCAGCTGGAGAGATTCCGCAATGAAGGGAAGCTGCTCGAAGCGCAGCGCCTGAACGCCAGGACCCGTTTCGACATGGAGATGATGATGGAGGTGGGCTATTGCCCCGGCATCGAAAACTACAGCCGGCACCTGGCCGGACGCCCAGCCGGCGCCGCCCCCTCGACATTGTACGATTTCTTCCCCCCGGACTTCTTGCTGGTCGTTGATGAATCGCACGCCAGCGTGCCGCAGATTCGAGCCATGTTTGCCGGGGACCGGAGCCGCAAACAGACGCTGGTGGAACACGGCTTCCGCTTGCCCAGCGCTCTCGACAATCGGCCAATGCGATTCGAGGAATGGGAGGAAAAAGTCAACCAGGTGATCTTCGTGTCCGCCACTCCGGGCGACTACGAACTGCAGAAGACGGGTGGGGAGATCGTCGAACAGGTGATTCGGCCCACCGGGCTGCTGGATCCGGAAATCGAAGTATCCCCTGCCCAGGGGCAAGTGCCCCACCTGCTCGAACAGATCCGCGCCAGGACCGCGTCCGGGGCGCGCGTGCTGGTCACGACGCTCACCAAGCGTCTGGCGGAAGACCTGTCCGCTTACCTGAGTGAGCACGGTATAGCTTGCAAGTGGCTGCACAGCGAATTGGACGCGTTTGAGCGCGTGGAACTCCTGCGGGATTTGCGGGAAGGGAACTTCGACGTGCTGGTCGGAGTCAACCTGCTGCGCGAAGGACTCGATCTGCCCGAGGTCTCGCTGGTGGCAATCCTCGACGCCGACAAGGAGGGCTTCCTGCGCAGCGAGACGTCACTGATCCAGACGATCGGCCGTTCCGCTCGCAACGTGAACGCCAAAGTGATCCTCTATGCAGACGTGGTCACCGAATCGATGCGCAGAGCCATCGACGAGACTTTGCGGCGGCGAGATATGCAGCAGGCCTACAACACGCGCCACGGAATCACACCGGAGAGTATCCGGAAGAACATCCGCACGGGGATCGAAGCCGAAGCGGCCGCTCATCGGCGCGCCAACGTTGCCGTGGGGCAGAGCGAGGAGCAGGTCTATATCACTCAGGAGTACGTCGCGGAGTTGGAGGCGGAGATGATGGCCGCCGCCGACGCACTGGAGTTCGAGCGAGCCGCAGCGATACGCGACCAGATCCTGAAGCTGAGAGAATCGGTTGGCGGACACGCAGCGGCGGCATCTCCCCACCCACAACCGCGCCGCGGCGGTCGGCGCCGATCTGGCCGAGCGGGAAAAGCCCCGCGTCCGAGAAGACCTTAGACCCGGTTCTCGCCAAAAATGACCAAGGCCGCCCCGGGAAAGGACGGCCTTGGCATGGTGTACTTGAATTGTCCGGCAATCCAATACGTCCGACTACGGATTGGGAGCCGGGGCGGGTGCCGGGGCCGGGGCCGGAGCGGGTTCGGGAGCAGGAGCCGGAGCTGGAGCCGGTTCGGGAGCAGGAGCCGGAGCCGGTGCAGGTTCCGGAGCCGG
>Ga0233425_10010681_pt1 | contig 11043 bp, 10 predicted proteins | sample Watercolumn_Towu_2_FD_181712 | JGI IMG/M metagenome (GOLD analysis project Ga0233425, IMG submission 181712) | Freshwater microbial communities from Lake Towuti, South Sulawesi, Indonesia - Watercolumn_Towuti2014_140_MG | ecosystem: Environmental > Aquatic > Freshwater > Lake | place...
CTTCGCAAGAATCTGTTCGACGGTGTGACGCAATCGTGGCATCTGCCCCTCCTTCCGGCCCGACCCTAGCATAGGATCTGGACCCGTTTAAGGGGGCGAGGTCACGCCCCGCCCCGCAACTGGGAATTGGTCCCTGCCCCGGCCTGTAGCGGGGGACAGGGAACTTCGTGCTTATCGAACCAGTGCCTTTAGTTGATCCTTCTCCAGTGCCACGTCGAATTCCCGTTCCATGCGTTCAGCCATCTCCTGCCAGGTTCGCCCAGCGGCTTTCATGTCTTTGAGGACCTTCAGCGCCTTCGCCAACGAGCGGTCCGCCAGAGCCACGGCTTCGGGGTGGTCTGTCCCAAATGCTTGAGCCATTTCCCGACACAAAGCCTCTTGGAGGACAGCTGGACTCAGTGTAGTGACGCAGGGAGCGGGTGTGCTTTTCACTCGGCGGGGACGATCCCAATAGGGACTCTTGCACCGGGCACACCGGAGTGGCTTCGTCGGCCGCCGAGGCCACCAGGTATTCCCACACCGGAGACAGGTGTGTTGTCGGAGCACCGGCGAGTCAAAACTTCCCAGTCCGAGTACTCGCGTGCGAGTAGGATCGGCTCGTAATCTGTTGAAACTCCGCATCATACGTCCCTGCAATTTGCGCCCCCGTATTACCTGTCGGGGGCTTTCTGCCCCTCCGGCCTCAGCCGGAGGGGCAGACTGTCTTTTCAGTCCGCTGTAGGAGCTGCCTTCAGCCGGCGACTAAGCGCATCCATCGCCTTCATCCCGATCGTGCGCCCGATGATCTTCAAGGCTTGCATCTCCCCATCGACCACCATTTGCATCAGCATGGAGGCCCGGATGTACTCCGAGACTGTCATGCCCGCTTTCTTGGCGCACTTCTCGATCAACGCCTTTTCTTCATCGTTCACCCGGAACTGCATCATTTGAGTTTTCATAGGGCCTCCAATGTACGTCAGAGTGAGTGACGTACTGTACGTCACTGTGCATGACGTGTCAAGATGCTCGACCCACAGCTAAGAAGGATTGCATTAATTGATGGAATCGCAGAACTGTGCTAGGCTGTGGATTATGCGATTGATGCGAAAGAACTCACGGTGGTCTCGCGTGGCAGTCCTCATGTGGTTGTCCGTGTGGATGCTTGCCGTCCCTTTGTTCCATGTGCATCCGGAAGCAGATCATCATCATGAAAAAGCCGGACATGTTCACGGAGGAACCGTCCATACGGTGTTCTCTGGCGATCTCGACTGTGAGTTCGGCAGCCATGAGAAGGCCACCCCAACCGGCGTCGCGTTGTCCGAACACTCCTCGCATGCAGGGCATGAACATCCGGAGCTCGGGTTCTCCCCTCTGAATGATTCGAACGATCGCAAGTCCTTCAAACCGTTTGGGACACAGGCCCTCTTCGCGGCCGTCGCAGTCATGCCAGTTCTTCAAGGCTGCGACTCGGCAATACAGGACTTCACGTCCAATCCTTCTGCAACGCTTTTCGTTCATGATTGTCCTTCGCGCGCTCCACCATTCCTCCTCGTCTAAACGTCTTTTGTCCTGAACCATTCTCGCGGACCATTTGGCGTGGGTTTGTGCCCTGTTCGCCATAGAACCGCGATACTTGCGAAGGGGAGGAGGCTCCTGATGAGTCCTCGGATATTCTTTTCAGTCTTGCTTGTGTGCTGCATGGTGGATCGCAGTCAGAGCGGCATGACAGCCTGGACCGCTGAGGCAGGCACACCTTCCTATTCATTGGCAGACATCTTAGCTCTTGCGATGGAGCACAGCCAGACACTGGCCAGTGCAGAGGGATTGGTGAAGCAAAGTCATGGTCAACAGATCGCTGCTGGGGCCTACCTAAATCCGTCGGTCTCAGGCAGCGCGGGTCCCGGCGCCATTCGCGACCCCAGCACCGGTGTGCGCATCACCGAACGGACCGTGACTGTCGAACAACCGCTTGAATGGTTGGGAAAACGGCAGGCTCGTCAAGAAGCGGCGAACGCAGGAGTAGCCGGGGCTAATGCCGCGCTGGAAGAAACCCGCCTGGCGCTCCTCGCCGATGTCAAAGTGGCGTTTTATTCGCTGCTCTTTGCTCAACGCGATGCCGAGCTCACCGCACAGAACGTGACCATGGTCGAAGAGGTGTTGCGCACCGTGAAAGCTCGGGTCGCGGCAGGCGAAGCGACTTCCTTCGATACCATGAAAGCTGGCGTCGAGGTACAGAAGGCCCAGAAAGAAGTCGCTCGTGCACAGAACGCCTTGCTGGTGGCAAAGACCCGGTTGAATACCCTCACCGCCGGTGCATTAGGCAAACAGTTTTCTATCCAAGGGAACTTCCAGTCCCCGAAACAAGAACTGGATCTGGACCGTCTGACCGCTCAGGCATTTGAGCAACACCCCTCCCTGCGGCGTCTGACCAAGCTCGCGGAGCAGGCCGAGCATACCGTGCGGTTGGAGCGGGAATCCCGCGTGCCCAACATCACCGTGCAAGGCAACTACCACCGGGAGGCGGGCGATGAATCGATGACCGCTGGTCTGAGTGTGCCGATCCCACTCTGGTATCGACGACAAGGCGAGATCGAGACAGCGCTGGGCACGAAACATCGCGCGGAGGCTGAGCGGCTGCGGGCGCAGCATGAGCTGGAACATGCGATCACACAACACGCCCAGGCAGTCCGCACGGCACAGGACCAGCTTCACGTATTCGAGACCGGCTTGCTGAAACAAGCCGAACAGACCTTGACCGTGGCCCGCACCAGTTTCCGCCAGGGCGCGGCGAGTCTGTTGGATGTGCTGGATGCCCAGCGTGTCTACCGGCAGACCTTGTTGGAATATGCCCAGGTACGCTCTGATCTCTCGATCGCCCTCGTCAGGCTGGAGCGATCACTGGGTGCTCCGCTATGAACACGCCACAGGTGCCGATGGGTTAAACGGGAGTATCCCTATGACACGACGAATACCACCGATCGGAACGCTTGCTGCCACTATTCTACTCCTTGCAGGCTGCGGCGATCGTGGAGCCGAGCCGCCCAAACATCCTCCAGCGGTAGAGCATGCGCCGAGCACGACCAGCACCCGCTCGCTACGGCCGCCCTCAGCCGTCCGAGATCGCCTGCGAACGGAACCCGTCAATCTGCATTCGATTCCTGAGGTGGTCACGGCTCCCGGCGAAGTGGCGTTGGATCTGAAGCAGGTGGCCAAGATCACCTCCCGCATCGAAGGACAGATTGAAAAGATCCATGTTCAATTAGGTGATCGTGTCAAGCCAGGTCAACCGCTCGTTGCCATCGGCAGCTTGCAGCTGGATCAGTTGATTGAAGAATACCTGGTGGGCAAGGCACAGGCTGATGTTGCCGAGAACAGCCTCCGGCGGACGGAGAAGCTGCGAGCGGATGACATTGTGCCCGAGCGGAAGCTCATCGAAGACAAGGGCCGCTACATGGAAACGAAAGCGCGGTACCAGCACATCCGCGAGAAATTATTGAACATGGGACTCTCTCCTGCGGAACTCACCGCGCTAGAACGGGGCCGACATGAGGAGAGCCATCGCTATACATTGACCTCACCCATCGCGGGGACGGTCGTCGCGCAGCATGCTGTGCGTGGACAAGGCGTGGCGCCAGGGAACGAGTTGTTCGAAGTCGTCGACACGAGCCGGGTCTGGATCTTTGCAAATCTGCCAATCGAACAGGCCAGAAAGTTCAAGGAAGGAGACGTGGGGACGATCTTGCCGAAGGGCGGTGAGCCGGTCACGGCTCCTCTCACCTATCTGGCGCCGGTCGCCGACGAAACCACCAGGACCATTCAGGTTCGCTTTGAAGTCGCGAATCCCCGAGGGCAACTGAAGCCGCGAGAATATGTCGATGTCACACTCACGCTGTCTGGTTCACCGACTCTGGCAGTTCCAGTGTCGGCTATCACGACGGCGGACAAGATCAGAGGGGTGTTCATCGAGCAGAAGTCCACGTACACCTTCATGCCGATCGACATCGGGCGAGAAGGCGGAGGCTGGGTCGAAGTCCGGAACGGGATCAAAGAGGGCGATCGGGTAGTGATTGAGGGCGTCTTCGATCTGAAGAACGTGCTGCTGAAAGAACACATTGGGACCGGTCAATGAGGCAACCATGGACCGCTTGCTGACCCTCTCGCTGCGGTATCGGTTTTTCACCCTTGTGGCCGTGATCGTAGTTATGGCGACCGGCCTCTGGTCCTTCGCGCACCTCACGATCGATGCCGTTCCTGACCTGACACCTGTGCAGGTGCAAATCCTCACACGCACCCCGGCCTTGGGACCGGTAGAAGTCGAACAGTTCGTGACGTTCCCCATCGAAGCCTCGCTGAACGGGTTACCCGCGTTACGTGAACTTCGCTCGGTATCACGCTATGGGCTCTCAGCGGTCACCGCCATTTTCGAGGACAGTACCGACGTCTATCGAGCCCGGCAACTCGTGGCCGAACGGTTAGCCCGTGCAGTGGAGCGAATTCCAACCGAGTATGGCCGTCCGGTCATGGGGCCGCTGACGACCGGGCTCGGAGAAGTCTATCAGTTTACGGTCAAAGGACCTGGCTATAGTCCGATGGCGTTGCGAACACTCTTAGAATGGGACATTGGCATGAAACTCTGGGCGGTGCCTGGTGTGGTCGAGGTCAACATCTGGGGAGGCGAGCCGCAACAATTCCACGTCATCATCGACCCGACGAAGCTCGTCTCGTTGAAACTGTCGATCAGACAGATCTTCGAGGCGCTGGAGCGCAACAACGCCCTCGCCGGAGGGGGTTACATCGAACACCAGCGCGAACAACTCCTGATTCGGGGTGAAGCACTGGCCACGCAGGTGACCGATCTTGCTCGGATTGTGGTCGCCCATGGAGCAGGCGGCGTCCCCATCTATATTGCGGACGTCGCGGAGGTCAAGGAGGCATCGGCCCTTCGCATCGGAGCGGCCACGGCCATGGGAGACGGAGAAACCGTAATTGGCATGGTCCAGATGCTCGCGGGCGAGAATGCCCAGCGCGTCCTCACGCAGGTAAAAACGCGGGTACAAGAAATCCAGAAGACGCTGCCCCCCGGCGTTGTGATCGAGCCCTATTATGATCGAACGCTCTTCGTGTCCAAGGTGATCGGAACCGTACGGAACAATCTCCTGGAAGGAGGATTGCTTGTCATCGCCGTCTTGTTTCTGTTTCTCGGCGATCTGCGCGCCGGCCTCATCGTCGCGTCGGCGATTCCGCTCTCGATGCTGATCGCCTTCACCGGCATGGTGCAAGCCGGACTCTCCGGGAATCTCATGAGCCTGGGGGCCATCGACTTCGGCTTGTTGGTCGACGGCTCGGTCGTGATGATGGACAACATCCTGCGACGGTTGGCGAAGGCCACTAGCCAACATCGAGAGGACCGCTTGGCGGTGGTGCTGGCCGCCGGACGCGAGGTGCTGCGCCCAATGACCTTCGCCGTGAGTATCATCATGCTGGTCTATGTGCCCATCCTGACGCTGACCGGCATCGAGGGCAAGATGTTCCGTCCGATGGCTTCGACCGTTATTATGGCCCTCGCGGGATCGCTGCTGCTCGCCGTCACCGTTACTCCACTCTTCTCCTTCTGGTTTGCACGGGCCGGAACAGGCCAGGAGGAAACACGCCTCATTCGGATGATCCGCGGTGTCTATGCGCCCTGCATTCGATGGGCGCTAAACAGACCAGTCTGGCCGGTTATGCTCGCGGTGGGATTGTTCCTCCTCAGCCTCAGCCTCGGCCTCGGCCTCGGAACCAGGTTGGGTATTGAGTTCGTGCCCCGGCTGGATGAAGGGGATCTTGCCGTACAAGTCTGGCGGTTGCCCAGCATATCGCTGAGCGAGTCCGTGGCGACCGCGCTCGACATCGAACGCGTCCTTCGCCGCTTCCCCGAAGTCACCCAAGTTGTCACCAGAACCGGTAGCCCGGAAGTCGCGACTGATGTCATGGGGGTGGAGCTATCCGACGTATTCGTCATTTTGAAGCCCCAACATGAATGGGTCACGGCTCACAACCGCGACGAGTTGATTGTCACAATGAAAGACGCCATCACAAACGCGGTTCCAGCCGTCGGCCTCGGCTTTACCCAACCCATCGAGATGCGATTCAACGAGTTGATCGCGGGCGTACGATCGGATCTGGCCGTGAAGATCTTCGGTCCAGACCTGGACGTGCTCAAACAGCAAGCCGACGCAGTTGCACGCACGATGGAACAGGTGCGCGGCGCAGCGGATGTGAAGGTTGAACAGATGGCCGGCCTGCCGCTCCTTCGCGTCATCGTGAACCGTGAGGATATCGCTCGATACGGGCTGACGGCGAACGAGGTGCTCACTCTCGTTCAAACGACACGGGTGGGAGTGGTTGTTGGGACAGTCGTGCAAGGCCCTCGGCGGTTCGATCTGGTGGTCCGATTAGCCGAGAAAGCGTCACATGATCCCGCCACCTTAGGCAATCTGTTGATCCCGACTATGCACGGAGAGCTGGTTCCACTGTCGCGCGTGGCGAAGATCCAGGTGGATTCAGGACCGGCTCAGGTCAGCCGCGAGCATGTGCAGCGGCGGATCGTAGTGGAGTGCAATATACGAGGACGAGACTTAGGTAGCTTCGTAGCCGAGGCGCAACGTGCGGTGGCCCAGGCTGTCATGCTTCCCGCTGGCTACGAAGTAACTTGGGGCGGCCAGTTTCAGCATCTACAGGAAGCCACCACCCGGTTAGCCGTGATCGTGCCCATCACCCTTCTCCTGATTCTGGGTGTTCTGTCGGTCATCTTCGGTGCCATGCGCCCTGCGCTCTTGATCTTCTTGAATGTCCCGCTCGCCTTGTCGGGCGGTATTCTCGCCCTCTGGGCCCGTGGATTGCCGCTGAGCATTTCCGCCATCATCGGCTTCGTTGCGCTGTTCGGCATCGCTGTGCTGAACGGCGTGGTACTGGTGAGTCACATCCGGCAACTGGAAACGGAAGGCATTCCGACAGATGAAGCGGTGACACAAGGCGCGATGGATCGTTTGCGCCCCGTCCTCATGACCGCACTGGTCGCGAGCCTTGGCTTTTTACCGATGGCCCTCGCTACAACGATGGGAGCGGAAGTGCAGCGCCCGCTCGCCACGGTGGTCATCGGTGGGCTGCTCACCTCGACCGTGTTAACACTTCTTGTCATCCCTGCTATGTATGCTCGTGTTTGTCGCAGGATGATGAAATGGAGTGTTCCATTGGGCTGCCGCCTCAAGGTTGAGGCCTAAGATTTAGCGTGGTGGCTGAGGTAGCGGATGATAGCCTCACGCTCCGCATCTGTCAGAGGCGGGAGCCCTCTTTCGCGGATAAGACGGTCCATTTTACGTAAGACTTCCTGCCATTCTGCCATTGTCCGGAATCGTGGATCAGGCACCCCATGGCCTCCTCTATGGGACGCGCCATGGCAGCCTCCACAACGTTGCGCGTACACCCGTCCATCTCGAGTGTCGAGATCTGGGATTCCGCTAAGCACCGCACACCCTACCACCCATATCGGCACCAACAGTCCCGTTACAGATCTTCGTGTGCGTTGGGCACTCCGGATTACCTTCCCGAAGCTTTTCGCAATGTTGACCATCACACGCGGTCTCAGTTAAGAATATGAAGCCGCAGGTCGTCGAAATATGTCACAGCGTCAGATTTGGTCCAGAGCCCGATTCGTCCCTGCCGGAAGGTTTCATCGCACAGCTCCAGCGCCTGCTTCTCATCAAATATGACATGGATGTGGCAGCCTCGGGCTATTACTTGCACTGTATGCCATTTCCTGACATCGATGATCGTATCGTAATTGTGCAGCATGTGCCGGACCCCTTTCACAACCCGATAGATGCGCAGGTTCTGCTCAAGGGGGTTTGCCCGAACAAGATAGTAATTCCGATCATCAGCCGCCCGCCAGATCAGGCCGCCTCCCATATCCGCTTTGCCTGAAATTGGCAGGAAGGAGACGCGCAAATCCAGGTCGGTGGCCGTCGTGCCGTGAATCAGCACGACCTTATAAGCGTGTTCAGCACCTTTTCCCATGAGCTGACCGAGCACATGCGTTCCGTTATTGGCCATCTCGGTCTGAAGGATCTTCCATTCTCCAGCAGGCCGTCCATCAAACAGGGTTCCCACCAGGAACTCAGAGGGAAGAGTCTCCGGTGGATCATCGTCAAAGGTCCATACACGGGTCGCGCTATCACGCGAAAAACCAACCACCGGGATCGCAGTCGCCACGGTGATAAGCAGGAGAATGCGCAGGTGAGCCGTCTTCAACATTTTTGTCAATGCATAGGGGAGTGCGTGTTTTAGGGGCTGATCAGCGTAGCTACGTTACCGGGTTCGACCGGCACATGCTCGACCGGGAGCGGACATTGAATCACGCTGATAATCATGCGGTGGTCCAGGCTCGTATTGATGTACCCATGGGGGGTGTTCATCGGGACCAATACGGTCTCCCCAGCTTTAATAGCCTGATGCTCTGTCCCCACGACAACCATCCCTTCCCCCTCCAGGCACAACACGACCTCATCAGAGACTGGATGGCGGTGCAGGCTATTCTGCTGTCCTGGCTCGAAACAGTAAATGTTGCAATGGAGCTTGTCCGTTTGCCAGATCCGAGTTCGAACGAAACTGTGCGCCGAGAAGGTCTTCAGGCTTTCAAACGTTTTCTTTTCCATCGGAACAGGTTCCTTCTCCTTATCGCCAGGTGACTTCTTCCCAAAAGAGATGGATAAAGGTCTCAAAGGGGGGAAAGTTGTTGGTATTTTGCTCTTTAGACCTGACCCAGAGATCGATTCCCATTCCCGCCGGATCGGTCTCTCCTCCCGGTAGCGTGCGTTTCACGGGATAGTGAACCTCATGGGTTTTTGGATCGCGGGATCGTTCCATCACCATGAAGTGGGCATCGTAGTCCTTGTACCGAACCTGATCGTTTTTCCACATCGTCGCGGTTCCCCATCCGGCGAGGTACAGCCAGGTTTTTGGATACAACGGATCCCCGTTGTTGGAATCGCCATGTTCATAAATGCGTGTCGCAATGCCGCCATTCTGAAACGGAGCCTTCGCACTGAACCGGTCAAAGACGATCCGATAGCGGTCAGCACCCTCGGCAAATTCGGCCATGACTTGGCCACTGTTCGTGAGTTCATTCACCTTTATGTCGATGGAACCCTGCACCGGGATAAGATGTTTGCCGGCATAGTCGAGATGATCCCACGGTGACACGTCGTGCATGCTCCCAACCAGGGTCGCACGACCACCTGAGATATGAAACTCTCCGCTGTAATAAGGATGTTCCGTTGCTTGGAAAATGCGTGTCCCTTCATTGCCATTCGGCGTACCAAACTGATTGTCTGCTAAAGCGGAAAAGGGAAGGACCAGGAGGGTGATCAAAACTAATGTTACAAGGGGTTTTGAAGCAGCCATAGTGTCCTCACTAATGTGAATGGGTCGGCAATTCGTCGTGGTTGTGCTCGCTAATCCGATGATGATGTTCGCCTGACGCGGTTAAGGGGTCAATGTGAATCGTGGCATTGCCAAGGTACGGCAAATGATGCAAGAGCTGATGCCGTACTTCATGGGCAATCTCATGACCTTGTTCGACCGAGAGATCAGACTTCACGGCGATATTGACATCGGCCAATAGTCGATGTCCCACCCAGCGGACTCTCACTTCCGTGACCTCTCGGACATCAGGCACGTGTTGCGCCGAATGCGTTACCTCATCGATGACCTCGGGATCGACCCCATCGAGCAGTCGAGAAAACAGAGATTTTCCTGACTCCCACACGATCTTGAAAATCACGAGTGTAATGACAAGCCCGACGAATGGATCAGCCTGGGAATACCCTAGCCATACACCAATCGCTCCAAGAAGAACGCCTAAACTCGTCAACGCGTCCATTCGAGCGTGATATCCGTCAGCGACGAGGGCCGCACTGCTAATTTCTTTGCCAACGCGAAGCCGCAACCGCGCGACGAGTTCATTCCCGGTAAAGCCCACCAGGGATGCCAGGGCTACCGCGCTCAGGTGGTGGATCTCCTGAGGCTGGAACAGTCGGCTTATGGATTCGTAGGCGGCCATCAGTCCGCTGGCGAACATAATGAACACAATCACGATTCCAGCGAGATCTTCAACGCGTCCATAGCCATAACTAAATCTCTTGCTCGGCTTTCTCTGGGCCATCAAGAATGCAATCCATAGGGGAACAGCCGTCGCCGCGTCACCAAAATTATGGATCGTATCAGCGAGCAGAGCCACGCTGGAGGTGACAAAGACGATGGCGCCTTGCAACACAGCGGTCAGCAAGAGCACCAGCATTGATCCCCGGACAGCCCAAATCCCTCGGTCTGTCGTCAACAGAGCAGGATCTAGCGCACCATGGCTGTGATCATGCGGCAAATGAGGCTGCGTATTCGTGCCCATGGTGTGACAATGAAGTCGCACGGTCGCGACCTAACAACTATCGCTGTTCAAAAACCTCTTTCGAATCTTAAGTCAAAACGCAGGACAAAACGAGGGAATTCTCCTGAGGATCAACGCGAGTCAAAAGCAACTCATTTCGAAACAGCTGGCTTGAAGTAGTTAGTTATCTGGCTTTAGTTACCCGCCATCAACAACGCGCAGCTTTCCAGCCATTAATACGTTCACGCCATGCAACCACTGCTTCAGGAGGCGAAGGGCGAAAATTTCCCCTCTGGTAGGACGTGAGTTTCTCAGCGGCATCCAGAATCGCCAGTTCCTCAGAAAGCCAATGAGGTCTAACTGGTGGAAAATGGAGTCTTCTGCACCTTCCTCTACCGATAATAGTCTTGTCGCCAGGAAGCTTCACGAATGCGATAGATACTGACCTGCCCCCTGTAGTTGTACCAGTGCAAATGTGAGTCAGGCGCAACGCGGCGCGATAGTCTCCGGTGCTGGAGGACGATAGCCCAGCGCACTATGTGGACGAATGCTGTTATAGATCTGGCGCCACCGCTCGACGAGCACCTGCACCTCCCAGAGTGTATCAAACAACTCCCGAGCCAGTAGTTCGTCTCGTAACTGTC
>Ga0233425_10010682_pt1 | contig 11043 bp, 10 predicted proteins | sample Watercolumn_Towu_2_FD_181712 | JGI IMG/M metagenome (GOLD analysis project Ga0233425, IMG submission 181712) | Freshwater microbial communities from Lake Towuti, South Sulawesi, Indonesia - Watercolumn_Towuti2014_140_MG | ecosystem: Environmental > Aquatic > Freshwater > Lake | place...
CGCCCATCGACTTCGTGACCTTCGTGCTCTCGCTCTACCATTCGGCGCGGGTGCACCTCGGTGACGCGCCGAACCCCGAAGGCGGCGCGACGCATGTCGAGCTCCCCTTGGCCCGCCAGACCATCGACCTCATCGGGCTCGTGCAGGACAGGACGCGCGGAAACCTGACGGGAGAAGAGGAGCGCGTCGTAGAACAGGCCCTCTGGGATTTGCGCATGCGCTACGTGGAGGTCGCGAAGTCGAAGTGAGGGGCCGCGGCGCTCTCTTCTGCCTGGCGCTCGGCGCCCTCTCTTGTCGGCACCCTCGGACGACGGCGAGCGACGCGGGTCCTTCCGCGTCCGCGACTCCGCCGCCCGCGCCGACCCCCACGGCGGTGTTGCCGCCGGCGCCCCCCGCGGAGGCGCCGCGGAGCTTCGCCGATTTGGCCGCGAAGGCCGACCCGGCCGTTGCCTTCGTCGAGACGCTGCAGCAGCAGCAGGGCCGAACCGGGCGACGTCGCGTCACCGGCCAGGGCCTCGGCAGCGGGTTCGTCTACGACCCGTCGGGGCTGATCCTGACGAACAACCACGTGATCAAGGACGCGACCGACATCACGGTCACCGTCCAGAAGAAGGAGTACAAGGCGACCGTGATCGGACGCGACGCGCCGACCGACATCGCCGTCCTCCGCGTCGAGGGCAAGGGGCTCCCCCACCTGCCGCTGGGCGACTCCGACGCGGCGCGGGTCGGCGACTGGGTGGTGGCCATCGGCAACCCGTTCGGGCTCTCGCACACCGTGTCCGCGGGCATCGTGTCGGCGAAGGAGCGCACCCGCGACGACGTCAAGGGGCTGGACAAGACCGGGTACTTCAACTTCATCCAGACCGACGCCGCGATCAATCAGGGCAACAGCGGCGGGCCCTTGCTCGACATGGCCGGGCGGGTCGTCGGGATCAACGCTGCGATCCGGGCCAACGCCAACAACATCGGCTTCGCCATTCCCGTCAACATGGTGAAGGAGCTCCTGCCGCGGCTGGTGAAGGACGGGAAGGTCACGCGCAGCTGGATCGGCATCAACGTGACTTCGCTCGTCGAGGAGGAGGCATCGCGCCTCGGGATCCCCAACCGCGAAGGCGCGATCGTCCGCTCCGTCGTACCCGCGGGGCCCGGCGATCGGGCGGGGCTCCAGCCCAACGACGTGATCACCAAGTTCGAGGGCGAGGCGCTGAACGGCCCGGAGAAGCTGCGTTGGCTCGCCAGCATGGCCGGGGTGGGCAAGAGCGTGAGCCTGGGCGTGAAGCGCGACGGGCGTGTCTTCGACATGAAGGTGACCCTCGGCGAGCTGCCCGATCAGGCCGGGCCGGCGGAAGAGCCCGAGGACCCGTTCGGGCTTCCCCCTGGGCACCCCTGAACGTCGGCTCAATGGCCGGGGGCACCCGGCTTGCAGAGGGCGTAGAGTGAACCGTGATGGCGCATGGCTCGAGGCCCGACACAGCGGCACCCCCGGTGGGGGCCGTAAGGGCTGTGAGCGCGCCACGTTCTGGGTCCGTGAAGGGCAACGGAGCCGCCCCGCCGGTCATCGCGTCACCTGCCCTGGGGGATGACAGCGCTGTCGCGGCTCCCGTGAATAGCGGTGCGCGGGTCGCGTCCAACCGGTTGGTAAGACAGGCAGAAGCCGAGGAAGACCGTGCCCTCATCGACCGCGCCCGTTCCGGCGACAAGCGAGCCTTCCGTGAGCTGGTGGAGCGGCACCAGCGGCGTGCCTTCGCCATCGCCCTGGCCTTGGTGCGCGACGAGAACGACGCGCGAGAGGTCGTCCAGGAGGCCTTCCTGCGCGTCTTCCGGGGCATCGACTCCTTCCACGGCGGCTCGAGCTTCTTCACCTGGCTCTACCGCATCGTCACGAACCTCAGCATCGACCTCATGCGCAAGCCCGCGCGCCGAGACCAGGAGCTCGACGAGTCACGCGAGCTCCGCGACGAGCTGGACATCCCCCTGCTCGCGCGCATCGACGGCGCCGACCCCGCCGACGTGGTTCGCCGGGGCGAGATCCGCGAGCGCATTCAGAGCGCGCTGGACGCGCTCCCTCCTTATCACCGCGGCGTCATCCTCATGCGCGAGGTGGAGGGCATGAGCTACGAGGAGATGGCGCAGGCGATGGGCGTGTCGAAGGGCACGATCATGAGCCGCTTGTTCCACGCTCGGCAGAAGCTCCAGCGCGCGCTCGCCGACTGCTACGCCGAGCAGATTGGGGCTCACCCCGAACCGGTGGAGGAGCCATGAGCCGCCACCTCGAGCTGATGCGACTCCACGACGGCGAGCTTTCGGCCCAAGACGCGGCGGAGCTCGAGCGGAGCCTCTCGGACCAGGACCGCGAAATTCTCGCCGGTCTCGAGCAGCTGGGCACTGCGTTGCGTGGCCTCGAGCGCGAGGAGGTCTCCCGCTTCGCAGGGGTCGCGGACTCGGTGATGGACGCCATCGAGGCGGCGGAGCGGCCCGCGGCGAAGGTCGTACCCCTCGCGCCGCGGGTCGAGTCCGACCCCGGGCTGCCGCGCTCGCGCCGCCGCCGCTCCGGCAGCGCGGCGGTGGTGATCGGCGGGCTCGGTCTCGCAGCGGCCGCCGCCGCCGCGCTCTGGCTCGGCACTCCGGTCGAAGGCCCCCGCGCAGCGTCGCCCGTCGCGTCGTCGGTGGTCGCCCCGCCGACTCCCGCCGAGACCGTGCGGCCTGCACCCGAGCCCGTCGCCGAGCTCGCGGAGGAGGACGCGGATCCTGCCGCGACCATCGAAGCCGTGGACTTCGGCAACCAGGGTGGATCCATCTTCATGGTGCCGGCGGGCGCGGAGAGCACGCCGGTCGTTTGGTTGGTGGACGACGCGGTGGGCGCTAGGATGGAACCTCTATGAGAGCTCGCTGCCTGCTCTTGCTCGCGCCCGTCCTGCTGTTCGCCGCGCCGGCGGCTGCCGGCGACAAGCCCGGCAAGGCCCCAGCGCAGAAACCGGACAAGCCCGAGAAGGCGAAGGACCCGAAGGCCAAGGAAGACAAGAAGCCAGCCGAGGCCGAGCTCGGGACCGAGGTCATGGTCCTTCACGCGACCAACGCGGGCAAGGGCATCGACGCGCGCATCGGCAACATGCCGGAGCTGAAGAAGCCGCCTTTCTCTTCCTACGACAGTTACCAGCTGCTCTCGAAGACCCGGCTCCCGCTCACCAAGGAAGACCAGACCACGGGCTTGCCGAACGGGCGCGTGCTCAAGACGAAGCTGCTCGAGGTGATGCCCGACAAGGAGCACCTGCGCATCAGCGCCAGCATCAACCAGCCCAAGGGCAAGACCTTCTTGCCCCTGCTGGAGGTCAAGGCAAAGGTCGGCCAGGCCTTCATCGTCGCGGGTCAGAGCTACAAGGGCGGGATCCTGGTGCTGGTGATCCGCGTGGTGAAGTAGCCCCTCACTCTGCGGGCGGCGGCCGAGTGGAGCTACGCCGGATAGCGACCGGAAGCTCGAGCGTGAAGGTGGTCCCCTCACCGACGCTGCTGGTCACCGAGACGCTGCCGCCGTGGGCCGTCACGATGTCGTGGACGATGGACAAGCCCAGCCCCGTGCCGCGCCCTTCGGTCTTGGTAGTGAAGAACGGCTCGAACACCCGCCTCACGTGATCCGGCTCGATGCCGCTGCCGTCGTCGTCGACGGTCACGGTCACCCGCTCGGGGGTCGGGCTGATGCAGGTCGTGACGGTGAGGGTGCCGCCGCTGCCGGACATCGCGTGGGAAGCGTTCGTGAACAGATTCACGAAGACTTGCGTCAGCTGTCCGGAGATGCCCAGGACCATGGGGATCTCGGCTTGCCAGCGCCGCTCGACCTGTACCCCGGATTTCTCCAGCTCGTGCTCGCAGAAGACCAAGGCCTTGTCGATCACCTCGTGCAGCATGACCGGTCCGGGCACGTCGGACGACGGGCGCGCGTAGGCGACCAGGTCCCGAGAGAAGCGCAGGATGCGTTGCGCCGCCTCGCCGATGCGGCGCGCGCGCTCGACGTCGTCCGTCGAGTCGTCACGCGACTCGAGGCGGCGCTTCAGGTAGTCCGCGTAGGCCACGATGGAGGTCAGCGGGTTGTTCAGCTCGTGGACGACCCCGGCCACGATTTGCCCCAAGGAAGCGAGCTTCTCGGTCTGGATGATCTGCGCCTGCAGGTGCTCGAGCGCCGCGACGCTCTGCCCCTTGCGCTCGAGCGCCCGCGCGCGGCGCAGCGCGTGCTCCAGGAGCGGAACGGCGCGGTCGAGGACCGCGAGGACGCCGGGCGCCGGCGCGGGGGCCGTGGGCGTGCCGACGTGGAACGTCGAGCCGGTCAGCGACTCGGCGAGGCGCACGACGTGCTCGTGCGCCAACCCTGGGAACACGCGGCTCGGGTCATGGCCCGCTCCTGGCTCGACGCCGTCCGGCAATCGCATGTCCACGAGCTGCTCGCCTCGGGACGAGTCCACGATGCAGACGCCGAGCGCGAGCTCGGGCAAGAGCTCCGCGACCCGGTCGAGCCACAGCCGCACCACCGCGTCCGAGCCCTCGTCGATGGGCAAGTCGTTGGCCAGCGTCAGCAGTCGCTCGAGCGTCGCGGGGTCCGGCGGGGGGCGCAGCCCGGACGGGACTGGCCCGAGCTCTCTGGTGTCCGAGACGTCCGCGCTCGGGCGCTCGGTGGGGTGCTGCTCCTTGCCGGTGCTCATCGTCCGGCCCTCTCCGAGATGGGCTCCTCCGTCGCCTTCTCGAGGTCGAGGATCTTCGCGCCGCCGACGTAGGTCTTGGTCTCGTACTTGGTGATCTTGCCGATCTTTCGCACGATCTCGGCCATGCGTTCGGCCTCGGAGATGATGATCTCACTGGCCTTGCCCAGCGTGGACCCCGGCTCGAGCCCGCGGCGCATGAGCTCGGCGTAACCAATGACGCTGGTCAGCGGCTGGTTCAGCTCGTGCGCGGCCGCGCCGGCGAGCTCGGCGACGACCGCCATCTTCTCTCTGGCACGCAGCTCCTCCTGGGCGCGATTCAAGCGCGCCTCCATGCGCAGCCGGTCACGGATGTCGGTGAAGACCCCGACCGAGCCCACGGGCTTGCCGCTCTCCAAGATCAGCGCAGCCGACAACGTCACGGGGATCAGCTCGCCGGTCGCGCTGATCATGTCCACCCGGCAGTCCTCCAAGCGGCCAGGTCCGCCCATGTTCGGGTCGCGGATCTTGCGCATGATTTCCCGGGCGACCCCGGGCGGATACAGGGTCTCCACGCTGCGCCGACCGACGACCTCGTCGGGGGCATAGCCGAAGATGCGCGAGGCTGCGCGGTTGAACAGCAACAGAGTGCCGCTCATGTCCGCGCTCACGATGCCGTCCACCGAGCTCTCGATGACCCGCTCCAGGAACTCTTTGGTCTGCTTGAGCTCGATCGCGGTGTGACGCTCCTCGGTGACGTCGCGGAACGAGAACAGCACCGAGTCGTCCTCGTGCAGGACGGAGCTGAAGCTCACGCTGGCGATGACGCTCGTTCCGCTGCGAGTGCCGAGGCGAACGTCGATGCTCTGTGGGAACTCGCCGTTGCCGAAGCCCTCCATCAGCGCGTCGGCGCGGGCCTTGTCTTCCGCGAACAGGTCGCGGAACGGGCGCCTCATCAGGTCCGGCTCGTCGTAGCCCAGGATGGCCCGCGCCCGGGGGTTCGCGAAGAGAACGTTCCCCGCCCGGTCGATCACCACCATGCCATCCGCAGCGCTCTCGAAGATGTCCGCGTAACGCTGGAACAGTCGCACGCGCCGCTCGGCCTCGACCCGCGCGAACGCGCTCTGCATGGACTCGTCACGCAGGAGCTTCAGGATGCGCGCGTTGCGCAGCGCGATGGCCGTGGCGTTGGCCACGGTGTGCACGAGGTCGATCTCGTGGTCGGCGAACGCGGCCGCGCCGCGCGAGCGCAGGAAGATCACGCCCATCGGTCGCTGCTCGTGCGAGATCGGGACCAGCGCCAGCGAGCTGAAGCCGAGGCCGGTCTCCGCCTGTCGCACTGCCTCGAGCAACGGGTGGTGCGCTGCGTCGCGGATCACCAGCGTGCTGCCGGTGCGCAGCACCTCGCGGATCTCCGGGTATTTGGCCAGCTCGATGGTCAGGTCGCGCATCTCGGAGTCGTCGCTCGATGCGACGACGTGTCCGGCGGCCTCGTTCTCCGCGACCAACACGATGCTGCAGCGATCGACGTTGGCCACGTCCGCCACGCGCTGCACGACCGTGAACAGGATGTGACGGATGTTGAGGGTCGAAGCCAGCGCCTGGGTCACCTCCAGCACGGTCTGCGAGTCACGCTCCCGCCGGCTCAGGCGCTCCACGTACTCGCGCATGCGCAGCTGCCCGCGAATGCGCGCGACCAGCTCGGCCGGTCGGAAGGGCTTGTGGACGTAGTCGTCGGCACCCGAGGCGAACACGGCTCGAATCTCGTCGTCGGAGTCGAGGGCGGTGAGCACCAGCACAGGGGTGTCTGCGATGTCCGGCCGCTCCCTGATCACCTTGAGGACGTGGAACCCGTCGGGCTCTGGCATCACGAGATCCAGCAGCACCAACGCGGGTGCGTGCTCCTCGAGCCAGAGCAGTGCTTCGCGGCCCGATGCGACCGCGTGGCTCGGCAGGCCCGACCCGTTCAGCGTCTCGACGAGCACTCGGCGGCTCACCGCATCGTCGTCCACCACGAGGATCGGGCTGAGCTCCGGCACTTCCCGGGGAATGTACCACGCACGCGGGTCGGGCCTCGGAAAAGCGCCGGGAACTTCGCTATAGTGGCCCCTCACATGCCCCCGAACGACGCCGACGACGAGCTCCTGCCGGAGATCGACGACGACGCCATCGTCGCACAGCAAGCGGAGGCCCATGCGCCGGCGCCCCGGGTCCAGGTGACGGAAGAAGCTCGCACCATCGTGGTCGCGGAGCGACCCAGTCGAGGGCGGAATGACCCGACGATGGTGGTGCGCGCCGTGCGGCACCCGCTGCCGTACGCCTCCGCGCCCCCCCCTGCTCCGTTGCCGGTCCAGGCGCCCGTGGGAACGCGCTTGCCCGCCTGGCTGCCCTGGCTGATCTGGGGCGTCGCAGGTTTCCTGGCGCTGCTGATCGGTGCGGCGCTCGCCGTGATCGCGGAGCGGCGTCCCGCCCCGCCGCCCCCGCGTTCAGCGCCGGCCGCGACGATCAGAGAGTGAGGCTCGGCTCCGCGGGCGTCACGCTGAAGCCGGCTGATTCGAGCCCGGGCGTCATGGCGGCCTTGTCCCCGACGATGACGATGACGATCCGGGACTCATCGATGCGCAGAGCCTCTTTCGAGACCTCGGCGGTGCTGCGGAGCGCGAGGAGCTTGTCGAGCCCAGCGGGGTAGTCCGGGGAGAGCCCCTGCACGAACAGTGTGGCGACGTCACCGGCCACCCGATCGACCTCGACCAAGTGCGCGCCGAGTCCGCTCGTCAGGTCGGCGCGCGCTCGGGCCACCTCCTCGTCCGTGATCGGGGCACCGAGCTTCGGGTCGCGGGCGCGCGCGAGCTCGCGCAGGAGCTCCTTCAGCGCCGGCGCGGTCACGCCCGCCTCGACGCGCGTCGAGACGACCAGCGCGCCCCAGCCGCGGGTGGCGATGGCGTCCGCGCGGGCGCCGTAGGTGAAGGCGTTCTTCTCCCTCAGGTTCAGGTTGATGCGTGAGGTGAAGAGGCCGCCGAGCAGCGAGCTCAAGAGCTGGCGTGCCTCGTGCCCCGGGTCGCTGCGCTTGGGGAAGGGTTGTGCAACGAACAGCGCGCTCTGCACCGCGCCGGGGCGGTCCACCACCACGACCCGGGTCTTCTCCGGCGCGGCCATGACGGGGGGCGCCGGGTCGGCCTGAGGGGCCTTGGCCTTCCACGCGCCGAAGCTGTTTTGGGCGGCCGCGCGGAGCGCGGCCGGGTCGACGTCGCCCACCACGATCAACGCGCTCGAAGCGGGGACGAAATGAGCCGCGTGGAACTGCGCCAGGTCCTTCGCGGTCAGGCGCTTCACGTCCGGCACGCTGCCGCCGACGGGCGCGCCGTGCGGCTCGCCGAGCAGCAGCCTGAGCCCTGCCAGTGACGCCAGGCGCTCTGGCGCCTGGCGCTCGGCGGTGAGGCCGTCCAGCCACTCCTGCCTCACGCGCTCGAGCTCTTTCGGGGAGAAGGCGGGCTTTTGAACGACCTCCGCGAGGAGGGACAGCCCTTCTTCCACGTCGGCGCGCAGCGTGGTGAGCGCCACGGTCGAGTAGTCCCGGCCCGCGTCGTGCTCGACGCTCGAGCCGAGGGACTCCGCGGCCTCCGCCAGGGCGGACGCCGTTCGCCCCGTCGTTCCTTCGGTGAGCATGCGCGCGGTCAGCGCAGCGAGCCCGCTTTTACCCTTGGGCACGGCGCCCGCGCCGTGGCGCACGACGAGGGACAGCGACACCACTTCCGCGGGTCGACGCACCACCCAGAGCGAGAGCCCGTTGTCCAGCCTCTGCACGTCGGGCACCGGGTAAGCGAGCTTGGCGCGCGAGCCTGGCGCGGGAACGCCGCTGCGCCACGCCTCGGGGTCCGGCGTCTTCCGGGGTGCGGGCCGCTGCGCCGGCTGAGCGGGTGCGGCGCGCGGTGGTGCGCCCGAGGCGCACGCCGCGAGCGCGAGCGCCAGCGCGAGCAGAGCAGCGCGCCTCATGGCTTCTTGCCTCCGGGCTTTGGTCGCGTGGTCACGATCGCCCGTCGCGACAGGTCGAGGTGCTCTTCGACCACGCGCTTCACGTCCTCTCGGGTGACCGCCTCGAGGCTCGCGTGCCAGCGGCCGAGCTGCCCCGGGTCACCGAGGTAATGGTTGAAGCGCTGGAGCAGACCGGCACGCCCCGACTCGCCGTCGCGGCCGTTCAGGAGCTGGACGTCGGACATGAGGGCGAGCACCAAACGGCGCTTCGCACGCCGCAGCTCGGCGGCCTCCGGGCCCTTCGCTGCGAGCTGCCGGAGGGCGTCGTCCACGGCCGTCTCGAGCGCCTCGGGCGGCTTGCCCGACGCGGCCACGGCGCTCACCGAGAAGGTCGTGGCGAGCGCGTTCGCGTCCACGTCGGCCTCCACCTCCGAGGCGACCTTCTTCTTCACCACCAGCTCCCTGTACAGGCGCGTGGCCTTGCCACCCGCCAAGAGCGCCGCCGTGACCTCGAGCGCCGCCGCGTCCTTCGAGTAGGCCGGCGGCGCGAGCCAGCCCATGCTGACCTTCGCCAGCTCCACGGGTTCGACGACCTCCTTGCGCAGGACCTGGCTGAGGGGCGGCGTGGCGATGGCCGCGCGCTTGGGCTTCGGCTTATTCGCCAAGCTGCCGAAGTAGCGCTGCACCAGGCCCTTGATCTTCGTCGGGTCGAAGTCGCCCGCGAGCGTCAGCGTGGCGTTGGAGGGCGCGTAGTACTCGCGGAAGAAGCTCTCGGCGTCGGAGAGCTTGGCCGCGTCCAGGTCCGACATCGAGCCGATGACGGCGCCGTGGTACGGGTGGCCGTCGGGGAACAGAGTGTCGAGCAGGGCCAGCGTGCTCGGGCCGTAGGGTGCGTCCTCGTAGGACTGACGCCGCTCGTTCTTCACCACGCCGCGCTGCACCTCCAGGCGGTCGGCGCCCAGCGCGTCCAGGAAGAAGCCCATGCGGTCGCTCTCGAGCCAGAGGCACAGCTCCAGGTGCTCGCGGGGCACGGTCTCGAAGTAGTTCGTGCGATCCCAGCTCGTGGTGCCGTTGACGTTGGTGGCCCCAGCGCTCTCCAGCAGGGTGTCGAATCTCGGCCCGACGTTCTTCGAGCCGGTGAACATCAGGTGCTCGAACAGGTGGGCGAACCCCGAGCGCCCCTTGGGCTCGTTGACGGGCCCGACGTGGTACCAGAGGCTCACCGCGACGAGAGGCAGCGAAGCGTCACGGTGGAGGATCACCTCGAGCCCGTTCGCGAGCGTGTACTTCTCGAAGGGGATGTCGGGCGCCTTCGCCGGGGTCACGGCGAGCGCGCCCGGGGCCGTGAGCCCGAGGCCCAGGGCGAGCAGGGTCACGTGGCGGGCGAGCATGCCGGGACGCTACGACGGTCTGCTTTCGGCCGGAACGGCCTCGCGCCGGTGGCGCCAGGTGCGCCCAGCTTGCCCGGGCTCACGGAAGGGGTACTCTGCGCGCGGACCCTCTCGGGAGGAGGCTTCCCATGTCGAACCGGAGAGCAGCCTGGGTGCTGGTCGTGCTCGCTTCGGCGCTCGCGCCGTCGCTCGTCGTCACCAGCGTGAGTGACGTGGCGGACGCCGCGCCGGGAGCGCGTTACCGCGTCGGCTCGCGGGTGCGCGCCAAGCGGACCTGCACCGTGCAGGGCTACGAGGTGAAGAAGGGCGTCGTGCTCGCCGTCGTCGCCGTGCAGGCCGACGACAAGGGCAAGCTGCTCGCGGTCGATCTCAGCTTCAGCGGCATGACCATCGGCAACGTGCCGGTGGCGGTGGTCGACAGCCTGTTCACGCCGGCCTGAGTCACTCCCCCGGCTTGGGCAGCGACCCCGTCGGGACCGGCTCCGTGCCCCCGAGCTCGCGCCACACCGCGTCGGCCCAGCGCCAGCCGGCGCTCCAGCTCGGGTGCCGCCCGTCCTCCATGCGAGGCAAGTCGAGCTTCGACGAGTCGAAGTAGCGGCAGTGCCCGAGGTTCGCTCTGAGCACGTCGATGAACCCCGTGTCCCTCTTCCAGAGCGGCGGGCCTATCCAGAGGCACGGTCGCCCCCGCGTGTCGGCGACGATTTGCTTCACCGCCGGGCCCCGGCGCTCGGGTCTCGGGTCGAAGAGCTCGTTCGAGCCCAACGAGATGAGCACGAGCTCGGGGTCGTACTTGTACATCGCGTCCTGCAGGAGGCGCTTGCCCGCCCACTCCAGCGTGCTCGTGGAGACGACGCTCTCTATCCAGTAGTTGCGCCCGCTCTTCGCGAACATCGGGCGCAGGTAGTTCCCCACGAGCGGTGCCATCGAGTCGCCGACGTGCAGCACGCGCTTGGCCCGGGCGGCGGGGGCGTTGCCGGCGTCGGCATCGAGCAGGAGCCCGCTCGTCGCAGGCG
>Ga0233425_10010683_pt1 | contig 11043 bp, 6 predicted proteins | sample Watercolumn_Towu_2_FD_181712 | JGI IMG/M metagenome (GOLD analysis project Ga0233425, IMG submission 181712) | Freshwater microbial communities from Lake Towuti, South Sulawesi, Indonesia - Watercolumn_Towuti2014_140_MG | ecosystem: Environmental > Aquatic > Freshwater > Lake | place: Indonesia...
CGCTGCGATGCGGGCATTCTCCGCGGCCGGCAGGGTGGCATCGAGGAGCCCGGCCACGGACCGCGTCAGCAGCGCGAAACCGGACCACACGACATTGGCTGCCACCACCAGGGCGATCAGGGGATCGAGGATATCCCAGCCGGTGACGAACACCGCCCCCAGTCCGAGCACCACGCCGACGGAAGTCCAGACGTCGGTGAGCAGATGGCGGGCATCCGCCTCCAAGGTGATCGAGCCATAGCGGCGCCCGACCCGCAGCAGCACCGACGCCACACCGAAATTGATGCAGGCGGCGATGGCAGAGATGGCGACACCCAGGTCCAGATCCGCCAGCGGCTGCGGATGCTGCAGCCGGTCGTAGGCGGTTAGGCCGATTCCCGCCGCCGCCAGGATGATGAGGGCACCCTCGAGGCCGCTGGAGAAATATTCGGCCTTGCCGTGGCCGTAGTGGTGCTTGTCGTCCGGCGGGCGCTCCGCCACCATCAGCATGGCCAGCGCCATCATGGCCGCCACCAGGTTCACCAGGGATTCCAGGGCATCGGACAGCAACCCCACCGATCCGGTGACGGAATAAGCGGCGGTCTTGAGGATGATGGTCACCACCGCCGCCGCGATGGACAGCCAGGCGAAGCGGGTCAGGGACTTGCGGTCGCGCGGGCGGCCCGGGTGGTCGCCGGATTCGGTCAGCATGCCGCAGCAGCGCTTGACCAGGCGCAACAGCAGCTTTTCCACTTCCACCACCAGGAACACGGCGGCGGCGAAGGCGCCGATCCGCAGCCAGGCATCCGCCCCCAGGGCGGCGGTGCCGAACAAGTCCTGCATCCAGGGCGCGTAAGTCATCACCAGCTGCAGCACCAGCAGCAGCAGGGAAGCGTAGATCGCGTAGCGGTTGCCGAGCAGTCCGCCGAAGGAGAGTACCGAGGATTCGATGTAGCGGCTGTTGAACAGATAGACGATTTCACCGACCACCAGGGCGTTGACGGCCGCCGCCCGGCTCTCGGCGATGCTGGCGCCCTGCGCCGTCTCGTACAGGTACACCCCCATCAGTCCGGCCACCAGCAGGGCGGTGACGAACAGGATGCGCCAGAGAGAGAACCAACCCAGCAAGGCCTTGCCGGAGCGCCGCGGCGGACGCTTCATGACCCCGGCCTCGGGCGGCTCGAAGGCGAGGGAGACCGAGAGGGTCACCGCCGTCACCAGGTTGACCCACAGAATCTGCAGCGGTGTGATCGGCAGGGTCACCCCCAGCAGCAGCCCCACCACCACGGCGCCGGCCTGGGCAAAACTGGTGGGCAGGATGAACACGATGGCCTTGAGCAAGTTGTCGTGCAGGGTGCGGCCCTCTTCCACGGCGTGGGCGATGGAGGCGAAGTTGTCGTCCGCCAGCACCATGACCGCGGCGTCCTTGGCCACTTCGGAGCCCTTCATGCCCATCGCCACGCCGATGTCGGCGGCCTTGAGGGCGGGGGCGTCATTGACGCCGTCGCCGGTCATGGCCACCACATGGCCGTCGCTCTGCAGCGCCTGCACCAGGCGCAGCTTGTGCTCCGGACTGGTTCGGGCAAAGATGTCGTTGCGGCGAACCGCCGCCGCCAGCTCAGCATCGCTCATCGCTTCGATGCGGCTTCCCAGGAGCACCCGGCAGTGGTCGCTCAGGTTCATGCGGGTGCCGATGGCGCGGGCGGTGAGGCCGTGGTCGCCGGTGATCATCTTGACCCGGATATGGGCCTCGCGGCAGCTGCGGATGGCCTGGATGGCCTCCTGCCGGGGCGGATCGATGAGGCCGCAGAGCCCGGCCAGAACCATGCCGCCCTCGGTGATGGCCCGCTCCAGAGTCTCCGGCGGCTGCGGCCAGGACCGGTAAGCCGCGGCCAGCACCCGTTCGCCGCCCTTGGCCAGACGCTCCGCCTGTTCGTTCCAGTAGACACGGTCCAGGGGCAGCGGCATGCCGTCCGCGGACTGTTCCGTGCAGAGCGGCAACACCGCCTCCGGCGCCCCCTTCAGGCACACCAGCGCGGAACCATCCGTCAGCCGGTGGAGGGTGGCCATGATGCGCCGTTCCGATTCGAACGGGATGCAGTCCACCCGCGGCGCCTCCACGGACTCTTGCCGCTGCTCCATTCCGGCCTTCAAACCCAGGGCGAGCAGGGCACCCTCGGTGGGATCGCCGTCCAGCTTGACCCCTCCCTCGTGGGGATGGAGGCAGGCGTCGTTGCACAGCAGGCCGATGCGGATGAGCTGCCGCAAATCCGCGTCGACCGCTACCGGCTCCTGGCTGCCGTCGGCGTAAATCCGGCCGGCTCCGCCGTAGCCGGCTCCGTCCGCGACGTATTGCCGGTGCGCCGTGACGATGTCGTGCACGGTCATGAGGTTGCCGGTGAGGGTGCCGGTCTTGTCGGAGCAGATCACCGTCACCTGCCCCAGGGTCTCCACCGCCGGCAGGTGGCGCACGATGGCATGGCGCCGCGCCATGCGCTGAACCCCCACCGCCAGGGTGATGGTCACCACCGCCGGAAGTCCTTCCGGCACGGCCGCCACCGCGATGGCCACCATGGCCATGAACATCTCCTGCAGATCGTGGCCGCGTCCCCACATGCCGTAGGCGAAGACCGCACCGGACAGGATCAGGATGACCAGGGTGAGCCAGCGCGCCATGGCGGCGAATTGCCGTTGCAGCGGCGTTTCCACCGCCTGCACCCGACTCAGCAGGGCGCTGATGCGGCCGAGCTCGGTGCGCGCACCGGTGGCCACCACCACCCCCAGGGCCTGGCCACTGACCACCAGGGAACCGGAATAGGCCATGCAGTTGCGGTCGGCCAGGGAGGTGTCCGCCGGCAGCGGGGCAACCGACTTGAACACGGCACCGGATTCGCCGGTCAGGGCGGACTCGTCGATCCCCAGGTTCTTCAGATCCACCAGCCGGAGGTCGGCGGGTACCTTGTCTCCCGCCTGCAGGATCACCAGATCGCCCGCCACCAGCTGGTCCGCCGCCAGCAGACGGCGGCTGCCGTCGCGGATCGGCGTCGCCGCCAGCGACAGCAGGTCGCGGATCGCCGCCAGCGCGGTTTCCGCCTTGTCTTCCTGGATATAGCCGATGATGGCGTTGATCAGCACCACCCCGAGGATGACCCAGGCGTCGATGCCGTCGCCGAGGGCGAAGGCGCCGACCGCCGAAGCCAGCAGCACATAGATCAGGATGTTGTGGAACTGGGTGAGAAACCGGCGCCAGGCCGGCACCGGCCGCGGCCGCGGGATCTCGTTGGGTCCGTCGGCCGCCAGCCGCCGCGCCGCATCCGGCTCACTCAAGCCTTGCTGGCGGTCGGTCTGGAGGTCGTCCAGGACCGCTTCCGCGGTCAGCGCGTGCCAGGGCTCGGTCATGGGGGAATGCGCAGGCTTCAGACGGAGGATTCCGGCTCGGCGCCGGCTGCCCGGGCGATCGACAGCACGGCGGCGATGGCCGGAGGAAAGTCCAGGGTCAGGGCGAGATCGCGGGCCTGCTCCGACATCTTCTTCCAGGTCTTGCGGAGGATGTCCACCAGCTGGTCCTGCTCCTTCCCGGCCACGAACGGCTCCAGGTAATATTGCAGAAACACCAGGCAGGCGGCGTCTTCGATCACCTGCACGTCGGGATCGCGCTTCACCCCCTGCTTGCCGAGCATGCGTTTGACCGCGACGATGGTCTCCTCGTCGTAACCCTCCGCCTGCAGGATCGCCTCGGCCTGCTCGCCGTGGAAGCGGTACAGGTATTTGCGCCAGCGCAGATAGCCCTCCCGGTCCATGGAATAACTGGCACGGGGGACCTGCCAGCGCCGGACGTGCTGGGCGCGGGCCGCCAGCCGGCGCGCCTCCGAGGGCTGCGGGTCCAGCCGCGACAACCAGGCGCTCATGCGCCGTGCATAGAGAAGCTCCTTGGGATGCTCGGCGCCCTCCCACTGCTCCCGGTTCGGGTCCTCGCCGTTGGCGGCGTCGATGGCCGCCAGGGATCGGGTCAATCTGTCAGGGGTGTTAATCGCTCCCATATCTGTGCAATCCGCGTCGCCGTGGTGAAGCCAAAGGTTCCGGGCTATATTGTCCGCCACTATCTGCGATCAAGAAAAGGACCCAACCATGCTCGATCCCTGCGTCTTCGTCATCTTCGGATCCACCGGACACCTGTCCCGCACCAAACTGCTGCCTGCCCTTTACCACCTGTACGTCGCCGGGCATCTGCCCAAGGACTTCGTCATCCTCTGCGTGGGCCGCCGTCCCTGGAATACCGATCAGTGGCGCAAGGAAGTCACCGGCATGCTGGAGGAACGCCTGGGCGCCAAGCTCGACGGCAGCCGGCTGCCGGGCTTTCTCGAGCAGGTCCGGTATTTCCTGGGCGACATCGGCGACCCCCAGTCCTTCGCCGCCCTGCGCAACCACCTGGACACCGCCGCCGGCCTGCCGCCCAACTACGCGTTCTATCTGTCGCTGCCGCCGGCGGAATACAAGATGGTGGCGCAGCGGCTGGCCGCCAACGGCCTCAACGAGGAGTCCTCCGGCTGGCGCCGGCTGGTGATCGAGAAACCCTTCGGCTACGACCTGGAGGACGCGGAAACCCTGGACCACAGTCTGCGCCGCGACTACGGCGAACACCAGCTGTTCCGCATCGACCACTATCTGGGCAAAGAGACCGTCCAGAACGTGTTCGTGTTCCGCTTCGCCAACCTGATGCTGGAACCCCTGTGGAACCGAAACTACATCGACCACGTGCAGATCACCCACTGCGAGACCGCCGGCATCGAGGACCGCGCCGAGTTCTACGACGGTGCCGGCGCCCTGCGGGACATGATCCAGAGCCATCTGCTGCAGCTCCTCACCCTAGTGGCGATGGAACCGCCACCGACCCTGGATGCGGAGTCGATCCGCGACGAGAAGGTGAAAGTCCTCAAGTCCATCCGCCCCATCCCCAAGGGCGCGGTCCGCGCCCATGCCTTCCGCGCCCAGTACGGCCGCGGCCTGGTCAACGGCCAGCAGGTCGTGAGCTATCTGGAGGAAACCGGCATTCCCGAACACAGCACCACCGAGACCTACGCCGCCGTCAAGCTTTTCCTCGACAACTGGCGCTGGCGCAACGTGCCCTTCTACCTGCGCACCGGCAAGCGCATGGCCGGCAGCCACTCCTACATCAGCATCCGCTTCAAGCACCCGCCCCAGCAGCTGTTCCGCGCCACCCAGATCCAGGAGATCGCCCCCAACTGGCTGCTGCTGGGCATCCAGCCGGAGCAGTGCATCCGCGCCGAACTGCAGGTGCGGGAAGCCGGCGTCGGCATGCGCACCCGCACCACCCAGCTGGACGCCAGCACCGGCGGGGTCGCCGACTACCGCCTGGACGCCTACGAGGCCCTGCTGCTGGACGTGATCGAGGGCGACCACTCCCAATACCTGCGGTCCGACGAAGTGAACTGGGCCTGGCGCGTGGTCGACCCGGTGCTCAAGGTGTGGGCCGTCGAACGCGACTACATCCCCACCTACGCCGCCGGTTCCTGGGGACCCGGGGAAGCCAACCGTCTGTTCGAAACCGAAAACCAGACCTGGCGCAATTCCCTGGCGGCGTTGTAATTAGGGGCATGCACACGACGCCGATCGCGGTCAGCCTGTCGTAATGCTCAAACTTTGCCTCGGCTGGCCTTCGACAAGCTCAGGGCGAGCGGATCGCTGTAACCGTTTTGGCCCCCAGACCATGCGCCGCAACGGGGAATGCCCCGCCGGAGTCGGTCGCGCATCTCGGCCAACTGCACCGGTCGCCATGAGCCCGGCCTAACCGGAGGACAACCCCCACGGTAGCCCTCATGCCGGCCATCCCCCACCCGCCCCCGGCGGCGGTCCCCCAATTCCCGGCCCCGCACTGGCTGCACAGAATGCGGGAGGGACTGCTCGGTCCCCCCGGAATGCCCGCCGGCGGCTGAGCCGGGCTGAAGAACCCACAGCGGCGAACCAGTCCGTGGTCGCAGCGCATGGCGGATCGAAGCCGGACCCTTCCTCGGCAGCGCTGGCGATTGCTGGCCCTCGACAACCGGTTTCCGCCCCGAACGTCCCGCGAGTCACGGTCCCGGACGCATTCCCGAAACGGGGAGAATTCCATAAGATATTTGTGGGTACTTTTGAGGGATCGGCCGTGCATGCCAACGATTCTGCCGCAGCTTGGGTATCCCGCATCCTCGTGCTGCCGGTCGGCATTCTGTACCTGTCCGCGCTGTGCCCGCCGGCGTCGGCTCGAGTCGTGTATTACACCAGTGACTTCGCCGCCGCCACGGTGTTCCGTGACCGCGACGCGAGCGGCACCATCGACGGCGGCGAGCCGACCACCGCGACCGAGTCCGATGGGCGCTTCCGGCCCTCGCAGGTACGGGGAAAGGGCCGGCTGTCCCTGCTCGGCGGCAGCGACATCGCCACCGGGCGCAGCAATACGCTGCTGCTGACGGTGCCAAGGCGATCGCGGCCGGCGATCTGCACGTTGCCGGCATACTCAACCTGGTCACTGCCAATCCCTGCAGCACCGACCTGGTCGTGGGGGACGGCGCCGTCGCCATCGGCAATCTCGACGGCGACGGCACGGCCGACATCGTGACGCCAATCGCGGTGATCCCTTCGCCACCCCCCCATCCCCGGAACGGTGAGCGTCCTCCGCAACACCGGCTTGGGCAGTTTCCAGCCAAACGTCGATTACCCGGCCGGCGGCCAGCCGAGTCGATCGTGCTGGGAGACCTGAACCGGGACGGCAAGCAGGACTAGGTCACCGGCAACTATTTCGGCGCCGGCCTCAGCGTGCTGCTGGGCCGGGGCGATGGCTCTTTTGCGGCGTATGTGGTTTATCCCACTACGTCACCGCCGTCGCCCTCGCCGACCTGGACGAAGACGGCATGCCCGATGTGGCGGCCGCCACCGTCGACGGCGGCGTCCAGATCCTGCTGGGCGAGGGGGACGGCAGCCTGCAGGCCGCGCAGAAATTTGCTGCCGGCCTGGCACCGCGGGCGCTGGCGGTATCCGATTTCAACGGCGACGGCCGTTTGGACCTGGCCACGGCCAATTCCACCGGCAACAGCGTGAGCGTCCTGTTGGGCAATGGCGATGGCAGCTTCAAGGCCAAGTTCGATTACGCGACCGCCACCCAGCCGGTCGCCCTTGCCAGCTGCGACTTCGATGCCGACGGCAAGCCCGACCTCGCCACGGCAGGGACAACACCCTGAGCGTCCTGGTCGGGGCCGCACGGGACGGTTTCAGCCCAAGTGGGACTTTGCCACCGATATCGGCCCGACCGCCCTGGTTGCCGGCGATCTCGACGGCGATGGACTGCCGGATCTGGCGCTCACCAACCGCACCGCCCTGACCGTCTCGGTTTTCCTCAACAGACTGCCGTGAGCGGGGGGATCAGGCAACGGCAGGCGCCGGCCATCAGAGCAGATACCCTTCGTGCTCCAGTTTGAGGATGATGCTCTGGACCGCGGCGTCGACGCCGTACTGGGAGGTGTCGATGGCCAGTTCCGGATTCTCCGGGTATTCGTAAGGATCTGAGACCCCGGTGAATTCCGGGATGATGCCGGCCCGGGCCTTGGCGTAAAGACCCTTGCGGTCGCGCCCTTCGCACACCTCGATCGGGGTGGAGACATGGATCTCGATGAAGCCACCCCATTCCCCGATCATGGCCCTTACGTCGGCGCGGGTGGCGCGGTAGGGGGCGATCGGAGCACAAATGGCGATGCCACCGTGGCGGGTAATCTCGCTGGCGACAAAGCCGATGCGGCGGATGTTGATGTCGCGGTGTTCGCGGGAAAAGCCCAGTTCCGAGGACAGATGCTTCCGCACCACGTCCCCGTCCAGCAGGGTGACCCGGCGCCCGCCCAATTCCAGCAGTCGGACCGCCAGCGCCCGCGCCAGGGTGGACTTGCCGGCCCCCGAAAGGCCGGTGAAGAACACCGTGAAGCCTTGCCGGTTGCGCGGCGGGTAAGCTCCGGCCAATTCCGCCAGGACCTCGGGATAGCTGGCCCAGTCGGGAATCCGCCCGCCGTGGCACAGACGCCGGATCAGCTCCTCGCCGCGCATCACCTGGCGGCAAGATGCGTCGGCGCAGGCGTCGGCGGCGACGTACTGGTCGGTTTCCTCGCGGTAGGCCAGCCGCGGAAACGGGATCAGGCCGACGCCGACGGCCGCGGCAAGGCGGCTCCAGGCCGCGTGCTCGGGACTGGCCACCAGCGCCGGGTCGGTGCTGTCCAGCAGCCATTCGATGTCCGCCCCGCGCCGCCCGCTGCGGGCGTGCCGCATCTCGCCCCCCACCAGCAGCAGGCTGCAGCCGTAGTTGCGGGCGACGATGGCGCGCAGCGCGATGTCGCGCACCCCGGCCGGCGGGTGGAGCTGCGGACTGAGGGCCAGCAGGCTGGTGGCACCGGGCAGGCGCGGCATCAGCGCCTGGCTGGCCCGGATCAGGGGTATGTGGCCGTAGTCGGCCACCGGGTCGGAGCCGGCGTCGACCTGGATCAAGACATTGGCTTCGTGGGCGACCGCCGTCTCCACGATGAAATCCCGCTGCAACCGGTGCATCGGCCGGCTCGGCTGGTAGGCCAGGATGCGGCGCCAGCCGCGGCGGGCGAACTGCTCGCGCAACTGAGCCGGGGTGTGGCGCAGATTGAGGAAGTCGTGGCGCGGCGGCAGGGCGAGGCCTTCCAGGCGGCCGGCCACAAAGTATTCGCCGGGACCGGCCAGGGGCGCCGGCAGCGGGAAGGCGCCCGCGGCGGCCAGCTCCGCCTCCGGCTCGGCGGGCCAGACTTCGGCGACATGGAGCATGGCCGGCATGAAGCCCTCGCCGTCGCGCAGCGCCACCGCCTGCCCCGGCCGCAGGCGTTTGGCGGTGTCGGCGCCGACGCTCAACATCACCGGGCTGGGCCAGGGCCGGCCGTCGGCCAGGGTGAGGTCGGCGAGCACCGCCTGCAGGTCGGCGCGGCCCATGAATCCGCCGAGCGGCGAGTAGGCACCGGACAGCAACAGTTCCAGCGCACACACTTGCGCCCAGGACAGGTCCAGGGAAGGGCAGGTCAGCGCCTGCCGACGCAGTTCGTCGGCGCGAACCGGCTTCGCCAGCAGGTCGGCCAGGTCGCCGCCGTAGGGGGAGATCAATGCTTCCATGGAGCGTGGTCTCGAGGCCAGGATGGGGTGATGAGCCTGCCGCAGCCGGCAGCTGCGGTGCTCTTGCGCCAGCGGCCGCCGCACGGCCGCAAGCCGGGCTGCGCACCAAAGCCGGATTCTACCGGGGATGCGAGGCAGTTCGCGACTGCATCCGCGGCTTCGCCGTCGACGGCGAAGCCGCGGATGCACCGGGAATCGGTTTATGATGGGGCTTCCCCGCCCGCCCCGCCAGCGCCCGAAAGCCAACATGAGCCACGACCGCCGTTATACCCTGAGCATTTCCTGCCCCGACCGCGCCGGCATCATCGCCGCAGTGAGCGGCTTCATCGCCCAGTACGGCGGTTACATCGTGGAGGCCAGCTACCATACCGACGACGAAGCCCAGCAGTTCTTCATGCGCCAGGAGATTCGCGCCGATTCGCTGCCGTTCGACGCAGCCGAGTTACAGACCCGCTTCGCGCCGCTGGCGCAGGAGTTCGGCATGAACTGGCGGTTGACCGATTCGGCGGTGAAGATGCGGGTGGTGATCCTGGTGAGCAAGCAGGGCCATTGCCTGGACGACCTGCTGCATCGCTGGCGCAGCGGCGAACTGCAGGTGGAAATCCCCTGCGTCATCTCCAATCACGACGACCTGCGCCAATTCGTGGAGTGGCACGGCATTCCCTACCATCGGGTGGACATGCAGAACAAGGCCCGCGCCTTCGCCGAAATCGAGCGCCTGTTTGCGGGCCACGGCGGCGACACCCTGGTGCTGGCGCGCTTCATGCAGATTCTGCCGCCGGAGCTGTGCCGGCGCTATCCCGGCCGCATCATCAACATCCACCACAGCTTCCTGCCCTCCTTCGTCGGCGCCAAGCCCTACCATCAGGCCTACCGGCGCGGGGTCAAGCTGATCGGCGCCACCTGCCACTACGTCACCGAGGAATTGGACGCCGGCCCCATCATCGACCAGGACACGGTACGCATCGACCACGGCGACACTGTCGACGACCTGGTCCGGTACGGCCGCGACATCGAAAAGACGGTGCTGTCGCGGGGCCTGCGTTACCATGTGGAAGACCGGGTCCTGATCTGCGGCAACAAGACCATCGTGTTTCGCTGACAAACAAAGCGCGAAGGCGGGCATCACCCGCCAACTCCCTACAGCCATTGAGCCAAATCCAGCAAACGGCGGGCGATGCCCACCCTACCGGGCTGATTCTACAGTGATTTCGCTGAACCGAAGGCAAATATTCCTGTCGGGACGAGGCGTCACACCCTTGTCAGAGCACCGCCGGAATCCAAGTCGATTCGCCGCGCCTGGGCAATTTGAACAGATGCTGACCTAGGTTGCAGCCGCCCCCTCGCAGCCGCCAAGCGACCTGACCACGGAGCGCGACGTGGGTCATCACAATATTGGTCCCGACCGACCAGGAACCTTGCCTGCTCCCAACTTCCCGAAGACCTTATAGGAACGTCGAATGGAGAAAGACCTATCGGCATGTATGGGTCACCTTCCAGCGACACGCAGATTCGAAATCGCGTGCCACGAAACCAGGCTAGGGCGGAAGCCTGGCTCGGCCAATGACTTGTCGTGGGTTCCAAATATGGGATCCTGGCAAGGACATGGGCTTTTCGACATCGCCTTGTCTGAAGCACCTAGCTTGGCCCGAAGATGTGGGGCAGAAGGCTCGGGCGCACTTTCCATTCCGCTGCCACGACTAGCAATACTGGGTTCGCCGCTGCAGCGTCATCCGCCAAAGCCTGACCCGAGCCCGAACCGGGATAGTTGGACGGGCGCCATCCACGCTGATCTCGTCTGGACCATCGCATTGCCCCGCGCCGTTACGCCGACTGCCGCGCCACTACGCCGAAGACGAAATGGCTCCATTACGGCGACGATTCACACCACTCAATGCT
>Ga0233425_10010684_pt1 | contig 11041 bp, 12 predicted proteins | sample Watercolumn_Towu_2_FD_181712 | JGI IMG/M metagenome (GOLD analysis project Ga0233425, IMG submission 181712) | Freshwater microbial communities from Lake Towuti, South Sulawesi, Indonesia - Watercolumn_Towuti2014_140_MG | ecosystem: Environmental > Aquatic > Freshwater > Lake | place...
GACTCCGACTGCGACCACTCCGGCCAGCAAGTCGAAGTCAATCACTTGCGTGAAGGGCAAAACGGTGCGCAAAGTGACGGGCACGACCTGCCCGAAGGGCTTCAAGAAGAAGTAACCGCGTGCTCGCGGCGTGGTCGGTGGCAGCGGCGCTCGTCGTCGGTTCGTTCGCGCCCATGGCGACATCAGTCGCAGCCGCAGAGGTTCCTACCCCGACTGGGTCGGACGATGACGCACGCACCACGAACGACGCGCGGCGCAAGAAGCGCGCCGAGTGGGTGTACACCTTCCCGGTCGGCGGCCCCGACCCGTACTATCCGCCCGACCACCTCCACTACCCCGCGGCCGACATCACGGGATGCCGCCGCCTCGTGCGCGCGCCGATTTCCGGTGTGATCTACGACGTGCGCGACACCGACAGATGGGACAAACGTATCGACGACCCCGGCACGCGGGGCGGGCTCACGATCACGCTGCACGGCGACGACAATGTGCGGTACTACTTCTCCCATCTCGGCAGGCTGATCGCAAAGAACGGCTGGCGCGTGGAGAGCGGCCAGAAGATCGCGACGGTCGGCGACTCCGGAAATGCGCGCGTCACGAGCTGCCACCTGCACTTCGGCATCTCGCGAATCTGCCCGATGTCGGAACAGAATCTGTTGCGCGGCGAGATCTGGCCGCAGAAATACCTCGATGCGTGGCGGAACGGTATCAACCGCTCGCCCAACCGAGAGGTGCTGCGCAAGACGCGCGCCGAACCGGCGGCCTGCCTCGAGGCTGCCGCTTCGCAGCGGCGTGGTGACGACGGCTGAGCCCGACGACGAGCGCCCGGCCCGGCGCGACTTATCGGTAGTACGGGTTCGCGCCGGTGGTGTGATCGGTGAGATCACGCACGCGACTGATGGTCTTCACTCGCTCGGTGATCATCGTCTGCACGCCCTCGAGCATCGTCTGCTTGCTCATCGAGCAGCCGTGGCATCCGCCGCCCATCGTGAAATAGGCCGTGCCCTCGTTGTCGTGGCCGGCGAACGTGACGAAACCCCCGTGCGCAGCCAGCGCCGGATTCACGTCGGCCGACACGATTGCTTCGATCTCGGCCGAAGTGGCATCGTCGCGCACGAGGCCCTCGACGGCCGGGGCCTTCGGGCGATTCGGGTTGCGCAACACGAGACCGGCTTGTTCGTTGTAGTCGAGTTCGGCACCGCGCAACGAGTCCAGGTCGGAGCCCGGGATGATGAACTTGAAGCCGTCGATGGTGCGCACTTCGTCAGTGAACGCCGACTTCAAGAACTCCTCGAACACGAGGTCGTAACGGAAGTCTTCGCCCGGCTGCGAAACGACCGCGAGGCGCAGCCCGAGTTTTTCAGCGTCGGGCTCGGTGGCGCGCAACTCCCTCAGTTTCGCCATCGCTGCGGCAGTCACGCTGATGATGGTGTCGCGCGGTGCCGCCGCGGCGAGCGGCGACACCTTCGTCTCTGGCACGCCTCGCAGGCTACCGAGCAACGGTTCTCGCATCGCCGAGACGAGCGTTAGAGTTTTCGTCACAAGCACGGGGAGTCCGAGGACCGTCGGACTGAGAGGGTGGACGCCGCCACCGACCCGCAGACCTGATCTGGGTAATGCCAGCGGAGGGAGTGAGATGAAGACGAACGAGCGCCACGACTTGACGGCCATCGTGCTGCTCGGCGGCGGAGTCGTCGATGCGATGACGGTCGGCGAATTGCCTGCGGGCGCCGTGGTCATCGCCGCCGATTCGGGTGTCGAGCAGGCCGCCGCACTCGGTCTCGCCGTCGACGTCGTGGTCGGCGACATGGATTCTCTCGACGCCAAGGTGCTTGCGATGCTCGAGTCGCGCGGCACGCACATCGAGCGCCATCCGGCCGACAAGAACGAGACCGACGCCGAGCTCGCGTTGCAGTTGGCCGCGCGGCGCGGCGCCAGCCGAATCATCGTGGTCGGCAACGGTGCCGGGCGCCTCGACCATCAACTCGCGCTCTTCGCCGTGTTGTTCATCGACGACTTGCGCACCGTGCAGGTCGAGGCGCGGCTTGGTGCGGCGCGCGCGATCCCCGTTCGCGCGGGCGAGACCGTCGAAGTGTCGTGCGCGCCCGGCAGTGTGGTCGGTCTCATCCCGTTCGGCGGAGATGCGCACGGCGTGACGACGCACGGCTTGCAGTGGGCGCTGCAGGCCGGGTCGCTGGCAGCCGCCGCTTCGCGCGGGGTCAGCAACCGTGCCACAGATTCCGCCTTCAGCGTGAGCGTGACACGCGGGCGTCTCATCGTGACGGTCGACCAGGCGGAACCGACGAGATGATGGGCCTTCGAATCTCTCGCCCGCGTCGTGTCGCGACGCCGCGGCAAGTTGCGGCACGACGGCGTGTCGCGGCATCGCTGTGCGTTGCCGCCACGATGCTCGCCGCCGCATGCGCCGACGACGACACCACGGCGCCAGCGACCACCGATACCCAAGCGACGAACCGACCCGTCACGCTCACGCTGCTCGCCCACGACTCGTTCACCCCGAGCGAAGGCATCCTCGACGAGTTCACCGCGGAGTCCGGCGTGCGCGTGGAGGTGGTGCGCAGCGGCGACGCCGGCACGCTCGTGACCAAGGCGATTCTTGCGGCGGGCAACCCCGAGGCTGACGTGCTCTGGGGAGTCGACAACACCTTGCTCTCTCGCGCACTGGGAGCGGATGTCTTCGTGCCGCACGTGTCGGTGCACCGAGCCGATCTTGACGCCGCGGCGGTGGCCCTCGCGCCGAACGGCGAGGTCACGCCGGTCGACACGGGCGATGTGTGCATCAACTACGACAGAGAATGGTTCGCCAAGCGCAACCTCGCACCGCCGCTCACCCTGCAGGCGCTCACCTCGGCGAACTACCGCAACCTGCTCGTCGTGCCCAACCCCGTGTCGTCGTCGCCGGGGCTCGCGTTCCTTCTCGCGAGCATCGCCGAGTTCGGCGACGGCTGGGTTGATTGGTGGAAAGTGCTGCGCGACAACGGTGTGCTCGTGGTCGAGTCGTGGAGCGATGCGTACTACGGCCACTTCACCGCGGCCTCCGACGGCACGAGGCCGCTCGTCGTGAGTTACGCGACGAGCCCGCCTGCCGAGGTGATCTTCGCCGATCCGCGCCCGACGCAAGCTCCGACCGCGGTGGCGGCACTCACCTGTTTCCGGCAGTACGAGTTCGTCGGAATCCTGCGCGGTACGTCGAACGAGGCAGCGGCCCGTTCGTTGGTCGACTTCCTCGTGTCGCGCCGCTTCCAAGAAGATCTCCCGCTCACGCAGTTCGTGTGGCCGATCAACAAGACCGCGACCCTACCGCGAGAGTTCAGCGACTTCGCGCTGCGACCCGAGAACCCGCTCACCATCGACCCGGCGACGATCGCCGCCAAGCGCGCCGAATGGCTCGATGCGTTCAGCGATGTGATGCTGCGGTGAACGACCCGCTCTTTCCCTCGCGCACGGCGCGCGCCGCTGCCGTCGTGCCCGCGGCGTGGCTGGCGGCATTTTTCGCAGCACCGCTCGTCGCGATGCTCGTCACGTTCGTGCGACTGGATGACGTCGTGCGGGTGGCGAGCCGCGACTCCACGTGGCGCGTCGCGTGGTTCTCCGCCTGGCAGGCAGCGGTGAGCGTCGCGGCCACGTTCGTCGTCGCGGCACCCGTCACGTGGTTGGTCGGGCGGCACGACTTCCGCGGCCGTCGCGCGTTGCGGGCCGTGTCCACGGTGGGCTTCCTGCTTCCGTCGGTGGTGGTCGCTGCCGCCTTTCTCGCGCTGTTGCCGCGTTCGTGGCAGTACACACCCTGGGCGGTGGTGCTCGCGCACGCGTACTTCAACGTGGCGGTCGTGGTGCGCGTGGTCGGCGCACGGCTGGAGTCGTTCGACGACCGACAAACGGCTGCCGCTCGCACGCTCGGGGCCGCGCCGGCGTACGCCGCAGGCAGCATCGCCTGGCCGTTCGTGCGCGGCGCGGTCGCCGCAGCGGCGGGAATCGTCTTCATCTATTGCTTCACGTCGTACGCCGTGGTGCGGCTGCTCGGCGGACCGCGGCGCAACACGCTGGAGAGCGACATCGCTCTGCGCGCTTTCGGCATCGGTGACATTCCCGCCGCCACGGTGCTCTCGGTGGTGCAGGTGCTCATGATCCTGCTCGCGGTCTACGCACTGCGGGTAGCGGCGGGCGGTGATGCGGTCGCCGCGCGCGCAGCCCGCGTGGTGCTGGCGCCCGTGGCCGCGCACCGCAGGTGGATTGCCGCACTGACAGCCGCCGTCACCGTCGTGTTCGTCTCCACACCGCTCGTCGCGGTGTTCTGGAAATCGCTGCGGGTCGGCGACCAGATGTCGCTGGCTGCCTGGCGCGCGGTGTCTGGCGGTGACGTCGCGTCGTCGATCGTCGCTTCGTTGCGCACGGCGCTCGTGGCGGGCATCATCGGCACGGTGCTCGCCGCCGCCACCACACTCGCGGTGGTGCGACTCGGCACGGGCGGGCGTTGGCTTGACGCCGCGAGCATCGTACCCCTCGCCGTGTCGCCCGTGACTCTCGGGCTCGGGCTCGTCATTACCTTCGACTCCGGGTGGCTCGACTGGCGGGCGAACTGGTGGTTCGTCGCCGTCGCGCACACGCTCGTTGCGTTCCCGCTCGCCGTGCGGGTGCTCCTGCCGGCCTGGCGTGCGGTGCCGCGCGGCCTGCACGCTGCCGCCGCCGTGCTCGGTGCATCCGATCGACGACGCATCGTCGACGTCGACCTGCGACTCGCGCGCCGCGGCTTGGTGGCGGCACTCGGGCTCGTCGTTGCCGTGTCGCTCGGCGAGTTCGGCGCAGCGTCGTTGCTGTCGCGCCGCGGTACCGAGACGATGCCGGTCGCCGTCAGTCGGTTGCTCGAGCGCACGGGCGACACGGTGCGCGCGCAGGCATTCGTGCTGGCGACGGTGCTCGTCATCGCCTGTGTCGCCGCACTCTTCGTGGTTGAGCTCGCGCTCGGGAGGAGCCGACGTGCTGCACGTCGATGATCTCGTGGTCACGCGCGACAGGAGGCGCGTGCTCGACGGCGTGTCGCTGTCGGTGGCGCGCGGCGAGCGGGTGTCGGTGCACGGTCCGAGCGGATGCGGAAAGACGACCCTCTTGCACACCGTCGCGGGATTGATCAGGGCCGCCAGCGGTCGCGTGTTGCTCGATTCGACTGACGTGACGAACATGCCCCCTCACGAGCGGGGCCTCGGGCTGGTCTTCCAAGACGACCAGCTCTTCCCCCACTTCGACGTCGCCGACAACGTCTCGTACGGCCTGCGTGTGCGCGGCGTTGCACGCCGGGAGCGACGTCGCACAGCCGACGGATGGCTGGAGCGCGTCGGGCTCGCGGGCTTCGCCGGTCGTCGTATCGACTCGATCTCAGGCGGCGAAGCCAAGCGCGTGGCGCTCGCCCGCGCGCTCGCTACCCGTCCGCGTATCGTGCTGCTCGACGAGCCGTTGAGCGGTCTCGACGACGCGCTTCACGACCGGCTGCTCGGCGACTTGCGCGCGCTCTTCGACGGCCTCGGCACCACGGTGGTGCACGTGACCCACGATCGCGCGGAGGGGGCGAACCTGTGTCATCGCGCCGTCGAATTCGCAGAGCTCGGCGCATCGTCGGCAAGACTGAACGACGAGTGACTCACAGCGTCAGGATCGTCCCCATCACGCTCGAGCGCGCCAGGCCCGTACGCAACGAAGTATTGCGGCGCGGCACGCCGACGCGCGAAGCGAACTACGACGGCGACGACGACCCGCGCACGGTGCACATCGGGGCTGAACGCGACGGTCGTGTCGTCGCGACCTCAACCTGGGTGATTGCAGCGTGGCAGGGCGACCCGACTGCGTCCGCCGTGCAGTTGCGCGGCATGGCGGTGCTCGACGAGATGCAGCGAAGCGGAGTGGGCACCGCGCTCATCGATGCCGGTCTCGCCCACGCACGAGACGTCGGCGCGCGCTACGTGTGGGCGAAGGCGCGCGACACGGCGCTCGCGTTCTACGAAGGTTGCGGGTTCAGCACGGTGGGCGACCCGTTCGTCGAGCCCGCCTCGGGTTTGCCGCACCACCTGGTGGTGCTCGAGCTGCGCTAAGGAGCGATGGTCACCGAAGTCGTGTAGAGCGCGGCCGAGCCGTCTTCGAGCACGGCGTCGAGGTCGAGCGTCCACTCGCCCGGCGACGGCACTTCGAATTCGTAGTGGAAGTGGTTGGTGCCGCTCTTTTCGAACCACAGCACGATCGTCGAGAGCGACGAGTCGGCAGGAATCAGATTGCCGGTGAGCGAGGTGACCGGCTGCAACTTGCCACCGGGCGGGGCGAATTCGATGTGGATGAGCACCGTGCCGACGCGAGCCGGATCGACGGTGACATCGGCGACCACTTCCTCGGCGACGAGCGACACGTTGAACGCATCTGCACCGCCGCGATCGTGCACGCCTTGCTTGGGTCCGGCCGTGTCCGTGCCGCAGCCGACGAGCGCGCCGTTCAGCGCGACTACGAGCAGGGTGTGCGCCGTCGCACGACGCAGCAGCGCGAGATACCGCATCCGTCCATCCTCGCAGCGCCGGTGGCGATCAGTACGGGTCGGGGGCCGCCACTCCTGCGACTTGTACTCGGCCGTACATCCAGGCCAGCCGCTCGTTTGGCGCGAGACGTTGCACCGATTCGGGCAGCGCGGTCATCCCCATCGGCTTGCGGGCGCGCCATGCCATCAGTTGACGGTCGAGGTCGTAGCGCACGAACAGCGGGTTCCACTCGCGCCATCCGAATCCGAGATCGAGATCGGCGTGGTGCACCTCCGTCTCGCACCAACGCATGAGCACGAGGTCGGGGATCGGCACGCGCGAGCCGTCGGAATGCGACTTGATTCCGTGGCCGCTCCACGTCGTCGCCGTTGCGCTCGCCCACGCCGCTTCGAGCGAGTAGATCGTCACGCGTACGTCAGCCACCAGCTCGGCGGCCGACCGTCGCGCACCGGACTCAATCGCCGCGTCGCGCGCTGTCTTGCCGCCCGGGTACTGCTCCGATTCTTCGCCGCGTGTCGCCGCGAGGAAGATTCGCGCGTGACTCTCGGCGTTGCGCGCGAGATGGGAGAGCACGTGGCCGCGGGTCCAACCCGGCAGCAACGACGCTCCGCGGCACTGCTCGTCGGTGAGTGTCTCGAGCGTCTGCAACAGCCGCTGGTGCGAAGCCGCACAGCCGGCGACTTGCGCGTCGAGCGCCCTCGCACGGGCTTCGTCCACTTGGTTACAGATCTCCTGTGTTGCGTTGCGGCACGACGACCACCGTACCGTCCGCCTCGTGCACGACGCGCGCCGACACGCCGTAGAACTCGGCCAGCGTCTCGCTGCGCAGCACGTCGCGCGCGGCACCGCGCGCCACGCCGACTCCTTGGTGCATCAGGAGAAGCCGGTCGGAGTACAGCCCGGCGAGCGTGAGGTCGTGCATCGCCGACACGACGACGAGGTTTCGTTCGCGTCGCAGCCGGTCGACCAACTCGAGCGAGTGCTGCTGGTGCCCGAGGTCGAGCGCGCTCGTCGGCTCGTCGAGCAGGAGCACGGGTGTCTCTTGCGCGAGCGCGCGGGCGATCACCACGCGCTGGCGCTCGCCGCCAGAGAGCGTGCCCAGCATGCGCCGGGCATACACACCCAGCGACAGGTCGTCGATCAGTCGGGCAACCACGTCGCGGTCGTGCGCCGACTCGCGGGAAAACGTCCGTACGTACGGGTTGCGGCCGAGCAAGACGTAGTCGGCCACCGACATGTCGTCGGGCAACACCGGGTCTTGCGGCACGAATGCCACGCTGCGCGCCGCCTCGCGCGGCGAGAGCGCGGCGACCTCGCGTCCGCAGACCTGCACGCTGCCCGTGTACGGCACGAGACCTGCGATCGCGCGCAACAGCGACGATTTGCCGGCACCGTTCGGGCCGATCACGCACAGCCACTCCCCGACCGTGATCTGCTCGTCGAGCCCGACGACGACGGGGCATCCCTCGTACTCCACGCGCACGCCGGTCAAGCGCACGTTCATCGGCGCGCCTCGCGCAGACGCAGTATCAGCAAGAAGAACGGCGCACCGAAGAATGCCGTGACCACACCAATCGGCGTCTCGGACGGTGACGTGAGCACCCGACCCGGTATGTCGGCCGCGATGAGGAATGCCGCGCCGAAGAACATGCTGAGCGGCACCACGAGTCGGTACGACGCCCCGAGCAACAAACGCACGGCATGCGGCACGATGATGCCGACGAAACCGATCAGACCGCTCACTGCGACTGCCGCCGAAGTGCCGAGCGTGGCGGCGAGCACCACCGCGACCCGGACTCGGTCGACGTTCACCCCGAGCGCACGCGCCTCGTCGTCGCCGATGCGCAGCACGTCGATGAGCCGGCGGTGCATCAAGAGCACCACGGTGCTCACTGCGACGTACGGAAGCACGAGACGCACATCGGCCCATGATGCCGTCGTGAGTCGACCGAGAATCCACGAGTACACCTGACGAACCACGTCGTTGTTGCGCTGCAGCACGAATGCCTGCACGGCGGTGGCCAACGAGGTCACCGCGACGCCCGCGAGCACGAGCGTCGTGGACGACCGCGAGTTGCCGAACGCGGTGCCGACCAGGTACGTGAGCGCGACCGCGGCGAGCCCGCCGACGAACGCCGCGAGCGGCACTGGGTCGATCGGCCACGTCGCGGTCGCATCGCGGTTCACGACGAATGCCACGGTCGCGCCGAGCCCGGCCCCGGCGGCGACCCCGAGCAGGTACGGGTCAACGAGCGGGTTGCGAAACACCCCCTGATAGCTCGCACCGGCGAGCGACAGCATCGCGCCGACGAGTGCGGCGAGCACCACGCGCGGCGCACGAATCTGCCAGACGATGTTCCACTGCGCGTCGGTGACACCGCTGTCGATGCCGACCAGCGGGAGTCGGTCGAGCAACGCGAGCGGCACGCGCCACCACGCCGGGCCGGCCGGGCCGACTGCCGCGCCGATGAGCGCGGTGAGGATGACGACGACGACGCCGATCGTCCACCACATCGCGCGCAAGCCTGCTGCGTCGGGCAAGGGTTCCGCCACCGGCGGCACAGCGGACGACACGTCCGATGGCACGCTGGTCGACACGCCGTGTTCCTCTACTGCTTGGCCAGCATGGCGGTGACGGCCTCGGCGACGACACGCACGAGTTCGACCAGTCGCGGCCCCCAGCGCGAGGCGATGTCGTCGTCAAGTTCAATGACGCTGCCAGTCGTCACGGCGGTAAGTTCGCCCCAACCGTCGCGCGCGGCGACGGTCGCCGCGCTCTGCGCGCAGCACTTGGTGTCAGCGAGAAAAATGACGGCGGGATCCTTCTCCACCAGCACTTCGGCCGACAACTGCGGGTAGTCGTTGCCCGCTTCCACCCCGTCGGCGATGCTCACGAGCCCGAGCGACGACATCAACCCACCGATGAAGGTGTTCGAGGTGATCGTGTAGAGCGTGGGGTCGAGTTCGTAGAAGTACGTGAGCGGTGGATTCGCTTTCGTGACCCCGTCGACGAGTGCGGCGATCTCCGACTGCATCGTGCCCGACAACTGCACCGCCTCCGCGAGTCGACCCGTGAGGGCGCCGAGTTGCTCCAGCTGCTCGTAGACACCCGCGAGGTCGGACACCGCGTACGCGGCGAAAACGGGTATGGACAGAGCGTCGAGTTGCTGCACCAGGTTGCCCGGGTCGTAACTGATGATCACGAGGTCGGGCTCCAGCGCCGAGATGGCTTCGACGTTCGGCTGGTAGGCATCGACTTTCTCCAGCGACGCGGCTTCCGCCGGGAAGTTGGAGAAGTTGTCGACCGCCACCACCCTGTCGCCGGCGCCGATCGCGAACAGCATCTCGGTGGCCGTCGCCGACATCGACACGATGCGCTGCGGTTCGGATTCGAGCGTGACATCGCCGACGGTCACCGGAAAAGCCGGCGATGGTGTGGTGGTGGTTGTCTCTTCGACAGTGTTGTCGACGGCGGAATCACCGCCCGAATCTTCACTTGTGTCGTCGCCGCATGCAGCGAGCGTCGATACCAACAAGAAAAGGCCGACGAAGCCGGCCAGTCGAGGGACTTTCATGATGTTCTCCTTGCTCTTCTCGCGAGAGCAGTTGACGGAGCATCTTCGTCAGGCGACCGGACTCGCGAGTTTCGCGTTGCTGCGAACTTCGCATCACCGTTGCGGGACAGTGCCGGAATCTCACCGGACTTCGCTCACGAACATGCACCGCGACTATTGCCGCGGCACCACCGAAGGTAGCAGACGCGTCGATCGCGCGAAGTCGGGGTGCCTCGGCGATGCGGTTCGCTCAGCCGGCGACGAGCGAGGCGATGCGTGAGATGCCCTCGCGCAAGTCGTCGTCGCCGAGCGCGAAGGAGAATCGTGCGTAACGCGGGGCGCCGAAGGCCTCTCCCGGCACGAACGCCACCTTGGCTCGCTCGAGCACCAGGTCGGCTAGCTGCATCGACGTCGACGCAGTCGCACCGCCGAGATTGCGATTCAGCAATCCGCCCACGTTCGGGAAGCAATAGAACGCACCCTGCGGCTCCATGCACGTGACGCCCGGAATCGCCGTGAGCAGTCGGTGCATCAGGTTACCGCGACGCTCGAATGACGCACGCATGCGCGCGACATCATCGAGGCCGCCAGTGATTGCAGCGAGCGCCGCGTACTGCGCCACGTTCGACACGTTGCTCGTGGTGTGGCTCTGGAAGTTGATGGCTGCCTTCATCACGTCGCTCGGTCCGATCATCCAACCCACGCGCCAGCCGGTCATCGCGTACGTCTTGGCGACACCGTTGACGATCACGCAGCGGTCGGCAATCTCGGGCACCAGCGTGGGCATCGAGTGGAACGCGTGGCCGCCGTAGGTGAGATGCTCGTAAATCTCGTCGGTCACGACCCACACGTCGTTCGCTGCCGCCCATTTGCCGATGGCGATGGTCTCCTCGCGCGAATACACCGCGCCGCTCGGGTTGTCGGGCGAAACGAACAGCAGCACCTTGGTGCGCG
>Ga0233425_10010685_pt1 | contig 11041 bp, 9 predicted proteins | sample Watercolumn_Towu_2_FD_181712 | JGI IMG/M metagenome (GOLD analysis project Ga0233425, IMG submission 181712) | Freshwater microbial communities from Lake Towuti, South Sulawesi, Indonesia - Watercolumn_Towuti2014_140_MG | ecosystem: Environmental > Aquatic > Freshwater > Lake | place: Indonesia...
TGACGCATTTGCACTTCGCCAACCGGCGAAAGCCATTTCGCGGTTTCCAACGCGTCAATGAATTTTTCCTTGTCGAGCGAGCCGGCGCGCTTGAACGAATCCGCGATCAAGTACGCGGTCGTGTACGCGTGGAACGCCGGGAAACCAGGTTCGGATTTGTACGCGTCCTGGAATGCTTTGACGAACGCTTTGTTCTCCGGCGTTTCGGGATAGTAGAAATGATAATCCATCGTCCCCATCACGCCTTCGGGCGCGCCCGCGCCGAGCGGTTTCAAAACGGAATGATCCGTGCCGGTGTGAACCCAGACCGGAATTTTATCCGACAAGCCGGTGGATTTCGCGGCTTTCAAGGCATTCGTCATTCCCGCGCCGCCGGTCGCAAAGATCACCGCGTCCGGTTTCGCGTTCATAATTTGCGTCATATACGGAACCAGGTCTGGCTCACCGCTCTTCCACCAGGTCTCGCCGGCTTTTTGCACATCGGTCTTGAGCACTTTGAGATTGTTCCACGCGGCGTCCGCAATCGAGTGACCGTACTCGTAATCTTCGCCGGCGATCCAGTATTTCACGTACGGTTTTTTCGCGAGCGCTTGCGCGCCGGCTTTACCCGCCATCCACGCGTTCTCGCCGGTCGAAAAGACGTAACGATGACCTTGCGCGCCGGTGATCTTTTCACTCTTGGCGATCCAAACGATCAGCGGAGTCTTTTGTTCTTTCGCGTACGCGGAGACCGGCAACGCGCCCGCGCTGTTGACGAGCCCCACCATCACGTCCACTTTTTCTTGCAGGACGAGTTCCTTCGCCATACTCAGCGCGACATCGGGCGCGTACTTGTCATCGCGTTGCACGAAATCAATTTTCGCGCCCAGCACGCCGTCCTTGTTGATCTCGCTCAACGCGAGTTTCCAACCGTTGAGCGCGTCGTTGCCGAACGCGGCGGGCGGTCCGCTGTACGTATCCACGATGCCGACCTTGATGTTGCGTTCAAGTTTCGCGGCAGGCACGGCGGTCGGCGCGGTGGTTGGCGCTGGCGCGGATGTTGCCGGCGGTTTTGTCGCTTCCGGCGGTTTGGTCGCGGGTACGCTTGTCGGCGCGGGCGCAGATGTGGGCGCGGGCGCGCTCGTTGGTTTGGGCACTTCAGTTGGCGTCGCGCACGCGGCGAGCATCACCATCGCGCTCGCGAGCGCGAGCAAAACAAAAATTCGCTTGTTCATTTTTCCTCTCCTCCCTGTCGAATTTCAGATTTTGGATTTCAGATTTCAGATTTTGTACCCGCGCTCGCATCACCTCCAATCCTTGCCCTGAGCGTAGTCGAAGGGTCTCAATCTCTCAATCTCTCAATCCCTACTTTTTGATCTCCATCGTCGCGGGATCAATCGCGATACTGTAATCTTTTTCGGCTTGTTCAATCGAAACTTTTCCGTCGCGCACATCGCGCAGAACCGCTTGCGGATCGCGATCGCGCGGTTCGCCGTAACCGCCCGCGCCGGGAAGTCGGAGCGATACTACATCGCCTTTCTTGAGTTTGTCAAGCCCTTTCGATTTGAGCGGCTTTTCATCCGGCGTCCCAGGATTCAAAATAAATTTTCCTTTGCCGCCTTCTTTGCCGCCGAACAAACCGAACGGCGCGAACGCTTGGCGATCACCGTAACGTCCGAACGACAAATCATCAATCAGCGATCGAATGTCACGCCGCAAGCCGAGCGCGCCGCGATATTTTCCCGCGCCGCCAGTGTCGGTGATGAACGAGTACTCTTCGACACGCATCGGAAATTCCAACTCGACCGCTTCAACCGGCGTGTTCATAAAACGCGCGAGATGCGAGTCTTGTCCGTCGCGCCCATCTTTGCACCACCGCGCGCCCGCGCCGCCGCCTTGAATGTCCACGTAGACAAACCGTTTGCCGGTTTCGGGATGATAACCGCTGAATCCGCAATTCGTAATCTGTCCGTGCGATCCCGCCATCACGCGGTCGGGCGCGGCTTGCGCGAGCGCGAGCATCATCGCTTCGGTGATTTTTTGCGATGTGTTCGTGCGCGCGCCGCACGCGCGCGGCGGACGCGGATTGACAACGAGTCCTTCGCGCGCTTGCACCTCGAACGGACGATAACAACCGGAATTTGCCGGGACGTGCGGATCGGCGACCGCGATCAGCGCGTAGTAAACTGCCGCGTGCACGGTCGCGATGGGGCAATTTACATTCCCAGGAACTTCCGGGTCTGTGCCATCGAAATCCACAATCGCGTGATCGCCTTGCTTGTGAATGTTCACTTGCAATTTGATCGGCTTGCCGGTGAGACCGTCATCGTCAACATGATCAACGCCGGTGTATGTGCCGTCCGCGAGTTTCTTCAATCCTTCGCGGATCCGTTTTTCGGAATAATCCAACAACGCGTCGGTGTGGCGTTGCACAACCTCAATTCCGTATTTTTCGAAAATTTCTTTGAGCCGCCGCCCGCCGACAAAATTCGCGGATGCTTGCGCGCGAATATCGCCGAGCGTTTTATCCGGGACGCGAATGTTGTTGTTGAGAATTCCGAACAACTCCGAATCTTCTTTGCCGCGCTTGAATAGTTTGACCATCGGAAAGCGCAAGCCCTCAAGATAAATTTCGGTCAAGCCGCCTTGCGTGCCGCCCGCCGCCGCGCCGCCCATATCCGCGTGATGCGCGATGGATCCGACAAAGCCGATCAGTTCGCCTTTGTAGCGCACTGGCGCAATCGTGATCAAATCCATCACATGTTGTCCGCCGATGTACGGATCGTTGAAAATGATCACGTCGCCGTCATTGAGTTCGTCATCGCGAAAACGTTTGCGTAAACTCTTCATCGGGATTTCAAACCCGGTGAGCAACATCGGCGCGTGATGCGCTTGCGCGACCGTGTTGCCATTACGATCAAACACCGCGCACGAAATGTCCTTGATCTCTTTGATGATCGTCGAACGCGCAGTGCGCACGAGCGTGTGCCCCATCTCGTCCGCGATTTGTTCCATCGCGTAGCGAAGCACTTGCATCAAAACCGGGTCGGCATGTTTAGTTTTTTTCGTCGGCATATTGTTCTCCTTAGGGTTGCGTGGTATAATTTACGGCAAAAGGGGTGATGCTTATGGCAAAGACAATCACATTGAAAGAAATGAAACCCAGGTACACTGCGGCGATTAAGCAAGTCAAATCAACCGGCAAGTCGTCGGTCATTGAACAAGACGGCAAACCGTTCGCTGTCGTGATTCCGTATGCCGAATATCAAGAGCTTGCCGAGTTACGCGAGAGCCAGCGTAAGAGAACCTGGCATGCAGAACAACTTGATATTCTTCATCAGGAAAACGCCGCGTACAAACGAATGAAATCTGATCTTTTAAAAACGCACAAAGACAAATTCGTCGCGATCCATAATGGCGCGGTTGTAGATTCGGATACTGATGAAGCGCGCTTGAGTGAGCGCATCTATTCCAAGTTTGGTGAACGCACGATTCTGATCACGCAAGTTACCAAAACCCCGCGTGTTTATCATGTCAATTCCCCACAGTTGAGTCGGCGATGAAATACAATACTCGCCTGCTCCATCCACCCGGGCCTGTTGTCAACGTAACCATTCGTCCAACGCGGCGCGCCAATCCTCATCGAACACTTCAAGGCGAGTTGGACACGGGCGCTGATATAACGATCATTCCCGAATCCATCACGATAGATTTGGAATTGGCGCCCAATGAACCGGTGCTGATGTACGGCTACGATGAAGAGGAATCTGAACGCGCAACTTACCGCGTTGATTTGGAAATCCTGGGTTACACGCTCCGCGCGGTTCGCGTGGTCGCCGCGCCGCGTTCAACCATTCTCCTGGGTCGCGATGTCCTCGCGCATTTTATCATCATGCTCGACGGCAAAGCGCAAACCTTCGAGATGGTTGATCCGTAACAAGATTGTCCTCCTAAAATTCGCGTGATTTTATTTCGAATGAGGTGAATGATGGCAAAAATATTGAAAGAGAGTCGCGCAGTTTATTCCGTTTCACTCGACAAAGCCGAAGCGCTAACAAAGCCGGTCGTCCTCAAACGCGCCGGACGCCAGGTCGCCGCGCTCGTGCCGATTGCCGAGTACGCGCAATTCGCAAGTTGGCGCAAGCAACATCGTCCGTCGCGCAAGCGCGCGACCAAAGAGACCTGGTTGGCAAAACAAGAACGAATTATGAATCGCGAATTTGCCGCGTTCGAGCAGATGAAACCGGCGTTGCTTCAATCCCACAAGGGCAAATGGGTTGCAATTCACAAAAGCAAACTCGTTGACTATGATGATGACCGCATCATCCTAAGCAAACGCGTACGCGAAAAATTCGGCGATGTTACTTTACTGATCGAGCAAGTTCGCGCGGCACCGCGCGTGTACATTCAAGATTCACCGGAACGAGTACGCGGATGAAATACAACGAAACACTTTTGGATCCGCCGGGACCCATCGTCAATGTGCTTGTGCGTTCCAGCGCGCATACAAAACCCACACTCGAATTTTCCGGCAAAATTGATACCGGCGCGGACGCGACCGTAATCCCTTTGGCTCTCGTGGACGAGTTGCAACTCGTTCCCAGGTTTCGGATGATGACGCAAGGTTATGATGGCGTTATGTCGGAACGATTGGGTTACGAAGTAGACCTGGTGATTGAAGGATGCACTATCGAATCCGTCCAGGTTATCGCGACGCCGCGCGCAACCATCCTCCTGGGTCGCGATGTCCTCGCACATTTTATCATCACGCTCGACGGCAAAGCGCAAACCTTTGAGATGGTTGATCCGTGACAGGAAAACAAGTAGCAGGTAAACAGGTAGACAGATCAACGAATACAAGACTTTTCTACCTGTTTACTTTTCTACCTGTTTACTTTTCTACCTGTTTACTTTTCTACCCATCTACCTTTCTACAACTCAATAATCACATTCCCCCACACATCCACGCGCGCGGTCGCGCCGGGAATGACGACCGTGCTGGAAATAATTTCCTCGATGATGCACGGACCCTTTACGATATTTCCCGGCTTGAGCAAATCGCGTTCGTACACCGGCACGTTGACGAAACCGCGCCCCGCGTAATACACCGGGCGTTTGCCCTTGAATGCGGCTTTCGGTGATGCGCTCCCGCGCGCGCGGCGCGGAATTTTTACGCGCGGCACCGCGCCGATGCCGACGAGCCGCACGTTAATCACATCCACCGGCTCGTCGGTCGAAGAGTACTCGTACACTTTTTGATGCAACGCGTGGAAACGCGCGACCAGCGCGTCCACATCCTTGCGCGTCAGTTTGCCATTGCGCGGCACTGCGACATTCATTTCGTACGCTTGACCTTGATACCGCAAATCCGCCGTGCATTGAATTTCGATTTCCTTGTCCGCGATTTTTTCTTCGCGCAAAATCGCGCGCGCCTGTTTCTCCATCGCGTCGTACGCGCGCGTCATTTCGTCCGGGTCGAGCGCGGAGGCGGGCTTGGCAATCGTCTGCACGTAATCGTGGCGAATGTCGCTCATCACGAGACCGAATGCAGAGAACGCGCCGGGATAAAGCGGCACGACCACTTTTTTCATTCCGATCTCTTGCGCGAGTTCGCACGCGTGCAAAGGTCCCGCGCCGCCGAACGCGATCAGCGTAAATTCGCGCGGGTCGAATCCTTTTTGGATCGAACTACCTGCCATCCCCTTGACCATCGTCGCGTTAATGACGCGAATAATGCCCCACGCCGCATCCTCGACCGATATGCCCAACGGACGCGCGACATATTTTTCGATTGCCGCGCGCGCGCGGTCGGGATACAATTTCATTTCGCCGCCGAGAAAATAATCCGGATTCAAACGACCGAGCGCGAGATTCGCGTCGGTAACGACCGGCAATTCGCCGCGACCGTAACACGCAGGACCTGGGTCTGCCGCCGCGGATTTCGGTCCGACGTTCAACGCGCCGCCTTCATCAATCCACGCAATCGAACCGCCGCCCGCGCCGAGCGCGTGCACATCCACCGCCGGAATTTTTACCGGGTAGCCCTCGAATTTTCCTTCGGATGAAACGCGCGGCACGCCGTCAATAATCAAACCGATGTCGAAACTCGTGCCGCCCATGTCCACCGTCATTAGATATTTATCGCCGATCATCTTGCCGATGAACGCGCCGGCGACGGTGCCACCCGCTGGACCCGAATTGACGATGTTGACCGCGTGATCGCGCGCGGCTTCCGCGCTCATCGCGCCGCCACTCGCTTGCATAATTCGCACTTCGACGTTGCCGTACTTTTCGTTCAGCATCGCGATCAGATTGCGAATGTACCGTTCGACAATCGGTTGCAAGTACGCGTTGATGACGGTCGTGGAGGTGCGCTCGAATTCGCGAAACTCGGGACTGATCTCGAACGAAATCGAAACGAACGCGTCGGGATAAATTTCTTTCGCGATTTCTTTGACGCGTCGTTCGTGTTTTGGATTGAGGAATGAAAAGAGCAAGCAGACCGCAATCGTTTCGGCTTTTTGTTCTTTAAGATATTTGACCGCGCGCACAACCGATTGCTCATCGAGCGCGCGCACAATCTCGCCCTTGCTTCCGATGCGCTCATCCACTTCGGCGCGCAAATAACGCGGCACGAGCGGCTCAGGCAAATCCACCGTCAAATCGTACAGCCCTTCATCGGGGCGTTCGATGCGCGCGATTTCCAACACATCGCGAAACCCGGCGGTCGTGATCAATCCGGTTTTCGCGCCCTTGCGTTCGATGAGCGCGTTCGTGCCGATGGTCGTGCCGTGACCGTGAATCATATAATCGAGTTCCGCCATCGTCGCGTTCGTGATGCGCAGAATTTTTTCGACGCCGTTGAGCAACCCTTGCGCCGGATTTTTCGGCACGGTCAAAACTTTGGTGTAGTGAATCTTGCCGCGCTGGTCGTCAATCAAAACAATGTCGGTGAACGTGCCGCCGACGTCAATGCCGATACGCATGAGACCTCCAGAAAAAGAGATGATAGCATTCACTATTATCTAGATGATTTTTGTGTTCTATAAGAATCATAGTCTGAATGCAGATAGGAAATAACGTTCATTGCGAGAAGACAGAGAGCAAACGCCATTTCGTTCGACGGATTCAAGTTCCCATGGAGAACACCGTTTCTATCGAGTGATGCAATCCAACCTGCAGTGTTGGCAGAAATGACTCCATCGGCACGAAATTTTTCCAATAGGTTTTGTAGCATGGCTTTCTGTGGCAATCCTTCGATATGCTCCAACGATACAATGTTTCGCAAGATTCCCTCAATTGCTGGAATCAATGAAAGGTGCGTGCTGATGTAGTTCGCGGTTTTGAAACTTTCTAATCCTGCCAATATCTTCGGCTTTTGCTCGCCAACAATTGAGCTTTCCTCAATTATCTGACGCAACTCTTTGAGTTCTTGAGGTGTATTGAAGGTTGTGAACCCTCCACTGGTATATGCCAATTCCTGTTCGATGAGAACGCCGATAGCCGATGCCAACGGGCTTGATTCACTCGTTGTTAAGCTCTCGAATATCTGCCTACCAAGTTTCGAACATTTCACTCCAATAGATTTATTGTAGCGTCTCTCCCAGTTTAGCGAGACCAGTCCATCGTCGGCCAAACGCTCTGCGTAGTCATCCCAAACACGAAATTGAGTGCGGAGCTTGTTCTCTTCAACCTGACCGCCTGCGCTATCAACGTCCAAAAGTGTTTGGAGAAAAGACAACGGCATGTGCCATTCATCAAAGACACCCGCTGAAAGATAGTTTTCCAAGCTTAGGAGAAAACGAATTGCTTGCAGAACAGGAACCCGTAAAAAGACATTTCCAAGTGCAGTAACTTTCCATTCCTCTCCATCCCAAGCCAAAAGATTGTTGTGTCTTGCATAATCGCTAAGGTAATAGGAATTCATAATACGTAAACCCAGACGTCCGTGTTCAGGATTAAACAATCGGAAAATTGCTCTGTCAACATCATTTTGAAAACTCGGGGTAGTATTCAACAGGGATTTATCTGCCCAACAAAAAAGCAATCGATTAATTCTATCTTTATCAGCACCTAGCCCAACAAGGTTTTGAAACATTGTGCGAAGCTCAAATTCAAAGCGTCCATAACTGAGTTCTCTTAGCGCTTTTTCAGCGTCGTCAATAGATACACCTTGATCAAGGCGCTCAAGGACATACCTGCGAACATTCATCATAACATCCACAGGAACATCACGAGGGAAAGGCGGCAGACCGTTAGGACTAACCTTTAATTGTAACATCAGATCGCGGAGATTTTCAGTATGCTCAAACATTCCTGACCTCAATGGCGCCTTATTTTTGCCAGTGCAGTGTTCAAAACCTCACTGGCTCTCTAAACTCGCCAAACACCTCTTTCAACACATTCGTAATCTCGCCAACGGACGCATACGCACGCACGGCTTGAAGCATCGCAGGCATAATGTTCACACCCGATTTCGCATCCTCGCGCACACGATTCAACGCCGTCTGCACCGCGTTCGCGTCGCGCTCCGCTTTCACTTGCGCGAGCCGACGCAATTGCTCTGCGGTCGCTTCGGGTTTGTACTGATGCAGTTCGACATCCTGAGACGCGCGTTCGCCTTCGACGCGATACTTGTTCACGCCGACCTTGACCATTTCGCCGCGCTGAATTTTTTGTTCGTACAACAATGCTTGCCGCGCGACCTCCGCCTGCACCAAGCCCTTACTCACGCCGTTGACGACGCCGCCCATCTCCGTGTCCACGCGTTTCATTTCCGCGACGATGCGCGCTTCCATTTCATTCGTGAGCCACTCGATATAGTACGAACCCGCGAGCGGATCAACCGTGTCGGACAAGCCCATCTCGTCCGCGAGAATTTGCATCGTGCGAAGTGAAATCAGCGACGCCTTTTCGGATGGAATCGTGTACGCTTCGTCGTAGCAACACAACGCCATCGTTTGTGCGCCGGAGAGCGCGGAGATGAGCGCATAGTACGCGCCGCGCACGATGTTATTTTCCGGTTCCTCAATCGTGAGCCCGCCGCCGCCGCCGCCCGCGATCATTTTCATTTGCATCGTGTCCGGATTTTTTGCGCCAAATTCATCGCGCAACAATTTCGCCCACAGTCGCCGCGCGGCGCGGAATTTCGCAACCTGTTCCCACAAATTTCCAAAGATGTCAAAGTTGAACGACAAGCGTCCGGCAAATTCGTCCACGTTCAACCCGCGCGCGATCACGCGTTCGATGTACGCGCGCGCGATGCAATACGCGTACGCGATCTCTTGCACCGGCGTCGCGCCCGATTCGCGAATGTGATAACCGCACACCGACACCGGATAATATTTCGGCACACTACGCGCGCAAAATTCCATCGTGTCCGCAATCATCTTGATTGCCGGTTCAACCGGAAAAATCCACGCACCGCGCCCGACGTACTCTTTGAGAATATCATTTTGCGTTGTCCCGCGCACTTCGGAGAGCGGCACACCTTGTTGCTCCGCGACCGTGATGTACATCGCGAGAATGATCGGCGTGACCGCGTTGATCGTCATCGAGACGCTCACCTTATCGAGCGGAATGCCGTCGAACGCGACTTGCATATCGCGCAGTGAATCAATCGCCATGCCAACGCGCCCGACCTCGCCTTCCGCGCGCGCGTCGTCCGAATCGAGTCCCATCTGCGTCGGCAAATCGAACGCGACGTTGAGCGCGTTCTGTCCGTGCTCGATGAGAAATTTGAAACGACCGTTCGTATCTTGCGGCGTGCCGAACCCGGCGTATTGCCGCATCGTCCACGGGCGCGCGCGATACATCAACGGATGAATTCCGCGCGTGAATGGAAATTCGCCGGGCTTGCCGAGTTCGTGCGCGGCATCCATTTGCGCAATGTCATCGGGACCGTACACCGGTTTAATCGGAATGCCGGATTCGAGAATCACCTCGCCACCCTTTTGTTTATCTGCCATTATTCAAACCACCTAAATTTAATGGGAGGCGGACAACCGCAGACAAACGCGGATTTTTTATCCGCGTCCATCTGCGTTCGTCCGCGTCCGATTCACAATCTCACAGACGGCATTCGCAATCTCGCCAAATTCGGAACTCGTCGCAAACACCGCCGCGACGCCAAGCGCGCGCAACGCGTTATGGTCGCGCACCGGAATGTTGCCGCCGACAATCACCGGCGTTTCAGCGATCCCGGCATCGCGCATTTTTGCAAATAATTTTTCACAAATTGGCAGATGCGCGCCGGACAAGATCGAAAGTCCGATCACATCCACATCTTCCTGCACCGCCGCCGCGACGATCTCTTCGACCGTGCGATGCAAGCCGGTGTAAATCACCTCCATCCCGGCATCGCGCAACGCGAGCGCGACGACCTTCGCGCCGCGATCGTGTCCGTCGAGACCGGGCTTGGCGATGAGAACTCGAATGGGTTTGTCTGAACTCATGTCTCCTCGATAAAGGAGATTGGAGATTAGAGATTGGAGATTGCTAATCTCTAATCTCTAATCTCTACACACCCAGCGTGCTACCGCCATCCACAAAAATACATTGCCCCGTGATGTAACTCGCTTCGTCGCTCACGAGAAACAAATGCACATTCGCGATTTCTTCCGGCTCGGCGAAACGTTTGAGCGGAATTTTTTCCGAAAGTTTCGCGACCAGGTCGGCGGGAATCGTTGAGGTCATCGGCGTTTTCGTCGCGCCGGGCGCGATGCAGTTGACGTTGACGTTGAACCGCGCGAACTCGAGCGCGAGCGTGCGCGTGAGACCGATAATCCCGGCTTTCGACGCGGCGTAATTCGCCTGCCCCATATTGCCGCGCACGCCGAATGACGCGGTGAGCGACATCTTGCCGGATTTTTGCTCCATCATCGGCAACGCGGCGGCTTGGCAACACAACCACGTTCCTTTAAGGTTGACGCCGAGCACCGCGTCCCATTGCTCGTCGCTCATCTTTTTGATTTCGCCTTCTTTGGTTTTGCGAATCGTGAACGCGTCTTTCGTAATCCCGGCATTCGCAACCAAAATATCCAAGCGTCCGAACTGCTTCACC
>Ga0233425_10010687_pt1 | contig 11039 bp, 9 predicted proteins | sample Watercolumn_Towu_2_FD_181712 | JGI IMG/M metagenome (GOLD analysis project Ga0233425, IMG submission 181712) | Freshwater microbial communities from Lake Towuti, South Sulawesi, Indonesia - Watercolumn_Towuti2014_140_MG | ecosystem: Environmental > Aquatic > Freshwater > Lake | place: Indonesia...
GGTATTAATCCTGCAATCCCTTCAACTCCATCAACTTTTAAAAGGAGAAATGTTGGTGTTGAACTAGAAGTTGAACCCCTCGTCAGTTCAGATCAAAGAAAAATAGAACTTAAACTGTCACCTCAGGTTGTCGAATTCCAAGGTTTTGTCAATTACGGAAATCCCATTTTCTCTCAAGCTCCTAATATTGCAAGAATAGGTCAGGGAGTTGTCACGGGTTCCACAACGCAAGTCCTCCTAACAGAAAATACCATCAATCAACCAATATTTAGCGTTCGCCAAGTAAACACTCAAGTGACTCTCCATTCAGGTCAAACAATAGTTCTTGGCGGTTTAATGAGAGAAGATGTGCAACAAGTAAAAGATAAGACTCCCATCGTTGGCGATATCCCATTAGTTGGAAAATTATTCCGTTCTTCTTCCGAACAACACATTAAAAAGAATCTCCTAATCTTCGTAACGGTTTGGCTCATTGATCCTTCAGGAAAGAAAATTAAAAAATAATATAATTCACTTTAAATATGAATATTAATTATGAAATTTACTTTATTTTAGTTGTTATTTTTTTCCAGCCTTTTTTGAAAGGAGATAATGCTGAAACCTTAACTTACCTAGAACAAGCAGAGCAAGCCTACATACAACACCATGTTCAAGAAGCTGCCTTCAAATCACAGGAAGCTCTTTGCTCAATTTCAAGTAATTCTTCTATTACTCAAGCTCAACGTGCATCCGTCATTAACGATTTCACTAAATATTCCATAGCTTATGCGAAGTTATTAGCTAACGAGAGAAAATTCCAACAGGCGCGCGAACAACTTCAATTAATTTTATTACCTAATGCCGATCCCAACAATCCAGAGGCACTTCATTTACTTAATTATCTCCAGGCTTTTCACGATGACACCCAACAAACTCTTTCTTCGCCTCAACACAATAAAGATGACAATGCTGATACAGCTCGCACAAGAACGCGGGCTGATCTTCTTTTAGATGTGGAGAAAGATTGGATTTCGTCTCCTCCTCTCGATGATGATCATTTGATAATGGAAAAAACAGTCAACGTGTTGAACAAGGAAACTCTTAATAAGAAACTTCAAGACATTCTCCTCCCACTTGTTGAATTAGAAGATGTCACTATCGATGAGGCTGTTGATTACTTCAAAGAAAAAAGTCGCGACGCCGATCCGACAAAAGAAGGCATCAACATTGTTGTTAAATCTTCATCGAGCGATTCACAAAACAGCACCAACTCACCTCACCTCAATTTAGAACTTCATGAAGTTCCACTTGCGACCGCCCTTGAGTACTTCGCACAACAAGCCAATTGTAAATTAGAAGTTGATTCTTATGCAGTTTCATTCATCCCAACTTCTTCTCTCATAGAAAAATCATCAATCCGAGAGTACGATGTTCCTTCTTCTTTTTTTCCAAATAAAGAAATGAGCTCCTCGTCCATAAAAAAATTTTTCCAAACTCAAGGGATCGAATTTTCCACAGACTCTACTGCAACCTATTCCCCCTCTCTCAACAAACTCGTTATTCGCAACACTCCCGAAAATCTCGACCTTATTTCTACTTTGATCAAAAGCGTCATTCAAACCCCACCTCTTCAGGTCTCGATTGAAACTAGATTTATTGAGGTCAACCAGAACGATCTTTCCGAGTTAGGATTCAATTGGTTACTTGGTTCTTTCTCGCTGGGTGGCAGCGGACTCTATGCAAGCGGTGGTGGTTCCACCACGGGACTCAACACAGCAGCTTACCCTTTTCCTACAGAAGGCATGAATTCTATCGGCGCTCTGCGTTCGGGGGCTCATGCGATCAGCGACACTTCCATTGATAGCGTCATTGAGAACAATAGTCACAACGCCACTACTGAATTTTCTGTTCCAGGAATTTTCAGTATTGGAGGCGTTTGTAGTTCTCCCCAATTTCAAATGGTCATTCGCGCATTAAGTCAAAAAAAAGGAATTGATCTCATGGCAGCCCCTCATGTGACAACCAAAAACGGTTCCAAAGCGACCATCAAAATTGTTGACGAATTTATTTATCCCTCACAATACGCTCCACCACAGCTACCAACCTCAACAGTAGCTACCAACTACACCACCGGCCTTCGACAAATTCCACCAACTATTACTCCAGCATTTCCTAATTCTTGGACCTCAAAAAATCTAGGCGTCACCTTAGAAGCGAAACCAACGATCACTCCTGATCATAAAATGATTTCATTAGAACTTCATCCACAAATCACCGACTTTGACGGGTTCATTAACTACGGCACCCCCATCAACACCGTTGGCTACAATGTTACAGCCACCAACATAACCGTAACTCCTTTTTCTGAAACATTAACCACCAATACCATCAATCAACCAGTTTTTACTGTTCGTGAAGTCAATACCTCTGTTATGGTCAAGGACGGTCAAACCGTTATTATCGGAGGACTCATTCGCGAAGATATTCAACACGTCGAAGACAAAATCCCTTTTCTAGGCGACATTCCCTTAGCTGGCCGCCTCTTCCGATCAAAGTCAGAAAGAAAATTGAAAAAAAATCTCATCATCTTTGTCACCCCCAAAATTCTCAATGCAGATGGGGCGCCTATCACCACCAAAACTTTTCCCCCTTCTCGCAAAAAGAATACTTGAGGAAAAAATAAAAGGAGATGTCTCTGCAACCTGTAACTTGTAACCCGTAACTGCTCCCCATGCCTAGTATCGCCATCACCGGAGGCATCGCTTGTGGAAAATCACTCGTGATGAATTTTTTCAAAACTTTTTGCGAGCAGCAAAAAAAATCGTGTTCTTTTTTTGATGCTGACAAGCAGGTGGCTCACCTGCTTGATGCCGATCTTGAAGTTGCCAAAGAAATCAAAAATATTTTTGGAAACGAAACCTACAACAAGCAAGGCAAAGCGGATCGAGCCCGGCTTCGTTCATTGATGCTCTCTTCACCTCAATGCAAAAAACAACTTGAAGAAATTCTTCATCCTCGGCTCAAAAAAATCTGGCATCCTCAAACCGTCGAGGCCCACGCTGACCCTAATTTATTTTTCATTGCCGATATTCCCCTTCTTTTTGAAAACAATCTTGCCTCTTATTTTGATCATGTCATTGTAGTCGCGGCTTCCGAGCAGGTTCAAAAAGATCGCTTAATGCAACAGCGTCACCTCTCACCAGAAACCGCCGACGCTCTTCTTCAACTTCAGCTTCCTCTCACACAAAAAATTGCTCAAGCAACTTTTGTTCTTTGGAATGATGGCTCCAAAGAAAACCTGGAAAAACAATTTTTATCTCTTGCCCATTCTCTTTTTTCCAACATGTCCATGCCACAAGAAACCCCAGAGACATCAACTCCTCCTGCGCCTCTCTCATTAAACGAGCTTCAAGCACTCCCTTATCATCAACTCCTTGAACGACATTATCAATTAGAGCTTCCGCTTCCTCGCGATTCCTCGCGTCATACTTTGATTACAGCTCAGGCACGTCACCAGATCCTCTCTGGAGGGGCATTGACAGCCGATGGAATTTTAGAATTTTCCCCAGAAAATCCAATATTACGTTGGCCCTTCTTTAATTTCAAACCCTGTCCGGAAGATGTCGTGGTGCCGATTGCTTTGTTGAAACAATATTGTTTACGCCCTGGATTGCGACTCGAGGGAACAATTCGCATTCTCGATGATCGTCGCTTAGCATTAGAAACTATCACAGCCATCGAAGAAATTCCTATTGTAGCATGGAAAAGCCCCAAAGAATTCGACCAACTAACAGCAGCATTTCCAACGCGGCGAATTTTTTTAGAACAACCCAACCACATCAATGATACGGGTCGTGTTGTGGACCTCATTGCACCTCTTGGCATGGGCCAACGCGGCTTGATCGTCGCTCCACCTCGCGTTGGAAAGACGATGATTTTAAAAAATCTCGCGCTCGCCATTCGCGCGAACCATCCCAAAGTGCATCTCATGCTCCTCCTCGTTGATGAACGTCCGGAAGAGGTCACCGACCTGCGAGCCTCCCTCGACTGCGATATTTTCAGCTCGACGTTTGATGAACCAACAGCACGTCACGTTCAAATTTCCGAGCTCGTTGCTGAACGCTCCAAGCGTCTGGTCGAGCTTGGCCAAGATGTCGTCATTTTAATCGACAGCATCACGCGTCTCTCACGCGGTTACAACAATGCCATCAAAGGCAAAGGTCGCACTATGAGTGGTGGCGTTGATGCAAAAGCTCTCGCCAAACCAAAACGTTTTTTCGGATCGGCTCGCAATGTGGAAGAAGGAGGAAGCCTCACCATCATTGCAACCGCGCTTGTTGAGACTAAAAGCAAAATGGATGATCTGATTTTTGAAGAATACAAAGGAACCGGTAATATGGAAATCTACCTCGACCGTTTCTTAGCGGAACAACGCATTTTTCCAGCGATCCATCTCACGCAATCGGCAACGCGTCGCGAAGAACTCCTCTACCACCCTGATGAATACGAGCGCATCACACTACTCCGACGTCAGCTCTTTGCGCTCCCTGCTGGTGAAGCCATGCAAATCTTGATTGAAAATATTCAAGCAACGGACTCAAATGCAGAGTTGTTAATGGCAGGATTGAGGGGAATCTAAACAGGTTTTTCGCTCCACCATCAGAAAGTCTTCACTTTTGAATCTTCGCTTTAGCTTCCTTACCACTAACATCACGCCATGTTCGAGACGGTGGATGTTCTTTTAAAATCTTTTTTATTAAAGCATCGAATTTTTCATTCTGTGCTTCGAGAAGAGCTTTTTGGTGCCGACTTAAATCACTCACCACTTGCTTGATGGTTGCTTCTGGGTTCTTTCCCTCTTGAAATTTTAAGTTTGAATCCGCGTTTTTCAAGCCAGGAAGGTGTCTCTCAGCCAATTGTTCTGCGTTGCTCTGAGTCGGCATCAATTTTTCTAAAATGGGATTGAGCAAGTGCATACACTATTCTTTTTCTTTTTGTGAATGTAGCAGATCTGAGCGCTTTGCTCTAGTCATTTTCAAAGCTTGCTCCTGTCGCCAAGCTGCAATGGCCTGATGGTTTCCGGAAAGTAAAGTGGGAGGAACGGACCATTCTTTGTAATTTTCAGGTCGTGTGTAGTGAGGATAGTCGAGCATTCCCTCGCTAAAGGAATCATTGAGTGCCGACTGATCATCTCCCAAGACTCCCGGAATTAATCTCACCACAGCATCGGTAACCACGGTCGCCGCTAAGGCTCCATTGGTTAAAACATAATCGCCAATGGAAATTTCTTCGTCAACGAGATGCTCAATCACGCGTTGATCTACTCCCTCGTAATGTCCACAAAGAAAAATCAGATGTTGTTCCTTTGCTAGTGACCGCGCTTTTGTTTGATCAAATCGCTTTCCTTGAGGCGACATAAAAATCACCTTGCTCTCTGGTCTTCGCATTTCTTGAAGCGCCAAATCAATCGGCTCGATTTTCATTACCATCCCTGGCCCACCTCCATAGGGCGCATCATCTACCGTACGATGTTGATCACTGGTCCAACGCCGCAAATCAACGACCTCCAACTTCACTAAACCCGCTGCTTTTGCGCGTCCCAGCATGCTTTCAGCGAGAAAGCTCTCACAAATTTTTGGAAGAGGGGTAAGAATTTGAATGTGTAAAAGTGGATGATTTGAGGAAGTCATGCTAAATTAGCTTATGCATTCACCCAATAAACGTCGACGAACTTCTTTGAAAAAAAAGAAACGCTCGTACTTCGCTATTGCTTTCAAGTTTTTACTAGCTGCTCTTCTGCTCTGGGCCTTGATTGGCGGATTTTACTATCTTTGGGCTCTGACTTTTGATCTTTCGAAAATCGGACAGATGTCTCAACGTTCTCTCATCTACGATCGCACGGGAGCCATCTACAGCTTAGCAGGAGGAGAGAATCGACAGGTTATTCCTTTCGATAAAGTCTCCAATAATTTTATTAATGCCCTCATCAGTCGCGAAGATGCACGCTTTTATCAGCATCATGGAGTCGATCCCATTGGCATTGTCCGCGCAGCTGCACGAAATCTTTTTCTTGGCGGTATTCGTCAAGGGGGAAGCACGATCACTCAACAACTCGCTCGCAATAGTTTTCCTCTCGGCGGTCATACTTTTCATCGAAAACTTTTGGAAGCGGCCATGGCTTTTCGGATTGAAACAGAACTTTCTAAAAAAAAAATTTTAGAACTCTACATGAATCGGATCTATTTTGGGCCTGGGCTGTATGGTGTGGAAGCGGCCAGCCAAGCCTATTTTCATGTGCCGGCATCGCAGATGACTCTCTCACAAGGGGCATTGCTTGCAGGCCTCATTCGCAGTCCCAATCGCCTCTCTCCATTTAATAATCTTCCTGGCGCCATTCAACAACGTGATGTTGTTCTCAATCGCATGGAAGAATTAGGCCTCATTGCCGCCAAAGAACATCAACGCGCTCTCCAAGAAAAAATTCCTCCGATGAGCAATCGTCTCATCAACTCTCACAACAGCTGGGCCGTTGATGCCGTCTTGCACGAGCTTGCACAAGTTCTTCCTCCCGAGAAGCTCGATGGAAGTCCTCTTCACATCATGACTACCATTGATGCCAGCTTGCAACAAGCAGCCGAAAAATCAATCTCCACGCGCCTCGCTGAAATCGAGCATCGCGAAGATTTTCAAGAATCGCATCGTCATCATTCGAGCCGTCACCCTTCCAAAAAATCGAAAAAGAAAAATCCTTCTGAAAAATTACCACCGCTTCAAGGAGCCCTCATCGCTATTGATAATGCAGGTGGCGGCATCGTTGCTATCGTTGGAGGTCGCGATTACAAAACCAGCAAATACAATCGTGCCACAACTGCTGAACGGCAAGTTGGCTCTGCTGCCAAGCCTTTTGTTTACGAAGAAGCTTTCCGTCAAGGTATGACTCCTGAATCGATGGTCAATGATGCTGAACTGACTCCTGAAGAATTGCCGGAGGGTTTTAAAAATTACGACCCAAAAAACAGCGATGGAATTTTTGGGAGCTGGCAACTAGCGCGCGAAGGGTTGATTCATTCACGCAACACGATGACCGTGCGCGTCGGACTGGGAGCAGGATTGCAAGATGTTGCGAGAACCATGGAGCGCTTAGGACTCGCAGAAAAAATTCCTGCCTATCCTTCAATCTGCTTAGGAAGTTTTGAATCCACGCTCAAAAAATTGACCACGGCTTACACGGCACTCGCAACAGGCGGAGAAAAATTACAGACACATATCATTGAACAAGTCACCGATGCTGATGGAAAAATTCTTTTCCTCGCGACTCGCGGTCGCGTTTCTGTCTTAGATCCAACGGCTACCAAGACAACAACAGCTATCCTCACTCATGTCCTTACCGAAGGAACAGCTTCCCGATCTGCTTCCTTAGGTCTTCGCAAGCCTGCTGCTGGAAAAACAGGAACGACCGATCATTTTTATGACGCTTGGTTTTTGGGATACACGGAAGGCTTGACATGCGGCGTTTGGGTTGGTTTTGATCACCCTCAAACGATCATGCGCGGCGGTTACGGCTCTCAATTAGCGCTCCCCATTTGGGTTGATGTCATCCAGTCTCCCGCTGCAGATCATTATCCAGCGAGAGCGCTTTGAGAAATGATTACACTCTTTGTCTTTTACTCTTTATTTCCTTTAGGCGCCACTAATCCAGCGGACATAACCAATTTGGTTACTTGTTCCAATGTTAAAGAACTTTCAACTACTTTTTCATTTTCAACAATGATTAGAAATCCTGTCAACGGATTGGGAGAGTGAGGCACAAAGACCATCGTCATTTCCCCTCCAAGCTTTGGTTCATAAATTTGTCCCGTGACATAGCCCACCAGCATGCATCCGGTTGAAGGGCACTCAACATAGGCAACACGTTTAAAGTTTCCTGCTGATTTAATTGTTTTAAAAGATTCCAAAGCTTGCTTGACAATGCCATAGATCTGCGCTACGAGCGGAATACGATGAAACAAAGATTCAACAGCACTCAAGACTTTGTTTCCAATGACATGAGTTGTCATGAATCCCAGAATAATTAATATCGCAATAGTCGTAACAAAACCAATCCCTGGAATATTGATCTTGAGAGCGTGATACAACGGCGCCGTTACTCCATTGATAAAATTGTAAGCAATTTCCAAAACAAGAACCGTCGCAATTAATGGAACCACCACTGCCACGCCCATCAACAGGCGATTGCAGAGACGATGCAATAGCGACTTCGTCTCCTCTGGCTCTGCGATTAAAGCTGGAAGGTCATTTAGAGGGTTAGGATCTTCAGAATTCATAAAACAAAAAAACGACTTACAATTTGGATATACTTTAGAATATTCTTGAACCTACAGCCTCCAGCCTCCAGCCTCCAGCCTATTTTTCATGTCTCTCTACCTTCGCGTCTTTCGTTATTTCAAACAATTTTTCTGGCAGACGCTGTTCTCGCTTTTTTTGATGAGCTTGGGAGTCGCTCTGAATCTCTTAAAACCGTGGCCGTTTAAATTTATCGTCGATGGTATTTTACCAACGACATCTGCTGCCGATAACACATCACAACTGCTAGTGACGCGTTGGCTTGGTTGGACCACGCCTGCCGGACAAATTCTTTTTCTTTCTGGAGCACTCGTCCTTATCACCCTTTTAGCAAGCGGCGTTAATTTGCTCAGCAATATTCTTCTCATTCGCATTGGACTCAAAGGCACACTCAAACTGCGCGCCGATCTCTACGCCTGCCTTCAAGCATTGCCACTCAAATATCACGATGCTTGCCGTAGCAGTGACTCTTCTTATCGTGTGGCCTACGATTCCCAATCGATTCAAACGATGTACAACAAAGGTTTCTCGACCATTTTTACGGAAGCCGTCACCCTCGTTGCTGCTTTTTCTTTAATGGTGCGAATGGATTGGAAATTAACACTCGTTTCTTTTGTCATTCTCCCCGTCGTCATGTTTGGCATTCGATTTTATTCAGAAAAAATTCGTCGAGCTTCGACCTCGATCCAAGAACGAGAAAGCAACTTGCTGGCAACCACTCAAGAGGGCCTCAGCTCGGTCCGCATGATCCGATCCTTCGGTCGTGAATCTTTTGAAATTGGACAATTTCTTCGCGCGGCCACGCAGAGTCTGGAAGCAAATTTTAAAATGAACATCACTTCGACGCAGAGCGCCTTAGTTGTTGGAACTTTGATGGCACTTGGAACTTCGTTGATGTATGCGACGGGAGCGTTTCAAGTCCTTCATGGAAAATTAACTCTCGGCGATCTCTTAGTTTTCGCTTCGTATCTAACAATGCTCTACACACCCATTGAACAACTCACCTACACTGCTTGGGCCTTGGAAGGAGCCGCTGCAGGAGCTCAACGCTGTTTTGAGGTTTTGGATGAAAAAGAAGAGACCGAAGAGTCGCCTCATGCCACGACGCTCGAAAAAGTCGCTGGCGAAATCAGTTTCAGCAACGTCTCTTTTTCTTACACTCCTGCCAAACAGATTTTGAAACAGATCAACCTCATCATTCCACCTGGCGAGACGGTCGCCTTCGTTGGGAGCACCGGAACAGGCAAGAGCACGCTTCTAAGTTTGATTCCTCGCTTCTATGATCCCTGCGAAGGAACTGTCCGTATCGATGGTCACGATCTCCGCGAGGTGACGAAGGCATCACTGCGAGCTCAAATTGGCATGGTTTTCCAAGAAACGGTTTTGTTTTCTTCTACGATCAAAGAAAACATTGCCTATGGCCGTGAAGGAGCCACCGATGAAGAAATCATCGAGGCTGCCAAGCGTGCTCAAGCCTATGACTTCATCATGGCCATGCCACAAGGCTTCGACACGTCGGTGGGAGAACGTGGAGGACATTTGAGCGTGGGACAACGTCAACGCATCGGCATTGCGCGGGCTTTTTTAAAAAATGCACCGATCCTCCTCCTTGATGAACCGACTTCAGCCCTTGATCCTGCGACCGAAAAAGAAATCATGGAAACGATCTTTGAACTCATGAAAGGTCGTACCACCTTGATCGTCACTCATCGCATCGCCACGGTCCATCGACTTAAACACATTGTGGTTTTGGAACATGGAGCCATCGCACAACAAGGCAGTGGAGAGGAGTTGTTAGCTGACGACGGCGTTTATGCAAGACTGCATCAGGCAATGGAGTGAGGCTCTGTTTAAGAATTAAAGAGTTTAAGGGGCAGCTCCTCGATTTCTCTTAAACTCTTAAATCCTGTACTAATCTGCAAGAGACTGATTGTCATTTCAAAGAAAAATTTTATCTTGGACACCAATAAATGGCACTGCATTTTTAATTGATTGGGCCAATGTTTCTAATTTTTCCAAACTCTGTGTCGCCATGATCACGCGCGCTCCTGTATGGGACAAGCAACACAAACTAGAGCTTGTCCGAATGGAGGCTGTTTTTGAAAATGAAAATTTCTTGTTGTTTGTCAAGCAAAGCAACTACAGACAAAGTAACGAGTAACGAGTAACGGGTAACGAGTGCAATAGGCTCAGGCCCCCGTCTTAGCCTAAAAAAAATTCCTGGCAGTTTTAAATGAGTAATACGTTTTTTGAAATCAAAAAAACAGATCCATCTTTTGCTGGACACTGCTCCAGAGCTGTACGATCAGCAATAATAGCGTCAGGAAAGAGCATACCTGCTAATTTCCAAACATTCCTTTGAATAATTTGTTCAGGCGTATCATTAAAATTAGTTGTATAAATTCCAGTAGCCAGCTTACGAAGTTTACCAGTCTTAGTAGCACGATGAATAGTCAAGCGATTGTTCGCATTTGAAACAATCACTTCGTCGTAACCACCCTGCAACAAATTGTGCTTTAAAATGGCTTTCATCTCACAAAATGAAACAAATCCTGAGATAAGATATCAAAAATGCAACAAAATTTGATTTAAGAGTTACAACAAGTTTATGAAAAGAGGTGGACCCCGAAATTCGGGCCAGTAGTTAAGCTTAGAAAAAGTTGGGAAGGAATGGTAGAAATAACCAAACCCAACCAACATGAAAGCAAAAAGAAAGA
>Ga0233425_10010688_pt1 | contig 11037 bp, 8 predicted proteins | sample Watercolumn_Towu_2_FD_181712 | JGI IMG/M metagenome (GOLD analysis project Ga0233425, IMG submission 181712) | Freshwater microbial communities from Lake Towuti, South Sulawesi, Indonesia - Watercolumn_Towuti2014_140_MG | ecosystem: Environmental > Aquatic > Freshwater > Lake | place: Indonesia...
GAAATCCATGAGCTGGGCGAACAGGGTCTTGCCAAGGTTCATGGCGGGCTCCGGAGAAAAACCCGGAAGACTGCCCGAACCGGCTGCCGGCATTCAAATCGACACCACCCCTCATCGCTCGGAATCCCGCGTCAGTCATTGCTTTCAGCGATTCGACCATTCAATTAACCGGACACTACTGGTCGCGCCGGTCATCGACCAGCAGGATCTTGGCGGCTTCGAGTGGCGATGTCGGAATCATGACTCAAGCCTTTGCCCGTCCGCGGCGCCGGCCGGCAGCCAAAGCGTGATGCTGGTGCCGAGCCCGGGCCGGGACTGCACCTCCACGCTGCCGCCGTGCAGTTCGACGATTTCCTTGACGATGGCCATGCCGAGGCCGGTGCCCGGGATATTGCCCGAAGTGTCGGCACGCCAGAAACGTTCGGACACATGCCCGACCTCTTCGGGTGTCATGCCGATGCCGTGGTCGGTCACGGAAATTCCGACCTGTGTGCCGCCGTCGGCATCGCGTGCGGTGCTGCGAATCTCGATGGCGCCGCCATCGGGCGAGTATTTCACCGCGTTGCCGAGCACGTTATTGAGCGCCTGGCGCAGCTTGCCGGCATCGGCGTTGATCGGCGGCAGGGAGGGCTGGCATTCCTCGACGATCGGCCAGCGCGAGGAATCGACCTGGAGGGAGGCCACAGCGTCACGCACGATGGCGCAAGGATGGACGGCCTCGAACGTGAAATCCTTGCCGCGGCGCGCCTCGATGCGGGCCAGGTCGAGCAGTTCGTTGATGATGTCGACCAGCCAGACGGTCTGCCTGTGGATGGTGGCCAGCAGTTCGTTGCGGGTGGCGGCGTCGAACTCCCGGCTCATCAACAGCTCGGTAAAGCCGAAGATGCTGGCCATCGGCGTGCGCAGCTCGTGAGCGGCGTGCGAAAGGAACTCGCTCTTCATGCGGTCGACCTCCGCCTCGTGGGTGACGTCGCGGAAATAGGCGAAGCGGTCGATGCGCGCGCCGATCCCGCGCACGCCGGTGACTTGCAGCACGGCTTCCCGTGGCTGGACCAGGTTCAGCGTCTGCCGCGTGGCTTCATCGCCGTCTGCCGCGAACAGCCTATAGAGCGGGACATGGCGCTCGGGCTGCTCGGATTGCCGGCGCAGCCGTTCGTCCAGATCGCCCATCGTGCGTCCGATGACGGCGTCCGCCGGCAGTCCGGTCAGGCGATGGAAGGCGGGATTGGCGAAGAGGATTGTGTCGTCCTGCGCGAAGGCGACAAAGCCGTCCGGACTCACTTCGAACAGGGTATCAATTAGCGCGGAACGGTCCTTCAGATCGGCGCCCTGCTTGCGGAGCACCTCGCCCTGTTCGCTCACCGTTCTCTCGGCGGCGGCAGCGTGGCCGCTGGTGACCAGAAGCAGCACCTGCAGCAGCGCGGCCAGGATGATCCCGGCGATGCCGGTGGCCCACGCCATCCAGGGCCGGTTCGCCGGCCGATAGGCCGGCGTCGGATAGACGGTGAGCTCCCAGGCGCGATCGGCCATCGCCAGCCGGATTGTCCAGACGGCGGCCTGGCGCGAGGGCGTCCCGGCTTCCGTGCCGAATACCCTGGCGGGCTTGCCGGCGGTTATATCCTCGATGGAAAATGCCAAGCCTGGAACGCGGGCGGAGCGGGTGGCGATATCCACCATCTGGTCGAGCTTGAGGACGCCAACGGCGAAGCCGATCAGCCCGCCTTCTTCTGCCGTGGCGGCGCCCGCGAGCCGCGTGTCGTAGGCCGGATTCAGCAGCAGCGCGCCGACGCGCTCCTGGTTTTCCTGCACCAGCCGGATGGTCGACGTGACGCTCAGCTGCCGCGATTCACGCGCACGGCGGATGGCGTCCTGTCGCACCGGCTCGGAATTGATGTCGTAGCCGACGGCCGGCTGATTGCCCTCCAGCGGGGCGATATAGCCGACAGTGACGTACTCGGCCCGCTCACCGGCGCGCACCAGGCGCTTTTGCGGATCGGGCTCCTTGATCTCGAAATCGGCTTTCTGTGCGGCGACCGCCATGCGCCGCTCGAACGCGGCGCGCTCGTGCTGGCGGACGAAGGGATTGAAGCTCAAGGCGAAGAAGTCCGGATTATCGCGCAAGGTGATGCGCGTGAAGTGCTCGAATTGGGCATAGTTCATGTCCGGCGTCACCTCGATCAGCCGCTTCAGCGCGGCCAGGGCCTCCTGGTGCGCGATGAAGCGTTGCGTGAGCAGCTGCGCCAGCTGCTCGCCGTGCTCCTGCACGGCCGAATCCTGGCGGGCGCGCTCCCAATGCGAAACGGCGACATAGGCGGCGGCGATGACGCCCAGTGCCACGATCATCGGCAGGCCGGTGTAGGCCAGCCTGCTCCGCCAAATCGATTGCGCGCGCAGGACGACGGCCAGGCTCAGCGGCAGTGCGACGAGGACGCCCAGCGTGTCGCCGATCCACCAGCTCCACCAGGTGAACATAGCGTCGGCTGGCGGGACGATGCCGCCCAGGACCAGCGTTCCCGTGCCGGCGCTTGCCGAAATCAGGCAGGCCAGCGGGCCGGCCAGCGCCAGGATGCGCGCGATGCCGCCGTCCCTCTCCATCGTCTGCCAATCCTGCCCTGCGACGCGATTGACGAGCCAGGCGGCGGCGTACGCCTGCAGGGTGGCGCCGGCGGCGATTCCCAGGGCGGCGAGGACGGTGGTGAAACGCATGGCCTCGGACAGGTCGCCGGTATGGAGATTGAGCAGCAGCGAACCGATCGCGATCCCCGGCCAGGCTCGCCTGTCCGACCAGAGCATGAGGGCGACGGCGAAACCGGCCGCCGGGAAGATCGGGCTGGCATAGCCGGGCGGAATGGCCAGAGCGAGCCCGCCCAGCCCCAGCAGGAAATACGCCAGCGCGGCCAGGAGGTAGCGCCGGAAAGGCCATTCATGGGGTGTCGTGGGGGCTGCGGAATGCGGGCGGGCAGTGTTCATTTCGTCTTCCTTCAGGATCGCGGCTTGGTGGCGGCTAGCGTGGTTTCATTTCGAGTGATGTCGTGGGGTGTGGGCTGCGCCGTGGGGGAAGGCGCGTTCTCTCGTGCCGGCAGCCACAAGGTGACGGTGGTGCCGGCTTTGTGACGGGAGCGCACCTCGACGCTGCCGCCGTGCAGTTCGACGATTTCCTTGACGATGGCCATGCCCAGGCCGGTGCCGGGGATGGCGCCGGAGGTGTCGGCGCGCCAGAAGCGTTCGAAGAGGTGGCCGAGCTGTGCCGGGGTCATGCCGATGCCGCTGTCGGCGATCTCGATGCCGATGCGCGGGGCCGGACTGCTCTCGCGGCGTGCGGCGATGCGCACCTCGCCGCCCTCGGGTGAGTACTTGCGGGCGTTGGAGAGCACGTTGGTGAACGCCTGGCGCAGCTTGCCGGAGTCGGCGCGGACGGTGAGTGGGCCAGCGGGCAGCTCGATGGCAAGCGGCCAGCGGGCCGGATCGAACTGCATGGCGGCGGCGGTGTCCTCGATCAGGCGCGCCAGATCGACGGACTCAATCCTGAAGTCCTTGCCGCGACGCGCCTCGATCCGGGCCAGATCGAGCAGCTCGTTGATGATATCGACCAGCAATCGGGTCTGGCCGTGGATGCTGGCGAGCATCTCGCGGCGGGTGGCTTCGTCGATCTCGGTGGCGAGCAGGAGTTCCGTGAAGCCGTAGATGGAGGCCATCGGGGTGCGCAGCTCGTGGGCTGCGGTGGAGAGGAACTCCGACTTCATCTGGTCAACCTCGGACTCGCGGGTGATGTCGCGCAAGTAGAGGATGCGGCGCACGCTCTCGGCCTGGCTGTGCATGCCGACGATCTGCAGCACGGCGTGACGCGGCTTGCGCAGTACGAGGACGGCCGGCGCGGCGGTGTCGCTGAAATAGCCGCTTACGCCGGCGAAGCGCTCGCCTTGCTCGGCGCGCCGGGCAAGAGCGGCGTCGAGGGTCTCCTGCGGCAGGCCGAGGATCTCCTCGGCGGCGATGCCGGTCATGCGGTAGAAGGCCGGGTTGGCGAACCTCACGCAGTCGTCCGCGCCGAAGGCGACGAAACCGTCCGGACTGAGCGAGAACAGCGCGTCCAGCTGCGCATTGCGGTCCTGTATTGCGGCCTGCGCGAAGCGGTTCTCGCTGATGTCGGAGTGAGAGCCGGTCATGCGCACGGTTTGGCCGGCCTCGTCCATCATCCCCTTGCCGCGATCGAGGATCCACTTGTAAGTGCCGTCCTTGCAGCGCAGGCGGTGCTCGGTGCGGTAGAACTCGGTTTCCCCCTTTAGGTGGCGCGAAACTTCCGCCAAGACGCGCTCGAGGTCGTCGGGATGCACACGATCCACCCATTCCGAGATGTGGCTGCCGATTTCGTCATCGGCATAGCCGAGCATGGATTTCCAGCGCGGCGAGTAGAATGCCTCGCCGGTCTGCGGAAACCAGTCCCAGATGCCGTCGTTGCTGCCGGCAATGGCCAGTTCCCAGCGCTGTTGGCTGGCCGACAGCGCGGCTTCCGCTTCCTTGCGGAGGCGGATCTCTTCCGTGAGTTCTACGTTGCGTACCTCGGTGCGCAGCCTGTCCTTCTCCGAGGCAAGGAAATCGGCGCGCAGTCGTTCCGCCTTCAGGCGCAGGCGGTCGAGCCGGAAGGCGCCGGCCAGCAGGATCAGTGGGAAGAGGCCAGTGGCAAGCAGGGAGAGCCTCGAACCCATGACGTTGCCGTAGGCGCGCTCTTCCGACACGATCGTGACGAGCGACAGCGGCAGGTCCGGGATGGGCGAGCGAACGACATGGGTCTCCTGTTTCATCCATCCCTCCGGTTTGCCGTCGAGCGCCCTGCCTGCCAGGACGACGGTGTCCGCGGGAATGCGCAAGATGGCGCGGGACAGTGCGGCATCAAGACCGTTGTATTGCGTCGTGCCATGCAGGAGATGGCCGTTGTGTCCGATCAGCAGTTCGCGGTAGCCGCTGGCTGACTCGGGTGACAGAAGGTTCCGGTACAGTATTGCGAGCGGAGTGGCCGTGACCACATGGCCGCCGAACCCGCCCTTGTGCGCGACCGGCGCCGCGATGATCATGACGTTGCGCGGGAAGTCGATCGTCAGGCTGTGCTGCCCGGCAGCGAGCGCTTCCAGGGGAAACGGCCATTGGTTAGAAGCGGTGTCGGCAAGCGTTTCTCCGGCCACCGAGACGAAGGCGATTCTCGGCATCGTGCCCCAGCGCGCCTCGGCCGCTTCACGCAATTTGTGCAAGCGGGTCTCGATGGCCGCCAGGCCGGAGGCCAGCCCGTAACGCATCGACATGCCGAGGTCTACGTTGGTGAGGTGGGCGTGGATCTCGTGAATGTCGGCATAGCCGGCCGTGGCGTCGCGCATTTCGTTGATCCGGTCCGCGAGGGCGGCGGCGCGGCGCTGGCTGTCGGCAACGAGATAGCGGTCCGCGTCGTCGCGCATGTGCTGCCAGGAGACGACGGCATAGGTCAGCAGCACCAGCGAATACAGCCCGAAGGCCGCTGCGACCGCGACCGGCCAGCGCGCGCGCAAGCTTTCGAGGCAGTGCGGACCGCGTCCGGGCATTTGCTATTTCCTCTTCGCGAAGAAGGCCGGGAAGTAGCGCTCGATGCCCGGGTAGTATTTGCGCACCAGCCTGCCGTAGGTGCCGTCGGCGACGATCTGCTGCAGATATCCGTTGAAGGCATCGCGCAGCGCCGGGGAGGATTTCCGGAAGGCAGCCGCCATCTCCTGTTCCTCGGAGACTGGCCCGATGACCTTGATCTGGCCGGCCCACTTCTGCAGGTCGAGGAGGACGTCGGGCACGTCCAGCAGGGTGAATTCCGCCCCGTTGTTGAGCAGTGCCGGCACCATTTCGTTGATGTTGGTGTTCTTGGTGTAGGGGCGCAGGTCGATGCCGACGCCCTTGAGGCCGTAGCCGGCCGGGTCGAGGCAGGTTTTTTCCATCACCAGCAGGCTCTTCCTGCCGAGGATGGCCTTGGTCCGGGCTATGTCGGCGGCCAGATTGTCGCTGCCCGGAATCGGCGTGTAGGGCGAATTCGCCCGCGCGACGAGCAGAACCTGGGAGGCGAAGGTCGGCTCCGAGTACAGCAGGATCTGCTGCCGCCATGGCAGCACGGTGAAGCCGGTGGCGATGATGTCGCCCCGCACCGGGAAGTCGCCGGCGAGGGTGGCGACGCCGTTAGTGATCGACACGTCCTGGCCGAGCAGGTCGCGGACGACGGTGTAAAAGTCGGAATAGACCAAGGTGTATTTGACGCCGATGTGGCGTGCAAAACCCTGCACCAGTTCCACGTCGAAACCGTCGCCGGCGCCAGTGACGAAATTGGCGTACTTGATGCCGAGGTGCCGGATTTCTCCGCGAGCCTGGATTTCCTTGAGATCGGCAGCTAGCGCAGGATGGCTTGTCGTGAGCAGCAGGATTGCCAGCGGATAAAGAATACGGCGCAGCAGGGTGAACATGGCGATGGCTCCTTTAGGGAGATGGACGAAAGCGTGTCGTTACGTTGCCGGCAACCGCAGCCGACTGGTCGATTGGCGATGCGTGCATCGCCGTCCTGAATGCTTCAGGTCGCCCGCTGCGCGGAGACGACCGGCATCCCCTCGGGCGCGGGCAGGCGCGCGAACAGCTCCGGCAGTTGCAGCGGCGAGAAGGGCTTGACGACGTAGGCGTTGGCGCCGGCGCGGTAAGCCCGGTCGACATCCGTCAATTCGTCGAAGCCGGTCAGGATGACGATCTTGGCGCCTTTCATGCTTGGCATGCGGCGCAGCGCCTCGCAGATGCTGAAGCCGTCGAAATTGCCCGGCAGCCCGAGATCGAGCAGGACGAATTCCGGTGCGATGTCATGGCAGATGCGCATGGCCTCCGCCGCATTGCCCGCTTCGTAAATTTCCCAGCCGTCCCCTTCGAGGGAAATGCGCACCATCTTGCGCAGGTTCTCATCGTCATCGACGACCAGCAGTTCCAGTTTCGGAAGACCCATGGTGCTCATTCCTTTCTTGGTGACGAGAGAGGCAAGGCGTTCGCGCGGCTTTGCTCCATGCCGTCAAGGCGTGCGACGACCATTTCGCCCTTGGATTGATGGCGCGACTCGATGACCTCGATCAGGCGCAGCGGGCTGAAGGGCTTGATCATGTAGGCGTCTGCGCCGGCGCGCCGTCCTGCCTCGATGTCGTCGGACTGGCCGCGCGCGGTGAGCAGAATCACGTAGATGTCCTTCATCGCCGGGGACTGCTTGATGTATTCGCAGACCTGCAGCCCGTTCAGGTCGCCCGGCATCATGATGTCGAGCAGCACCACGGCGGGACGTTCCTTCATGGCCATGGCCAGCGCCTCCTCGCCGTCGGCGGCCTCGAACAGGATGTACTTGCCGTAGCCGGTGGCGATGCGCAGCATGCGGCGCAGCTCCGCCTGGTCGTCAACGATGAGAAGCTTTTCGGTCATCATGCATTGCTCCTTTCAGGCGGTCTTGCTGGGCAGCTTGGCCAGCATCCGCTCGATGTCTTCGGGGGGCGAGGGCCGGGCGAACAGGTAGCCCTGCATCAACGAACAACGCTTGGCGGCTAGCACTTCCCGGTGCGCCTCGGTTTCCACCCCTTCGGCGATGGTGTTCATGTCGAGGGATTCGGCCAGGGAGAGAATGGCGGCGACAATGGCGTGCGCATCCGCGTCGTCGTGCAGGTCTTTCACGAACGAACGATCGATTTTCAGGGTCTTCACGGGCAGGGCTCGCAGGCGGTTCAGGCTGGAATGGCCGGTGCCGAAATCGTCGATGGCCAGGCCGATGCCGCAGGCATGGAGCCGGCCCATGTTGTCGATGGCGTGGCCGAGCCGTTCCATCAGGGGGCCTTCGGTTACCTCGATTTCCAGATCCTGGGGACGGATGCCGGTGGCTTCGACGATGCAGGCCACCATGGCGAAGAAATCCGGATGAACGATCTGCTTCGCCGAGGCATTGACTGCCATGCGCGGCGCATGGGGGAAGACGTTGCGCCAGGCAACCTGCTGCCGACAAGCCGTTTCGAGCGCCCATGCGCCGATGCCATGGATGAGACCGAGATCCTCGGCGACGGCAATGAAGCGGTCGGGCGGAATATCGCCGAGTTCGGGGGAGCGCCAGCGCATCAGCGCTTCCACGGCCTCGATGTCGCCGTTGGGGGCGACGATGGGCTGGTAGAGCAATCTCAATTCATTCTGCGCGATGGCCTTGCGCAGGCCGGCCTCGATGGCGCGGTGACTGCGCGCGTGGTCCCCCAGTTCCTTGCTGTAGAGGCAAAAGTGATTGCCCCGCGCTTTCGCCTGGTACATGGCCATGTCGGCATGGCTGATAAGCTCTTCCGGCGTCGAACCGTCGCGCGGAAAGAGGCTGATGCCGATGCTGGCCGACATGCCGATTTCACCGCCGGCGAGTTGCGCGGCCGGCGCGAGGGCGCCGAGGATCTTCGAGGCGATCACTTCTGCGTCGCGCTCTTGGGCGAGGTTGGCCACGAGCACCGCGAATTCGTCTCCGCCCAGCCGGGCAACCGTATCGCTGCCCCTGACCGCGCCGATGAGGCGGCGGGAGGCTTCCTTGAGAAAGTCGTCCCCTGCGGCGTGGCCGAGGCTATCGTTGATGGACTTGAACCGGTCGAAATCAATGAAGAAGCAGGCAAGCAGGCCTGCTTCCGGGGCGAGGCCCTCGATGGCTTTTTGTATCCTGCCCAGGAACAGCTTGCGGCTGGCGAGCCCGGTGAGGTCGTCGAAGTTGGCCGACAGGGAGTTGTCGTTCTCTGCAGGAAGAGCGTAATAAGCAATGTAACGCTGCACGCGTCCATCGTTGTCCTGAACCGCTGAAATGCTTAAATGCACGAGAACCGGAGTGCCATCGCGGCGGCGATTCCACAGCCTGCCGGACCAGAATCCGTCCGCCGCGAGCTGGTGCCGCATCCCCTTGTAGAAGCTGGCGTCCTGCTTGCCGGACTTGAGCATGCCGGGGCGTTTGCCAATGACCTCCCTCTTCTCCCAGCCGGTGATGTCAGTGAAGCCCTGGTTGACCCATTCGATGACGTCGTTCTGGTCTGTGACCAGCATGCCCAGCGAACTATTGTGGGCAGGTGAAACGCTCTCGGGTTTTTCATCGGCAGCTTGCGGCCATTGCTCTTCCAGCAGCCAGCAGAGCTCATTCTGGTCTTCATGTTCGCGCAGGAGGATGAGACTGACCTGAAAATGGCGCGCCCTGTCGTCGGTGGTTTGGAAGAGCCGTTCGCGCTTGAGAATGGTACCGACCTTTCCGGTCGTGGCCTGATCGATCAGGCTGTACAAGAACTCCCAGGTGTCGCTCGACAACCATTCCTGCAGCCGGCTTCCCGTCAGCCTCGCTTCGGTGCCGGCACCCAGCAGGGCGCCAGCCGGAGAGTTGGCTTGCCGGATGGTGCCTGCCTTGTCGGTGATGAGGACGGCCGTACTCTCTAGATTCAGCACCAGCGAGTCCATGGCATATTCGGCTTCGCACAACTCCGCCTTGAGGAAGGCGTTTTCCAGGTAGAGGTGGTTGAAATCCTCGGCGAACCGTTCGATCTGGTTGGATTGCTTCGGTTCAAGCAATACGGCGGAACGCGGGGCCATGGCGTGCTCTCAGTTGAGGTTTTCGTCCAGACGGCGCATCAGGTCGAGGGGGCTGAACGGCTTGACGAAATAATCGTCGGCACCGCATGCCTTGCCCCGGTCGCGATCGGCGGCCTGGCCGCGGGCGGTCACTAGCGCCACAAATGTGGAGGAGAAGGCTGCGTCGCGCTTGATGCGTTCGCACAGCTGGTAGCCATCCATCTCCCCAGGCATCATGACATCGAGGATCACTGCGTCCGGCCGCTGTCGGCGGATCAGCTCCCAGGCTTCCGAAGCGTCGGCTGCTTCGTGAAGCTCGAAGCGCTGCCCCAGCGTCAGGCGCATCAGCTTGCGAATGTCGGACTGGTCGTCGACAATCAATACCTTCTTCATTTCACAGACTCCTTTTGCTTGCTGAGTTTGTCCAGCAGTGCGCCGAGGTCGGTCGCATAGCTTTCGATCTGCTGCCTGAGGGGGCAGGCCGCATGGCACTTCGGCACCTGCAGGTCGATGCCGGTCGGCAGCGAGAGGGTGAAGCTGAGCAGGGAGACGCCGGATTCGCTCTCCTCGGTCTGCAGCTGCAGGTTGCCGCCGTGCAACGAGACGATGCGCTGGCACATGCGCAGGGTCAGCGCCGTGCTGCCGGGCAGGGGTGCGGCTTGCGGGTCTCGCCCGGCACGATCGTAATGCGCTGTGGCATGCACCTTCCTCCCGACGTTCGGGACGATCAGCTGGTGGTTGCCGATCTGGCGCAGCGAGAGCGTAATCGACAGTTGCCTGGGATGGTGCTCGTCGAGCGCGCCCAGGAGCTTGTGCAGGGCGGCGGCCAGCCACTGTTTGCTGGCGTAAACTGGGGCGGGCTCCTTGGCCGCGATGGCTATTTCCCAGGGGCGCGGCCTAGCCTTGCGCAAGGCGTCGACGACGGATTGCAGCAGCGAGGGCAGCAGCAGGCGCTCCTGCATCAGGGGGCTATCCAGATCGAACAACTCGGCCAGGCCGATGAGGGATTCGATATCCTGGCGCAGCCTGTTCACTTGCCTCACCGCCTCGGCGTATGCGGGCAGATTCGGCTGGGGCAGGTCGTTCGATTCGAGCAGTTCGCTGATTTCCCGCTCGCCCGCGTTCAGAGCCTGCAGGCATTCGCCGAATGCCGGCGCGAGCAGCGCGAGAAGCTGGCGCGCATTTAGATCGATGTTCCCGGAGATATGGGCGGAGGCATTCATTCGGTGGCCATTCTCAGGAGCTTCTCGCGACGGGCAAGCAGGTTCTCGCAGATGGAGCGAAGTTCGCTGAAGGGAACCGGTTTCGGGAATATCCGGATGCCCTCGGGAATGCCGCCGCGTTCGGCGATTTCAGGTTCATCCAGCCCGGTCACGACGACGATTTCCATGCCTTCGCGGAAAGGCGAACTCTCGAGGAGACGGACCATCTTGAAACCGTCGAGACCCGGCA
>Ga0233425_10010689_pt1 | contig 11035 bp, 11 predicted proteins | sample Watercolumn_Towu_2_FD_181712 | JGI IMG/M metagenome (GOLD analysis project Ga0233425, IMG submission 181712) | Freshwater microbial communities from Lake Towuti, South Sulawesi, Indonesia - Watercolumn_Towuti2014_140_MG | ecosystem: Environmental > Aquatic > Freshwater > Lake | place...
AATCCTCTTTGACCACAAAGTCAATTTGTTGCTGAGGACAGATCATCCATCAGGGATTCAAAACGACTCGTTCCCGAGGCTTCCAATTTATGACCATCATCGAACCGGATATCTCCGGCAAATTGAAGAAACTCGGCATGGCTGAGGATCTCGTTCACGGCCATTTGGAGGCCGAAACCCTTGAGCCGTTTGGGATCAAAATGTTCCCGGGCCACTTCTTCGGCTGTCTTGGGGCCGTTTTTTAAGATGGTCAGAATGGCCCGGCATCGTTGGAGATGATGGACCTTGATCTCCTCCACCCGGGTCTTAAGGTCCACCACATTCCAATGATGGTTGTTATAAAGCCGATGACCCGGAAGGACGATTAAACGGGGAAAGGCCTCGGCCAGTTCCCCGAGTCGGTTCAAGGAATCCAGATAGGCCCGCAAACCATAGATAAGTACCCCCTCGCCGTATGAGGAGGGGAGTAATGATTTAGTGAGCTGAAAAAATTTTTCCTGACTCGGGTGAGGGGTGATCTCCGGGAGGAGGATATCCCCGACCAGCAGGGCTTCATCTCCGATTTGAACGGCCAGGGAATCCGGAGTATGGCCCGGAAGATGATGCACCACTAAATCTTCACTGAGCCGGAAGGGGAATGGACCGAGACCCTCTACGTTCAAATGATGTCTTTCCTGATGATAGGCCCGGCAATGGGACTGGGTAAACGACTCAGGCATGAAACAAGGCCAACAGGAAGCCGAAAAATTCTCTTTGGATGCACAGGGGGCCAGATCCGGATAATTACGGATCAGCTTTTCATAAATCGGATGGGCCTTGACCTTAATCCCCGAGGCCGCCACCAGTTCAGTCAAACCCCCGTCATGATCTTCGTGACCATGACTGATGAGTACAAAATCCAGATCCGGCGTATTAATTTTGATTTGACCCATCATCTCCATGAGCCGGTAGCCCATGCCGCTTTTCCCGGTATCCACCAGAAAAGGATTATCCGGTCCGACGATATAATTCCAGGTGGGACCTAGATCCCATTCCCCGCCGTAATTATTTTCAGTAGCCAGGGCGGTAATCGTCCTGCCGGAAGGCAGGTTCAGACGGGCGATAGTATTATTTCCATTCCCGGAACCATTTTGAATGACTTCAATTTGATCTAAAAACATTGGTAATTCCTTGTAACCTTGGATTCGAAACAATCGATTCTTGCTTTTTCAAGGTTTTCATTTTATATTGCGCCCATGAAAAAAACAATCCTGGCCCCGCTGCTTTCAGCTTTTGTCCTGCCCGGTTTGGGGCAGGTGATCAACCGGCAATTCCTTAAGGCCGGTGTGCTGATGGCCGCAGTGATGATGTTTTTTTTGGCCTTGGTCTTCAAGATTCTCTATGACCTCAACACCGTCTTCCTCAACCTCCCGGCGGCGACCCTGGAAAAAAGTCCCCGTCCCCTGGAAACCGTTGCCCTGGCCCTGTCCCAGAAGGATAAAACCGTCTTGCTTGGCCTTTTGTTCGGTTTGGTAGCCCTCTGGACCTACGGGATCTGGGATGCCTTTATCGTGGCCAGGAAAATGGAAGGAGGGCGGCCCTGATGCGTCAATTTTTAGTGGATGAAATCCCCCGCAGCTACAAAGAACAGATTGAATCCTATTTAAAAGAAAAGACCCTTCCCTCGGGTCTGGACAAGATTTATTGGCTGGAGATCCCTCTGGATCTCCTTTCCCCTATCCAATGGGATCATCGGGACTGCGGCCCCCATTACCTGGCCATTGAACAGGGGAAGGATTTTCTAAAGTTTGAATACCTGGTCCGGAGCCGGAAACGGCTTCGCTGTGATTGCGTTCAGTATGCCACCCCCGCTCAAGAGGCCTTCCTCCTTCAATTCGCCCATACCTTAATCAAGGACTTGGACTTAAAGGCTTGAAGTAGATATTTATTTCCATTATAATCCTGATCAAGACCTGGCTGCTTCAATCCTAAAATCCCGGCCTGTGGATGTCAAGCTTAATACGAAAAAAACGTTCGTCGTGGATTGTTCGGCGTTCGTCGAAACCCCATTTTCATGCATCGTGGTGCACAGCGGGGCATGGGAATTAGTAAGAAACAGTTCTCCATTCAGGATAGGCCTTACCCTACCCGGGCAGCTAGAAAATCCCTTGGATCGAGAGCTAACCTTGTAATATTAAAGTGTCAAGAGGGGAGGGATTGAAGATATTTTAGGAGGTTGATCCAAAAGCCTTAAAAGGTGTAGTAACTATTACTTTAATCAATTAAATTACGCTTAGGCAGGCTTCTTTAAAATTTAACGCCGGTGACCAAATTTTCTTTTTTTAAGGCGTCGAAATTCCTTAGGTCCTTTATGGCCTGTCCGATTTTATTGATATGGTCTAAAAAATCCTTTCCCGCCTGATCCATTCCCGGCAGTTCTCCGATCCTTTGGGCCAAATTTTCACCGCGAAGTAATAGGGCTTTAACCTCCTGATCTCCCACTATTTCCCCACGTTGAAGACGTTCAACGGTTTGGCGCAATTGATTTAAAACTTCCAGGATTTCATCTTTGATTTCTATCAGGATATTGTATCCGCCTTCCTGGCCCTCATTCTGGGTCATCAATTACCTCCTTAGGCTCTGTGAATCCGTTCAGCCAATAGAAATAAGTCCGCCTACCTATCCGATAAATTTCAGGAAAAGGACTTACCAAGCCGGTTCCGTCTAAATTGAGGGAATGTATTTTTTTTCTTTATAATTGTCAAGGGATATCCTCTCCCGGGGTTTACCGGACCCTGGCGAAAAAGTGTAATAGGGGTTGAATTTTTTTCTTCCTTCCAGTAAATAGAGTTAATAGATTCAAAATCGAATAAAGGCAGACGTTCCATATCCGGGCCGTTATACTTTTTATTTGATCTGGATAAGAAGGCTAAGGTAACTGATGGAGATTGACCCTGTAAGGTTCAAACCCGTAGGTATTATGAATCTTTTAACACCCTAACCCAATATATGAGGAGGCTGCTATGAATATGAAAGATCATTTCTTCACTCGTAGGGATTTTTTAAAAATTTCCAGTGCTGTCGGCTTAGGGAGCCTGATCGTTTCCCCGACCTTTACAGCGGCGGCTGACACCAAGATTCGTTTGTCCATTGCCACTGGAGGGACCGGGGGGGTTTATTATCCTTATGGGGGAGGGATGGCTGCGGTAATATCCAAACATCTCGCCGGTGTTGAGGCCACAGCCGAGGTCACCGCAGCTTCCGTTGACAATTGTAAATTGGTAGGGGCCCAAAAGGCTGATATGGGTTTTGTTATGGGGGATGTGGGATATGATGCCTTTACAGGGGCGGGAAAATTCAAAGAGAAACTTCCTCTCCGCAATTTGGCCGTTTTGTATTCCAATTTCATGCACGTTGTCGCTTTAGATGGGAAAGGCATAAAATCCGTAGCCGACCTGAAGGGTAAAAAAATTTCCACCGGCGCACCGGGTTCGGGAACCGAGGTTAAGGCCTTGAGAGTTTTAGAGGCTTATGGAATCAATCCGGACAAGGACATAACACGAGATCGCCTCGGGGCCTCAGAATCGGCCGGAGCCTTAAAAGATAATAAAATTGATGCCTATTTCTGGGACGGCGGATTGCCGACCGCTTCGGTCTTGGATATTGCGGCAACCCCGGGGATTAAAATTAGATTATTGGGCCATGCCGAAGGAGTGGCCAAAATGACGGCCAAATACGGCCCGGTGTATTTTAAGGCCAACATACCCAAAAACATCTACCCGGGAATTACTGTCGATACTCCGGTGGCCGCCGTGGCCAACATTCTCATCTGCCATGAAAAAATGAATCCGAATCTGGCTTATAATATTCTCAAAACCTTTTTTGGACACAAACCTGAATTAGTCGCCGTCCATCAGGAAGCGAAACACTTGACATTAGAAGAAGCGGTTCAGGGATCTCCTATTCCTTTTCATCCCGGAGCAATTAAATTTTTTAAGGAAAAAGGAGTTAAAATCTAAAAGAGGAATCAGAGTCTCAAAAGGATCACGCTGGCGACTAAAGAAAATCCTTCAATTCTCCATGGCCAGAAAGAACAAGCATCTTCAGTTACTTTGCCTGAGTTTTTTTCTTTTTTTGATTCCTTCGTTAGGCCGGGCAACGACACTGCTCCAGGCAGCCTTACGGGATTTCGGGCAGGTGATCTGGGAAAGACCGATTTCCCCGGGGGAACAATTTTATCTTATTCACCGAAATTCGATCTATGGATCATTGGTCTGGGAGGCCTTTACCGTTGATGGGGAGGGCTTGATTTGGCTCAAAGGGATAAAATCATCCGATCCGGCGGTTTTAGAATATTATGGCCTTGAAGACTTCTCTTCCGAGTGGATCGGGCTTTCGCGAAAGATTGAACGAATCCCATTACTGATAACTTTATTAGGAGAAGTCCGTCTGGAGTTCGGGCCGGAAAAGTTATTTTTATCCACCCTTCTGCCGGATGGGACGTTCCTGAACATACAAACGGTTAAAAACCCCTGACCCAAAGAGGGGAAAGGAAAGTAAATGGACCCTGAAATGAAAGCCCCTGCGGAAGATCAGGATTATTTGATTACCGAAGAAAAACTGAAGGAAGCCGAAAAATATATTGAAGAGGAAGAAGGGGTCACCCGAAGACTTTCCGGGCCGATGGAAACCTTTGTTACCATTACGGCCGTGGTCATGTCCTTATATCATCTTTATGCCGCCGTAGGGACGGTAACCACTCAAATTTTAAGGGGAGTCCATGTTGCCTTTGTTTTCTTTCTGAGTTTTCTGGTCTTTCCTCCCCTGAAAAGGCTAAAAAACAGAATCGCCTGGTACGACATCATCTTGGCCCTCCTCGGTGTATCCACTATCGTCTATATGCTGATCGACTTTGAAGATTTCATCTATCGAGCGGTCACTCCCAATACGTTGGATAAAATTTTTGGTATCATCTTTATTCTTTTGGTCCTCGAAGTCGTCCGCCGGGCCACCGGATGGATCATGCCCTTTGTCAGCATCCTCTTTTTATTATATGCCTATTTCGGCCCGCAATTGCCCTCCCCATGGACCCATCGAGGATATGATGTGGAGCGCATCGTCGGCCATATGTATATGACCCTGGAAGGGATCTTCGGAGTACCCATCGATGTCTCAGCCACCTTTATCATCCTTTTCACTATTTACGGGGCCTTTCTGGAATACTCCGGGGCAGGAAAGTTTTTTATCGATTTTTCCTTTGCCGCCATGGGCCGCAAACCGACCGGCGCCGGACGCACCGTTACCCTGGCCTCCTTTTTATTAGGTGGGCCTTCGGGGAGCGGCGTCGCTACGACCGTCACCCTGGGTTCCGTGGCCTGGCCGATGCTGGCCAAATCCGGATATGATAAGGAATCCGCCGGTGGGTTACTCTCTGCCGGGGGCATCGGGGCGATTATTTCTCCCCCTGTTCTGGGTGCAGCGGCTTTTTTAATCGCCGAAATCCTGAAGATCTCTTACCTGGACGTCCTAAGGATGGCCGTTATGCCCACCATTCTCTATTATTTGTCCATCTTTCTGATGGTTGAATTTGACGCCAAAAAAATCGGGGCCAAACAGGTCGCCATCGATGAAACCTACAGCTTAAAACAATTAACCAAACTGTACTGGTTTCATTTTACCTCACTCATCGCCATTGTTGTTTTAATGGCCGTGGGCTTCACCCCCATTATGGGCGTCTTTATTGCCACGGTGATCGCCCTGGGGGTCAGTTTTTTTAGACCGGAAACGGCCTTAAAACCAAAGAAGTTAATCGCCGCCCTGCGGGCCGGCTCCATCGGTGTGCTGGGTGTGGCCGCCACTTGTGCCAGCGCCGGGATTATTGTCGGTGTGGTCACCTTAACCGGATTAGGGCTGAAATTCAGCTCCATCGTCATCGGCTATGCCGGAGGGAATCTCTTCTTAACCTGCGTCTTTACCGGATTACTGATGTGGATTATCGGTCTGGCGGTCCCGGTAACAGCCTCATATATTATTGGAGCGGTTATTGCCGCCCCGGCCCTGATTATGCTCAAGGTACCCGATTACGCCGCGCACATGTTTATTTTTTATTATGCCGTTCTTTCGGAAGTCTCTCCGCCCACGGCCCTCTCTCCCTTTGCTGCAGCGGCCTTGACCGGAGGCAATCCCTTTAAAACCACTTTAATGGCCTGGAAATATACCCTGCCCGCCTTTATCGTACCTTTTATGTTTACGCTTCATCCGGATGGTGTCGGTCTGCTTTTAGTCGGGTCCTGGGGCAAAATTCTCTGGACAACTTTCACCTCCATGGTCGGTATTGCCGCCCTGGCCGGCGGAGTGGATGCCTGGTTTTTGAAAAGGGCCAATTGGTTGGAACGGATCATGTTGATGACCGGCGGACTGATGCTGGTCTATTCCTCCTGGCTTTATGATGCCATCGGCATGGGATTGGTCATCCTGGTTATTATACTCCAAAAGTCAAGATCGGATGTGTCGCCGGCTTAGAATCCTCATCCGGAGTTTGACCAAAAAGCAGGACCTTCCCGAAAGGGGGAAGCCCCTTTATCTTCGTCAACTTCAATAAGGGTTTTAAAAATGCTTCTGGGAAAAAAAATTGCCATAGTCATGCCGGCTTATAATGCCGAGCTAACCCTGGAGAAGACTTATGCCGAGATGCCTCATGAGGTCGTGGATGAGGTCATCCTGGTGGATGACTTCAGTCATGATCGGACGGTTGAACTGGCCCGATCTTTGGGCATTAAGGTCTTCCTGCATGAAAGTAATTTTGGATACGGGCGCAATCAAAAAACGTGTTATACCGAAGCCCTGAAAAGCCAGGCCGATATTGTCATCATGCTCCACCCGGATTATCAGTACACCCCGAGGTTGATCTTACCGATGGCCGCCATGATTGCCGGGGGAGAATATGATGTGGTTTTGGGTTCGAGGATTATCGGGGGCGGTGCCCTCAAGGGAGGAATGCCTTATTATAAATATATTGCCAACCGCTTCCTAACGGCCCTGCAAAATTTTCTCTTAGGTTCCAAACTCTCCGAATTTCATACCGGATACAGGGCCTTTTCACGAAAGGTGCTGGAGACGCTGCCCCTAATGGAAAATTCGGATGATTTCGTTTTTGACAACCAGATGCTGGCCCAATCCTTGTATTTCGGATTTCTGATCGGCGAGATCTCCTGTCCGACGAAATATTTCCCTGAGGCCTCTTCAATCAATTTTCGGAGAAGCACCCGCTACGGGTTTGGCGTGATCTTGACCAGCTTGGGGTATAGGCTTCAAAAAATGGGTTGGTTGAATGTGCGTTTTTTAAGTCCCAAAGGCCGCCGGTTAAAAGAGGATTATTATCAGTAAGCCTCATTATTCCTTGGCCGTGTTTTCGATCGCCTTCAAATACCAATCGTAGGTCTTGGAAATCCCTTCCTCCAGCCCGATCTTGGGAGACCATCCCATGACCTTTAGCTTGGAAACATCCAACAATTTTTGAGGCATCCCATCCGGTTTGGTCTGATCAAATATCAGTTTTGCCTCCGGATAAACGTTTTTTTTCACCGCTTCGGCTAGCTCCCTGATGGTCTGATCAAATCCACTGCCGATATTCAGATGATCGACGATGTTTTTTTGAGGTATCAAACAGGCCTGGGGAGTGGGATCATAGTGGCGCATGATAAACAGACAGGCTTCGGCCAGATCGTCCACATAGAGGAATTCCCTCCGAGGAGCCCCGGACCCCCAAACAACAACGGATTGAGGGGACCCGGGCGTCATCCGTTGGGTCCGCCGGGAAAGACCTAAGGCCTGACGCAGGTCTTCCGGGATAGGACCGAAGCGTTTTTCTTCTCTTGCCAAATCCTCCCAAGCCCCTTGCGCCGCTAATTTGGCTAGATGGAATTTGCGAATGAGGGCCGGAAGGACATGGGAGTTCTGGAGATCAAAATTATCCTGGGGGCCATAGAGATTGGTCGGCATGGCCGAGATGAAGTTGCACCCGTATTGGTGATGATAGGCCTGACAGAGTTTGATCCCGGCGATTTTGGCTATGGCGTAGGCCTCATTGGTGGGTTCCAACAGACCGGTCAGGAGATATTCCTCTCTGATCGGCTGAGGACATTCCCGCGGGTAAATGCAGGAGCTTCCCAGATAGAGGAGCTTACTGGCTTTAAAAACATAGGCGGCATGTACCACTGTGGCGTGAATCATCATATTATCATAGATGAATTCCGCCGGCCGGGTGGCATTGGCCAGGATACCGCCAACGGTCCCGGCCACCAGAAAGATAAATTCCGGACGATTGATCCGGAACCAATTATTGACCGCGGTTTGATCGCGCAAATCCAACTGGTCCCGTGTGGCGGTTAAAATATTGGTGAACCCTTCCTGCAGCAACCGCCGATGAATGGCCGATCCGACCAATCCTTTATGACCGGCCACAAAAATTCCTGCCTTTTTGGGAATTTCGGTTACCAAGCCTTGACTATCCCCCATTTCCAATAGATTTTTACATTTCCAAAATTATCAGGCCTTGGCTTTTGCTTTGACCTCCTCCTCCGTATCCTGATACTTCAGGGCGATCTCGTGGATCCGGTCGGCAATCTCCATAAAGGCATCCACCATATCGGGGTCGAAGTGGGTGCCGGACCCCTGCCTGATGATCTCCAGGGCCTTTTCGTGAGGCATGCCCGACTTGTAGACCCGCCGGCTGATGAGGGCATCATAGACATCGGCAATAGCCATCAGGCGGCCGGAAATAGGAATATCATCCCCGGAGAGCCCTTCGGGATAGCCGGTGCCGTCCCATTTCTCCTGATGCGTATAGGCGATTTCCCGGGCCAGATGAAGAAAAGAAAAGGGTTGGTCGATCAAGGCCTCGGCCGCCAGGATGGCATTCCGGCCCATCGTTGTATGGGTCTTCATGATTTCAAATTCTTCGTCAGTAAATTTTGCCGGTTTCAAAAGGATGTGGTCGGGTATGCCCACTTTCCCGATATCGTGAAGCGGGGCCGATTTAAATAACAGTTCGATGTTCTCGTCGATCAGAAAATGAGAATAGCCGGGCATGTCTTTCATCTTCTCGGCCAACAGTTTGATATAGTGCTGTGTGCGGCGAATATGCTTTCCGGTTTCGTTATCCCGCGTTTCAGCCAGGGAGCCCATAGCCACCATGGTCACATCCTGGATCATATTCACTTCCCGGGTCCGCTTGGCCACCTCTTCTTCTAAAAATTTATTATTGTCCTTTAGAAAGTCGTGCACACTCTTCATGGCCAAATGGGTTTTGACCCGAGCCATAACAATGGGAGGGCTGATGGGCTTGGTGATGTAATCCACGGCCCCCAATTCCAATCCCTTCTGCTCGTCCTCCACTTCGGCCTTGGCGGTTAGAAAAATAATCGGAATCTCGGCCGTCTTTCGATCGTCCTTGAGTCGTTGACAGACCTCATAGCCGTCGATGCCGGGCATCATGATATCCAAAAGGATAAGATCCGGCGGATCAGCCGAATCGGCGATCTGCAGGGCCTTTTCCCCATTGGTAGCCACTTTGGTGCGGTAGAGCCCCTTTAACAGGGAACTCATCAGGGCGATATTCTCGGGTGTGTCATCGACGATCAGAATGGTCTGTCTTTTCGGCTGTTCTCCATTGGACATAAAGCACCTCTCTATAACGGTATCTGTAAATGTTCAGTAATTTCTCTTAAGCTTTCCAGGGCCCCTTCAAAATCGTAGGAGTTGATCCGGTCTTCCATCTTTTTGTAGATTTCCCGAGGCAGGGCATTTTTCAAGTCGGCCTCGACGGTATCCAGATAATCGACCACTTCGCTGTCATTGTCCTGGAGATATTCAGCTACCTTCAGAAGCACCGGTTTAATCTTGATCGGGTCCATTGATACGGTTGATGATTCTTCTTCGGCCTTTTCCTCTATCCCTAAAGCCTGTTTTAAGTGGTCGATGAGTTCCAGCAAAGCCTGTCTGAAACGCTCCAATATTTCTCCGGTTTTCTCCGAAGCCTCTTGGTGCTTGATGGAATGCTCCAACTCGGCGGCCAGAGCCTGAACCCCGCTGGCCCCGATATTTCCCGAGACCCCTTTGATGGTGTGGGCCAGACGCTCGGCAGTGCCGAGATCATGTGCAGCCAAAGTCAGGCGGATTTGTTCGGGCACCTCCAATTGTTTTTCGGCATACTTTTTAAGCATATCCAGATAAAAGGCCTTCTTGCCCATGAACCGTTTCAACCCCAGGTCGGTATCGAGTCCCGGCACCTCAGGCAATTCATCTTTTTTTATTCCTGGGGCCGGTTTGCTTTCCAAATCGGGCTTAACCGTTACAGCCCCTTGAGGGCTTGAACTCGCTTCCTTTGGTTTTATCCATTTCAATAATTTTCCAAAGAGCTCTTCCGGGTCAATGGGTTTGCCGAGGTGATCGTTCATGCCGGCCTGGTAGCACTTTTCGACATCAGCGGCCATGACATTGGCGGTCATGGCCACAATGGGCAGTTCCTGGAAGCGGGGATCTTTACGGATCTCCTGAGTAGCCGTTACTCCGTCCATAACCGGCATCTGCATATCCATCAAGACAATATCATACGAGTTTTTATCCAGCTTCTCAAGGGATTTTTGCCCGTCTTCGGCCAGCTCGACCTTGAACCCGGCATCGCTTAACAGTTCCATGGCGAGCTGTTGGTTGAATTCATTGTCCTCCACTAAGAGAATCTTTGAACCTTTAACTGCGCTTAAATCCGCGATCTTGAAAGTCCCTTCTTGATCCTTTTCATGGATTGGACTTTTTTCACCGCCCAAGACCTGAATCATGGTATCAAACATGGTCGAGGAACTAACCGGTTTAATAAGAACCTCTTCCAATCCTGCCAGGGCGGCCTCTTTCATCACCTCGGCCCGGCCATAGGCCGTGACTAAAACCATATGGGGAATGGGCGAAACGGGCAACTCCCGAATCTTTTGGGCTGTTTCGATGCCATTCATGATGGGCATCCTCCAATCCAGCAGAATAACCTCATAGGGCGTTCCTG
>Ga0233425_10010690_pt1 | contig 11035 bp, 7 predicted proteins | sample Watercolumn_Towu_2_FD_181712 | JGI IMG/M metagenome (GOLD analysis project Ga0233425, IMG submission 181712) | Freshwater microbial communities from Lake Towuti, South Sulawesi, Indonesia - Watercolumn_Towuti2014_140_MG | ecosystem: Environmental > Aquatic > Freshwater > Lake | place: Indonesia...
GCCGAGGAGGAATTGAAGCGTGCGCGAGAGGCGGCCGAGGCGGCCAGCCGCGCCAAGAGCGAATTCCTGGCCAACATGAGCCACGAAATCCGCACGCCCATGACGGCGATCCTCGGCTACGGCGACCTACTTCGCCAGGGCTGCCCGCGGAGTTGCGATTTCTGCCAGGACGGCGCCCCGCAATACATGGACTCCATCCGCCGCAACGGCGAGTACCTCCTGGAATTGATCAACGGCCTGCTCGACCTCTCCAAGATCGAGGCCGGCAAGTTGGTCGTCGAGCACGTGGCCTGCTCGCCGTGGGAGATCGCCGGCGAGGTCGCATCGCTGATGCGGCCGCGGTCCGCGGCCAAGGGGCTGCAACTGGAATGCCGCTGCAACGGACCGATTCCCGAGAAAATCCGTTCCGATCCCACGCGCCTGCGGCAGATTCTCCTCAACCTGCTGAGCAATGCGGTGAAGTTCACCGCAGCCGGAACGGTGGAATTGGTGGCGTCGCTCGTGCGCGCGGAAGATCGAGAACCGCAACTCCAGTTCGCGGTCCGCGACACGGGCATCGGCATGACCGCGGCAGAGATCGCCCGCCTCTTCGCCCCGTTCACGCAAGCCGACACCTCGACCACGCGCAAGTACGGCGGCACGGGCCTGGGATTGACGATCAGCAAACGCCTGGCGGCGCTCCTGGGGGGCGATCTCTGTGTCTCCAGCGAACCGGGAAAGGGGAGCACGTTCACCGTCAACATCGCCACCGGGCCGCTCGAGGGTGTTGCGCTGATCGAACCGACAGACGCCACCGATCGGCCGGCGAACCTGCCGCCGACCACGCCCCCCGCGCAATCGCCCGTCGCGCTCGCCGGCCGCATCTTGTTGGCCGAAGACGGGCTTGACAACCAACGCCTCATCTCGCTGATCCTGCAGAAGGCGGGGGCCGAAGTGACCGTTGCCGAGGACGGGCAGGTAGCCTTGGACCGGGCGTTGGCCTCGCGCGACTGCGGCAACCCGTTCGATCTGATCCTCATGGATATGCAGATGCCGGTCCTCGACGGCTACGACGCCACGCGGAGCCTTCGCGCGCGGGGCTGGACGGGACCCATCGTTGCCCTGACGGCCCACACCATGAGCGGCGACCGGCAGAAGTGCCTCGACGCCGGCTGCGACGAGTATCTGTCCAAACCCATCGACCGCCACGCGCTAGGGACAACCGTGCAGCAATATCTGCGGGCCGCCGTGCCGGCGAGCCCCGGGCGGTAGTTTGGGGATTGTGCAGCACGACCTCTCGGACATCCCCGGGCTGACGTCCGGGGCTCGCCATCGTGTGCCTCTGGGCAAGGCCCGACGCCATCAGCATAATACGTGCGTGCAGGGTGCGTGAAAGCACCGGTTTCCTCATCGCGTAGATGCGGTGGTTTCACGCACCCTACGCGTCCTACCCAGACCCCGACGAGCCTCCCATGACCCCCGACGAATTCCGCCGCGCGGGCCGTCAGGCGATCGACTGGATCGCCGACTACCTGGAGCGCGTCGAACAGTACCCGGTTCTCTCCCGCGTGCAGCCGGGCGAGATCCGCGCGAAGCTGCCGCCCGCGCCGCCGCAGCAGGGCGAACCGTTCGACGCCATCCTCCGCGACTTCAACGATCTCATCCTGCCGGGCGTTACGCACTGGCAGTCGCCCAACTTCTTCGCCTATTTCCCGGCGAACAACTCCGGGCCGTCGATCCTCGGCGAGTTGCTCTCCGCCGGCTTGGGCGTGCAAGGGATGCTCTGGGCCACGAGCCCCGCCTGCACCGAGTTGGAGACGCACGTGCTCGACTGGATGGCCGACATGCTGGCCCTGCCCAAGCGGTTCCGCTCGACCTCGACCGGCGGCGGCGTGATCCAGGACACCGCTTCGTCGGCCACGCTGTGCGCGATCCTGGCCGCGCGCGAGCGGGCGACCGGCGGCCGGGCCAATCTCGACGGCGCCGACGGTTCTTTGACGGCCTACACTTCCACGCAGGCCCATTCGTCGGTCGAGAAGGGCGTGAAGATTGCCGGCCTGGGGAGCAACAATCTGCGGATGATCGAAGTCGACGAACAGTACCGCATGTTGCCCGACCGGCTCGCCGCAGCCATCGCGGCCGACCGCGCGGCGGGCCGCTGGCCGTGCTTCGTCGCCGCCACGCTGGGCACCACGTCGTCGTTGGCCTTCGATCCGCTGCCGGAGATTGGCCGCATCTGCCGCGAGCAGGGGCTGTGGCTGCACGTCGACGCCGCGCTGGCCGGGCCGGCCGGGGTGTGCCCCGAGTTCCGCCCGCTGCTGGCCGGCCTGGATTGGGCCGACAGTTACTGCTTCAATCCGCACAAGTGGATGTTCACGAACTTCGACTGCGATTGCTTCTACGTGGCCGACCGCGGGCAGTTGATCCGCACGCTGAGCATCCTGCCCGAGTATCTGAAGAACCGGGCCACGCAGTCGGGCGCGGTGATCGACTACCGCGACTGGCAGATTCCGCTGGGGCGGCGGTTCCGCGCATTGAAGCTGTGGTTCGTGATCCGCTCCTTCGGCGTCGAAGGGTTGCAGGAGCGGATCCGCCGGCACGTCGCGCTGGCCCGCGAGTTTGCCTCTTGGGTCGAGGCCGATCCGCAATTCGAGATCATGGCCCCGGTTACGCTGAACCTCGTCTGCTTCCGCCACACGGGCGGCGACGAGCCGACGCAGCGGATTCTCGATGCCCTCAACGCCTCCGGCCGCATCTACCTGACGCACACCCGCCTTGATGGCAAGCTGACCCTCCGCATGTCGATCGGCCAGACGAACACCCAGCGCCGTCACGTCGAGCAGGCCTGGGCGCTGATCCGCGCGGCAGCCGCGCAATTGTAAAGCGTGCGGGTCCAACGCGCGGTTCTAGTCCCTTCGGGACTCCTGAAACGTCGGGTTCATCGCTCCCCCGGAGCTGACGTCCAGGCTATTGACTATAGCCGCTTCACGGTTGCGAACACCGCTAGTCGAACATCACATGCACATCCTCGGCAGCGACGAGCATGGAGACTTGGCTGCCGGGCGAGAGCTGCAAATCGCCCCACTCGCGCTTGCCGAGCGAGACCTGGTATTCGCTGTCCGGGCCACAGGCCACCGTTACCTTGATCAACGGGCCGAGATCGACGACATCGCTGAGCCGGCCGCTGAGCACGTTGGCGTCTGGTAAGGGGACAGTCCCATTTTCGCGGCCATGCTGCGCATGGTGCCCGCGAAAATCGGGACAGTCCCTGGAGAGCCGGATATTCTCGGGCCGGATCATTACCGAGACTTCGCCCTCGACGAAATACGTCTGCGGCGCGGCTGCGGTCAACTCGATGCCGCCGGGACACGTCACACGGAGCCGCGATCCCTCGGCCGTGGCGCGGGCGGTGAAGAGGTTGCCGGCCTGCATGAACCGCGCGACGGTCGCACTGCACGGGCGTTGGAAGACCTCCTGCGGCGTGCCCGTCTGCACGATACGGCCCTGGTGGATCACGCCCACGCGGTCGGCCACCGCCAGCATCTCGGCGAAGTTGTGGCAGACGTGCAGGGTGGTCGTCTGCGTGTCGCGCTGCAGTTGCTTGAGCAGCCGGCAGAGCCCGTCGCGGGTTGCCTCGTCGAGGGCACTGACGGGTTCGTCCAACAACAACACGTTCGGCCGGATGGCCAGCGCCCGCGCCAGGGCCACGCGCTGCTTCTCGCCGCCGGAGAGCTTTTCCGGTTTCCGGTCGGCCAGGTGGGCCACGCCGAGTTGTTCCATGAGTTGATCGACCGCTCCCGCCGCTGCGGGCGCATGACGCCGCAGCCCGAACGCGATATTCTTGCGCACGCTCAGGTGCGGAAACAAGCCGTAATCCTGCGGCAAATAGCCCACTTGGCGGAGCCGCGGTTCGAGCGCGGTCACATCTTCACCACCCAGCAGGATCCGGCCCGCATCAATGCGGTTCAGCCCGCAGAGACACTCGACCAGCAGCGTCTTGCCCGAGCCGGTCGGGCCCAAGAGCACGAAGTATTCGCCGGGCGCAACGTGCAGGGACACGTTGCTCAGGGCAAAGGCGCCGACGGAAAAGCCGAGGTGCTCGATCTGGATCATCGTTGCCGGAGCCCCACGGTGCGGACAATCACCAGCGCCACGGTCGCCAGCGCGAGCATGAGCAGGGCCACGGCCAGGGCGACTTCCAAGTGCCCCACCGACTGTTCGAGATAGATCGTGCTGGGGAGCACTTCGGTGCGGTTGCGGACCGTGCCCACGAAAACCTCGACCGGGCCGAACAGGCCGAAGGCGCGGGTCCAAATGAGGATCGCGCCGACGACGATGCCCCGCCAGGCCATCGGCAGGGCCACGCCGAAGAAGGCCCCGGCCCGCGTGCAACCGAGCGTCATGGCCACGTGTTCGACGCGGGGATCGATGCCGTCGAAGGTGAGCTTCACCGCGCGGATGCCGAAGGAGGCCGAAACCAGGAACTGGCAGAGCACGATGCCCTTCTTCTCGAGCACGAAGTTCCAGCCGGTGGCCTGGATCGCGCGGCCCGCACCGGTCTGGAAGAACACCAACAGCGACAGTCCGAGCACCAGCGGCGGCAGGATGATCGGCAGGTCGATGATCGAATCGACCAGGGCGTGGCCGGGGAAGCGGTAGCGGCTCAACGCGTAGCCTATCGGAATGGAGAACGCCAGGCCGATGACGACGGTCAAGCCGCTGGTCCAGAGCGAGAGCCACAGGGCGTCGAGTACGGCTTGCGAATGAAGGACGTAATCGATGGCCGCCGCGTTCACGTAGCCGGCGTCGGCGATGAACAGCGCCAAGAGCGCCACGACGAACAGGCCGACGAACGAGAGCATCGCGGCGGCGAACAGCCGCCCGTGCAGGCCGGTTTCGGGCGAAGAGGCGCGAGATGGGCGGAACCAGGGGTGTTTCACGCGGCGGGGCTCACTTGGTGCTCGTTCCCACGGTTTCCGTGGGAACGCAGTTTGGGACGCTCCGCGTCGTAAATGGAAATTGATGCCGTGACGATGCTCGTGCTCCAAGCGACGCGGAGCGTCGCAAGGCGTGTGTTCCCACGGAGACCGTGGGAACAAGGTGCAAGTGCCGTGGGTGCCATGCGGTAAGCGTAGCTTACCCGTGTACTCGAGGCCGCAACCCCGCCGCACGGGTAAGCTGCGCTTACCGCATGGCACCCGCGGACGCGGCTAATCATTGCTTCGGTTGTTTAATGGTGTAATGATGTTTCTGGAACACCTCTTTCCCGCGGCGAGAGGCGAAGAAGGCGGCCACCTTCCCGGCCAGTTCCGGCTGCGACGACGATTTCAGCACGGCCATCGATACGGTGGCCACGACGTTCTGCTCCGGCGGGATGGCAATCGTCTCGGCCGAATCGGCGTAATATGCGGCCACGGCGTCCCATACGATCACTGCGTCAAGCGACTTGAGCTTGATGTGGTTGCCCAGGTCGTTGACCGTTGCCGAGCGGTACTTCACGTTCGCTTCCAAGTCCTCGTCGGCGATGCCGTTCTTGGCGAAGATTTCCGCCGAGACGTGCCCCACGGCGCACGCCCGGGGATCGCCCAGCCCGACCTTCAAGTCCGGCTTGAGCAGGTCGCGGAGCGTGCGGGTGCCGTGCGGATTGCCCTTCTGCACGAGGATCACGGGCACGAAGTAGCAGACGGTCTGCTGCGAAGCGAGCAGTCCGTCTTCCTCGGCCTTGTTGACGTAGTGCATGTCGCCCGGCATGAATAGATCGCCCTGCTTGACGAGTTTGATCCGCGAAAGCAGCTTCTCGCTGCCGCCGTAGTCGGCCTGCACGGCGATGCCGTACTCGCTTTTCAGCAGCGCGATCAGATCGTCGACCGGCGGGCGGATGCCGGCGCCGCAGTAGAGCAGCAGCGGCTTGGCGTCCTTCACGTCGGCGCCCCACAGCGGGTCGTCGGCCTCCTTGCCCGGCTGCGTCGTCTTGACGTAGCCGAACTCCTGGAACACCTTGCGCCCGCGGCGTTGGGAGAAAGCGAGGAACTTCTCGATCAGTCCCTTCTTCGGCGAGTAGGAGAGGCCGATGACGCCCACGCGGACTTCCTTGTCGTACTCGTAGGGCGTGGGGACGATCTCGATGTCGGTCAGCCAGTTGTGGGCCATGCCGTTCCACATGACGCCGGCGTCGCGGTGGCCGAGTTTGATCTGCGTGGCGACCACGTCGTGCGAGCGGACGACGGCGTTGCCCACGTTCTTGAGCACTGCCTCCTTGATGCCTTTCTTCTCCAGCAGGGCGTAGGTCATCTTGCCGCACTCGGCGTACTCGGGGTTCATCAACACCACGCCGAGCGGCGGCTCGGTCGCCTTGGCCAGATCCTCGATGCTGCGGATGCCCTTCGGGTTGCCCTTCTTCACCACCAAGGCCGGGGCCAGATAGCCGACGGTCACGAAACGCAGCAGGGCCTTGTGGTCCTCGGTGTACTGCATGTACGGGTCGTGCGAGATGAAGACATCGCCCTTCGTGTGCTGCTCCACGCTGGGCAGCAGGTCTTCCGAGTTGCCGACCACCAGTTCGACATGCACACCCGTCTCGTCTTCGAACATCCGGGCCAGCTCTTCCATGGGCGGGCGGAAGGACTTACCGCAGAGGATCACCAGCTCCTCGGGTTCGTTCGAGCCGCAGCCGGCGGCGGTCGCCGCCAAGGCGGCCAGTAGCAGCGGCATCCAACGCGACAGAAGCGACATAATATGGCTCCAGCGAACTGCCCACGGCCTCGCTGGGATGGCAGTACAACTGCCACCCCAACGATGTACGAATTGTCGGTTTGTTCTTTAAGCATACGAAGACGGCGCACGATCTTCAATGTCCCCGGCCGGCGGCCCCTCGTAATCGCTACGTTCGGCACAATTGTGCCGGCGAGCCCCGAGCGCAAGCCCGGGGATAACGCGATCGGATCGGTGCATCCCCGGCCTTACGCCCGGAACTCGCCGGCACGAAGTCCGCGTCCGTCCGCAACCTATCCTTGGACTAGGAGCCAACCCCATGGGCTGTGGCCCGAGCAAACGCATCCTGTTGATCGCCGCCGACACGGCAGTCCACGACGACTTCCGCCGGATTCTCTGCGCGCCGCCGGCGCGCGGCGATGTCGGAACCGCCGACAATGTGGATGCCGCCGCAGCCCCGCCGCCGCTGTTGCAGGATCTGGAGATCGACGCGGTGCGCGACGGTCGCGGCGGCCTGCAACTCCTACAAGCGGCGTTGGACCAACACCGTCCCTATTCGTTGCTGGCGCTCGGCGCCAACGTGACCGGCGAGTGGGACGGCGTTGAAACCGCGCGTCGCGCCTGGCTGCACGACGCCGCGCTGCCGGTGCTTTTCTGCACGGCGTCCGACGACGCGGCCGCGCGCGAGCATGCGGCGCGACAACTGGGGGACATCGACCGGCTTCTGTGCCTGACATGGCCGACCGATCCGCTGGCCGTCCGCCAGGCGGTGGCCGCACAGTTGGATCGGCGTCTGGCGCGGGAAGAAACGGCGGCCGAAATGGAGTCGCTGCGGCGGTCCTTGGCGCAATTGCGCGAGGAAGCGGCCGCTGCGGCGCGGGCGAAAGACGAGTTCGTGGCCAACGTCAGCCACGAAATCCGCACGCCCATGAACGCCATCATCGGCTTCACCCGGCTGCTGTTGCACGAACCGCTTGGCGCCGAGCAGCACCGCAAACTGAAGTACGTCTACGATTCCGCGACCGCGCTCTTGGAGTTGCTCAACAGCCTCATCGACTACGCGCAGTTGACCGCGGGCCGGAGACAACTCCGCAACACCGCATTCCCGCTCGAGGCCGTCGTCCGCGGCGCGCTGGCCGGCTGCCGGGACGAGGCGGAACGGAAGGGGCTCAGCGTCGAGTATCGCATCGCCGCGGGGGTCCCGCCGTGGCTGGAAGGCGACGCCGATTGCCTGCGGCAAGTCCTCGTCCACCTGGCCGGAAACGCCGTCAAGTTCACCGAGCGGGGGAGCGTCGACGTGTTCGTCGCGCTCGATGAAGAGACCGCGCACTGCGCCACGCTGCGGCTCGTGGTGAGCGACACGGGCATCGGCATTCCCGCCGACCGGCAGGCGGTGATCTTCGACGGCTTCGCGCAGGCCGACGGTTCCACGCGCCGCCGCTTCGGCGGCATGGGACTGGGACTGGCCGTCTGCAAGCAGATGGTCGACCTGATGGGCGGACAGATCGGATTCCGCAGCACGCCCGGCGAAGGAAGCAGTTTCTGGATCAGCGCCCCGTTCGGCAAACGCGCCGCCGGGGCGGCGCACGCGCCGGCTGCCGTGCCCGCGGAAGAAGACCGCGTGCTCCCGGCTGTCGCCGAAGCGTTGCCCTGCCGGCAGGCGTCCGCCCGGCGGAAGCCCAAGCCCCGCGTGCTGGTCGCCGAAGCAGACCCGGTCCAGCGCACGCTGGCCGAGATGCTGCTTGGCCGGGCCGGATGCCTGGTCGATCTGGCCGGCAACAGCGGCGAAGCACTCGCGCTGATTCGGCAGCACGCCTACGACCTGGTGCTGCTGGACAAACCGGTCGAGCCGGAGGCACTGCTGGAGGTCATTCAGCAGTACGTGCAGCGCCTGACCGACGCGTCGGGCGACCGTGCAGGCGAAACCGGCGCGGACGAATCCGGCGGACCTTCGCCCGCGCGGCTCATGCACGACTGCCTGGCACGACTCGGCCGCGCGTGGGCGGATCGGAAGTACTACGAGTTGGAAGAGGCGGCCGCGGCCGTAAAGGACGCGGCGTTGCAGAGCGGCGCCCGCACTGTGGCCGACCACGCGCTCCGCGTGCAATTGGCGGCCCGCAGCAAGGACGCCGAACAGACCGCGACCGCGATCGAACGATTACGGGCCGCCTGCCAAGAGCAGGCGGCCGTCCCATGCCCGTAGTTGGGAGGCAATACCCGTGAAGTTCCTGATTGTCGACGACGACCGTACCTGCCGCGAGCTGATGCGCGACATCCTTTCGCCGTTTGCCGTTTGCCATCTGGCCTTCGACGGCCACGAAGCGGTGGCCGCCTTCCGCCTGGCGATCGCCGACGGCCAACCCTACGACCTCGTGCTCCTGGACATCATGATGCCGGGCATGGACGGGCACGAGGTGCTCGAGGCCATTCGCCGTCTCGAAGGGCAACGCGGCATTTCCGGCCTCGACGCCGCAAAGGTCGTAATGACCACCGCCCTGCGGGATTCGAAGCATTGCATCCGCGCCTTCGAGCAGGGATGCGAAAGCTACTACACCAAGCCCGTCGAGGAGCGTCGCCTCTTGCAGCAGGTCGCAGGACTGTTAGGCGAGCTGCGCCGGACGTCTGTACCCGCGCCGCAGCCTTCCCGCAACGCGCGGTACTTGATCGTCGACGACGACGGCGTGTGCCGCGCTTTGATGAAGGACATTCTGGCGCCCTACGGGCACTGCACCTTCGCCTACGACGGCCAGGAGGCGGTCGACTGCGTGCGGTTGACGCTGGAAGACGGCAAACCCTACGACCTGATCACGCTCGATATCATGATGCCCGGCATGAACGGGCACGACGCGCTGCGGGGCATCCGCGCGCTGGAAGCCCAGCGCGGCATCCGCGGCTCCGACGGCGCCAAAATCATCATGACCACCGCCTTGCGCGACTCGAAGCACTGCGTCCAGTCCTTCCGCGAGGGCTGCGAAAGCTACGTCACCAAGCCGGTCGACGAAGGCCAATTGCTGGACAAAATGCGGGAATTGGGGCTGCTCGGCGAGGAGCGCGCCAGTCTGCCGGCCCGAGCGTAGCGATGCCGTTGGGGCGACAGTTGTACTGTCGCCCCGGGGTGGAAGTACAACTTCCACCCCAACCAGCCACGCCGACGAAGCGTCGGTCCCTTAGAGCCACTTCTCGCGGCGGTACCACTCGGCCGTCTGGCGAATCCGTTCGCTGAGTGGCACATCGACGCGGAAGCCCAATTCGTCTTCGGCGGCCTGCGGCGAACAGAGCCACGAACCGGCCGAGGCTTCCTCGAACTTGTCGAGATTGAAGTACAGCGGCTGCCGCCGGATCTTCATCAGCAGGTGCGTGCCGGCGGCCACGGCCCACATCACCGGCCGCGAGGTCGGCAGCAGCAGTACGCGGCGGCGGCCCAGCGCCGCGGCAATCATCCGCCCCAGGTCGGCGTAGGCCGGATGCTCGTGGCCGGCGGCGAAATAGTAGCCCGGCGTTCGCATCGTGTTGTAGGACGGAGTCTCACTCCGTCCAAGACAAGACGGAGTGAGACTCCGTCCTACGTCGAGCGGCGCCGCGTGCCCGTTCTGTGCGGCCGGTTGCAGCCGCCTCCCGCGTTCGGCCGCCAGCAGCAGCAGGTTTACCAGGTCGGCGGCGTGGATGATCGAGTAGTGGTATCGCGCCAGCCCGGGAACCAGGTGCAGCCCGAAGCGGTCGATCATGCGGAACATTTCCAGTCCCAGGCGGTCGGCTTCGCCGATGACGATGGGCGGGCGGACCACGGTAATGGGCACGCGGTCGGCAAAGCGTTCGGCGGCCCGCTCACCCGCCCGCTTGCTCCGCCCGTAATGCGACACCTGGATGGGCCGGTCGGCCTCGGTCCGCATCCGCCCGTGGCACGCCGGGCCGGCCGCCGCCAGCGACGACACCTGCACCAACACCGGCGGCGTGGTCTGTGCGGCGCAGGCGACCGCCACGTTCTGCGGGCCCAAGGTATTCGCGCGGTAGAATTCGGCCGTGCGTACGGAGACGATGCAGCCGGCCACGTGGTACACCGTCTGCTGCCCGCGGACCGCCGTCAGCACGCTGGCCGCGTCGGTCACGTCGCCGTAGGCCAGGCGTACCCCGAGCGGCCGAAGACGCTCGACTTGCGAACTCCGCCGCACGAGGCAGGTCACCTCGTCGCCACGGGCCGCAAGCGCCTCGGTCAAGTGAAATCCAATGAACCCGCTGGCTCCGGTAACGAGAACCCTGGCCATGTTATTGAATATCGTGTGACCGCAAGGTCGAGTATATTACGAATCGGCATTTGTTGGCAAGATTCAGTTGGGGTGGCAGTTGC
>Ga0233425_10010691_pt1 | contig 11034 bp, 11 predicted proteins | sample Watercolumn_Towu_2_FD_181712 | JGI IMG/M metagenome (GOLD analysis project Ga0233425, IMG submission 181712) | Freshwater microbial communities from Lake Towuti, South Sulawesi, Indonesia - Watercolumn_Towuti2014_140_MG | ecosystem: Environmental > Aquatic > Freshwater > Lake | place...
GCTGATCATGGAAGCCCTTGTTATCTCGATCCGTGGTGTTGTCCAGGGGGTCGGTTTCAGGCCCTTTATATACAGGCTTGCAGGAGAGATGGATATCAAAGGCTCTGTCTCCAATACATCTGACGGCCTCTTAATCACTGCGGAAGGACAGGGTCTTGAGAATTTCATCGAACGCATCCGGATGGAAGCGCCTCCTCTTTCGAAGATAGAGAGCATCAGCATATCCCCGTCCTCCGCAAGGGGATATCAGGGATTCGAAATTTCCGAAAGCATTGACAGCGGGGCCTTCACTCTCGTCTCACCCGACATCTCTATCTGTTCAGACTGCCGTTCCGAACTCTTCGACAGCAGTGACAGGCGGTATCTCTATCCATTCATAAACTGCACCAACTGCGGCCCGAGGTACTCTATAGTCAGGTCTGTCCCCTATGACAGGCCGAATACAACAATGAGCTGTTTCAGAATGTGCAGAGAATGCGAGGCTGAATACAATGACCCTGCTGACCGGCGTTTTCATGCACAGCCAAATGCCTGTCCTGTCTGCGGGCCGGGACTCACTCTTCTTGGCATAGAAGGCAGTGCATCAGGGGCCGTTGACCCTGTCGCATCCGCAATAGAGCTTCTCTGTAGCGGGAAGATCATTGCATTGAAAGGGCTGGGAGGATTTCATATAGCCTGCGATGCGATGAATGCAGATGCTGTCCTGAGGCTGCGCGGACTGAAGAGAAAAAGCAATAAACCATTTGCCCTTATGGCCCCTGATATGGAGACGATAAGACAATACTGTCTGGTGACCGATGCTGAGGAAGAGCTCCTTAACTCTCCGCAGAGGCCTGTTGTTCTGCTGCGGAAGCGCAGCGATAATGTCATGCCTGATGCCGTCTCCCCCAACAACAGATATCTCGGCTTCATGCTGCCGTATACGCCGCTTCATTACATGCTCTTTAATTATCCTCCTGCCAATCACCGATCGCGCGCTGGTCATCATCTTGACCTGCTCGTGATGACCAGCGGGAACATCAGCGAGGAACCGATCATCATCTCGAACGATGAGGCTGTCAGAAAGCTGAAAGGGATGGTCGATGCCTTTATAGTGCATAACAGGGACATATTCATGAGGGTAGATGACTCGGTTGTCCGGCATCTGTTATTTGGTAATGATCGATTGACGGCCTGGTCTGATGATGGCCTTCCAAATACTTGTGCCGGCAGACCCCTCTTTGTCAGAAGGGCAAGAGGATATGCACCTGATCCTATCCTGCTGGCCGATGACGGCCCGGATCTGCTCGGCTGCGGCGCAGACATGAAGAACACCTTCACTCTTGGCAAGGGAAGATATGCGGTAATGAGCCAGCATATCGGAGACATGGAGAATTATGAGGCTCGGCTCTTCTTTGAGGAGACCCTTTCCAATCTCAAATCTGTCTACAGGGCAGAACCTGTTGCTCTCGCATATGACCTTCATCCCGGATATCTTTCCTCTCAATGGGCCATGGAACATGGCAGGGAACATGCCTTGCAGATGTTCGGCATCCAGCACCATTTTGCCCATATAGGGTCTGTGATGGCAGAGCATGGACTAAAGCGAAAAGTGATAGGGGTCGCCTTTGACGGGACAGGTTACGGAACAGACGGTTCTCTCTGGGGCGGGGAATTTCTTGTTGCAGATGCCTCTGAATTCATCAGGGCAGGACATCTCAGGCCGGTTGCATTACCCGGAGGAGAGAAGGCCATTGAAGAGCCCTGGAGGACAGCGCTCAGTTATCTGAATGATGCCTATGGAGATGGTGTGATGAGGGTTGCTGAGAGTGCAGGACTTGTCGAGAGGTTCGGCATGGACAGGATAAAGGATGTCCTTGCCATAAGCTACAAAAGGCAGTTCTCGCCGCTATCTTCAGGGGCAGGTCGGCTGTTCGATGCTGTCTCTGCGCTGCTCGGCATATGCCATGCAAATACATTCGAGGGTGAGGCAGCCATCTCCCTTGAGTCCTGTATCAGGGAGGATGTCGATGACGATTATCCTCTGGATATTCACTGGAGCGATGTCCTGGAGGTGGATTTCTCTCATGCGTTCATTGCCCTTGTTGACGATATGCTCAGGAAGACTGACAGGGCAGTGATGGCAGCAAGGTTCCATAACACGGTGGCAACGGCCATTATCAGGGTTGTCATAAAACTGTCGATGATAAATAATATAAAGGATGTCGCACTTGGCGGCGGCACCTTTCAGAACCTTTATCTGCTTCGCAGGGTCATGGAAGGCCTCAGGACCGAAGGTCTGAAGGTATATATAAACGAGAAGGTGCCCTGCAATGATGCCTGTATATCATTGGGACAGATGTATATTGCACGGGCAAAGATGGGATCGCAATGATGAATCTGGAAAAGACCGTTGATGCTGTCAGGGAAATATTCTGTTCGATCAGCAGACCTGTAAGGCTGATGGAAGTCTGCGGGACACATACCGTGGCCATATTCAGACATGGCATTCGTGAACTGCTTCCTGAGGATATAAAACTGCTCAGCGGGCCGGGCTGCCCTGTCTGTGTCACCTCCATCAGGGATGTAGATACAGTGATAGCGATAGCAGGGCAGAAGGATGTGATAATAACTACCTTCGGCGATATGATGAGAGTGCCTGGCGAAAGAAAGACGCTTTTTCATGCGAAGTCAGAAGGGGCAGATATCAGGGTGGTATATTCGCCTCTCGATGCACTTGCCCTTGCAGTAAAGAACCCCGGGAAAAAGGTGGTCTTCTTTGCATCGGGATTCGAGACAACTTCCCCGCTTGTTGCAGGAACACTTGCTGAGGCAGAGCAGAAGAAGATCGATAATTTTTATATCCATCCTGTTCTTAAGACAGTGCCTCCTGCACTCAGGGCACTGCTCCAGGACCCGGCGCTGAAGATTGACGGATTCATACTGCCGGGACATGTGACAACAATAATTGGGCTCAGGCCATATGGCTTCATTTCTTCTGAATTCAGAAAGCCTGCTGTTGTTGCAGGTTTTGATGCGGCTGATATACTCAATGCAATACTCATGCTTCTGCAGCAGATAAAGGATGATAACCCTTCGGTGCAGAATGGTTATCCGAAGGTCGTGAGGGAAGAGGGTAATCCCAGGGCTGTCAGTCTGCTCAATGAATTCTTTGAGCCTGCGGACGCATACTGGAGGGGCATAGGCACGCTGAGGGATAGCGGGCTTGTTCTGAGAGAAAAATATGCCCATCGCGACATTGCCGGTGTTGTTGATGTCCAGGTTGCTGACGGGAAGGAACCTGCTGCATGCTCATGCGGAGATGTACTTAAGGGTATAAAGATACCGACTGATTGTCCGCTCTTCGGAAAGGTCTGTACTCCGGATAAACCAGTCGGCGCATGCATGGTCAGCACTGAAGGCAGCTGTGCCGCATATTATAAATATAAGGGCATATCTGATTTATGAACCTGACAATGGAACAGAAGGGGGAGGCATGGATCGTATCCAGTTAGGCCATGGCAGCGGCGGAAGGCTCATGCACCAGCTGATTTCAGAGCATTTTGTGCCTGCTCTGGACATAAGGACTCTGAATGATTCTGCTGTGCTTGAGGCCTTTGGCAGCGAAAGGATCGCTGTAACTACGGACTCGTATGTGATATCTCCTTATTTCTTTTCTGGCGGAGACATAGGCAGGCTTGCTGTCTGCGGGACTGTTAATGATCTCTCTGTTGCAGGTGCAAGGCCTCTTTACCTTACCGCGGGATTCATAATCGAAGAAGGGCTTCCGCTGGATGACCTTAGAAGGATACTTGCATCAATGAGGGATGCTGCAGCTGAGGCAGGCATTCGTATTGTTGCTGGCGACACGAAGGTCGTTGAGCGGGGCAAGGGTGACGGTATCTATATCAATACTGCCGGTTTCGGCACAGTCGAACGCTCTTCAAATATCTCTCCATCAAATATACGACCCGGGGACAGGATAATTATCAGCGGAACAATAGCCAATCACGGTATGGCTGTAATGGCAGAGCGTAACGGCATAACTTTCGACCCTCCGCTCCTGAGCGATGTGAGGCCGCTTAACGGGTTGACATCTGTTATGCTGCGCACAACTGACAGGATAAGGGTGATGAGAGACCCTACCCGGGGAGGCATAGCAACAACCCTCAAGGAGTTTGCTGCGGATTCGGAATGTTGTATGATGATATACGAGGAGAAGATAACAGTCCTGCCGGGCGTGCAGGGTGCATGTGATCTTCTCGGTATTGATCCTCTTTATGTTGCTAATGAGGGGATACTTGTTGCAGTGGCTGCGCCTGAGGATGCTGACGAACTTTTGTGTGCAATGAGAATGTCTGAGGCAGGAAGGGACGCTGTAATAATCGGCGAGGTCCTTGATAGACCTTCAAAGACCGTGCTGCTGAAAACAGGCATAGGCGGCAGCAGAATAATAGACATGATATCCGGCGACCAGCTCCCGAGGATATGCTGAATGGAGTATAGAAGAATAATGATATTTCGTGCAGTATTTTTTTGTTTGCTGTTTATCTCATCACTGGTTATCAGCGGCTGCAGCAGGCCGGCAGCTACTGTTGATGGAAAGAAGATCAGCCGCGAGTCTGTAGAGCTCCATGTGAAAGAGAGGCTTCTTGACCAGAAGAACAGCAGTTCCGACCAGGACCGTCAGAGGCTGAGAGAAACAGTTCTTCAGGAACTCATCGGCGAACAGCTCGTGCTTGGCGAGGCAGCAGTCAAAGGAATTACAGCTTCTGATGAAGAGGCAAAAGGCGAGGTGGACTCGGTCATCAGAAGGATCGGGGAGGAGCAGTACAGGAAGGCCCTTTCTGACAGGGGGCTTACGCCTGATGCGTATCTCGGGAGAGTGAAGGAAAAACTGATACTCAGGCGTTTCATGGACAGTCTCGTTGATCCCGCCTCAATAGATGAGCAGCAGATGAGAGACCACTATCAGGGAAGCCAGACACCTTTTCTTAAACCTGCAAGGGTGAATATGAAGATCATAGAGTTCAGGACCAAGGATGCTGCGGCCGCCGCTGTTGTCGAGATGAAAAGGTCTCGCCTTGACTTTGATGCATTTGCAGATAAGCTTAAGGCTGACAAGACTGCAGAGGTCACTGATTACGGATGGGTCTCTCCTGACTATTTTTCACCCTCTGTATCCGCAGCGATAAAGATGCTGAAAGAGGGACAGCAGGGAGGGCCCTACAAAGGGCAGAAGGGCTACTACCTCGTCCGTGTCAGGGAGAGGGTTGGCGAAGAACTCGCAAAATATGAAGAGGTGAAGGATTCGATCAAGGCTTCCATTCTTCAGCAGAGGCGGACCGAGGCATATCTGAACTGGATTGAGCAGAAGCGCATCAGCGCCAAAATTGTTATAAACATGAAATAGGATGGGGACATGGACGACGAAAAGGCTGTTTTAAGGTTTCTCGACGGACGGACAGTCAAGGGTTATGTGAGGAACTTCTGCGAGAAGGATGAGACCCTCTGCCTGCAGGACCCTGATACCGGAGAGATACAGAGTTTTCATAACAGTGAGCTGAAGGCCGTATTCTTTGTCAGGTCATTTGAGGGAAAGCCTGACTACAATGAGAAGAAGACATACGGAATAAGGCGGCCAAAGGGCCACAGGACCTTTATCAAGTTCATTGACGGTGAGGACATGGTCGGTTTCATTGAGGGAGACCTGCCCTGGAAAAAGGGCTTTTTTCTTTCAAGCCAGCACAGCTGGAATGAGATGAAGGGTCTGTTCCTGCTGCCTGCTGACAACGAGTCGAACAATATACGGGTCTTTGTCCTTGCCCATGCCATCAAGGATGCTACAGTAGTTCCATAAACAGGAGGATATCGGGAAATCATGACATTAGGCGTTAATATCGATCATATCGCAACCATAAGGCAGGCGAGGCTTGGCAGTGAACCGGACCCTGTCATGGCTGCCACTCTTGCAATACTTGGCGGGGCCGACGGCATAACGCTTCATCTGCGAGAAGACCGCCGCCATGTCAATGACCGCGACCTTGAGATGCTGAAGGGATTTGTCTCTGTTGAGCTGAACCTCGAAATGGCAGCAACTGATGAGATGATAAAGATAGCATCAAAGAGACTGCCTGACCTCGTCACGATAGTGCCGGAAAAGAGGCAGGAGCTTACGACAGAGGGAGGGCTTAACCTGAAGGCAGGCTTAGGCAGGCTGAAGAAGGCGGTCGATATTCTCAAGTCAAAAGGCATAAAGACGAGCCTTTTTATCAATCCCTCTGTCAAGGATATTGACATGTCGCTCGAGACAGGAGCGGACATGGTCGAGATCCATACCGGCAATTATGCCAATGCAAAGGGGGACAGGATACAGGCTGAGCTTGAGAGGGTGACCGGAGCGGTAAGGCATGCGGCAGAGGCAGGACTGCTCACCAATGTCGGACACGGGCTCAACTATCATAATGTTACGGCCATAGCAGAGATAAGCGGCATAAGAGGTTTCTACATAGGCCACAGCATAATATCACGCGCAGTTCTTGTCGGAATGGAAAGGGCAGTGAGGGAGATGAAGGAACTGATAGTGATGTCCTGTCCGGTCCAGTAAAAGACAGCATGGTCTATGGCATAGGCACAGACATTGTTGAAAACGGCAGGATAAAGGCCGCTGTTGAGAAGTGGGGAGAACGGTTCCTCGAGAGAGTTTTTTCAGATTCAGAGATATCATTCTGCATGTCGAGACAGGATCCCTATCCTTCACTTGCTGCAAGGTTTGCTGCCAAAGAGGCGTTCATAAAGGCATTTTCCCCGTTCAATGCAGTCTCCCTGAGAGATATAGAGGTGATCAGCGATCAGGCAGGCAAACCTTTCCTGAAACTGCACGGCATGACAGACAGAGCTTCAAAGGAAAAAAAGATCTCAGGCATGCATGTAAGCCTCAGTCATGAACATGACTACAGCGTCGCCTTTGTGCTTCTGGAGAGAACAATATGAAAGTTGTTACAGCCGAACAGATGAGGACGATTGACAGGACGACCATTGACAGATACGGCATATCAGGTTCTGTCCTGATGGAGCGGGCAGGTCTTGCAGTTGCCGAGAAGGTGAGGGCCCTGTTCGACAGGAAAAAGGTCATTGTCATTGCAGGAGGCGGAAACAACGGCGGAGACGGCATTGCTGCCGCAAGGAACCTGCATAACTGGGGATGGCAGGTCAGCGTACTTCTCATGCTCAGGGAGGACAGACTGAGCCCGGACTGTCTTGCACAATACAGAATAGCAAAGCAGATGGGGGTCAGAATTGAATTCAGAAAAGAGATCACAGAAAAGGATCTTCATGCATCCATAGTGATTGATGCCCTGCTTGGGACAGGAATAAACAAACCTGTGGTTTCTCCGATGTCTGATGTCATCAGTTTTCTGAACAGCTCAGATGTCCAGGTCGTCTCTGTTGACATACCTTCAGGCATCTCATCCGATACAGGCAATATCATGGGTGCTGCAGTCTGTGCCGATCATACGGTCACATTCGGTCTGCCAAAGGTTGGTCATTATCTCAATCCCGGAGCAGAATATTCCGGCCATCTTCATGTCGAGGATATAGGCTTCCCTGAAGGGCTGTTGACATCCGCTTCTCTCGATATTGAGACCGTTGAGAGGAATTCGGTCGTACTGCCAGGGCGTCACAAATATTCGCATAAGGGAGATTACGGTCATGTCCTGATAATTGCCGGATCGAGAGGCAGGACAGGCGCAGCGATGATGGCCGCAAATGCCTGTCTGCGGTCTGGTGCAGGTCTCGTTACTGTAGGAATACCCGGGTCCCTGACAGATGTTATGCAGTCAAGGGCCACTGAGGAGATGGTGCTGCCCCTCCCTGATAGCGGCCGCGGCACGCTTTCCGCGGAGGCCTATGGACCGATCATGGAGTTCCTCGGCAGTAATGCTGATATTCTTGCGATCGGCCCTGGCATTTCAGTAAATGACGAGATAAGGTCACTCGTGAAAAAGATCATTACTGCCGGCACATGCCCGATGATACTTGATGCAGATGCGATCAATGTGCTTGAAGGGGACACAGCAGTACTTAAGAAGGCAAGGGCGCCGATCATATTGACGCCTCACGCAGGCGAGATGGCCAGGCTGTTGGGGTCTTCTCATGGAAGAACTGGCGCAGCTGAGGTCAATGCTGACAGGATAAATTGCGCAAGGGCATTCTCTAAGCGGACAGGCGCATATCTCGTTCTAAAAGGCGCTCCGACATTGATCTCTGACTGTGATGGCAGAATATATATCAATACGACAGGCAATCCTGGTATGGCAACTGCCGGTTCGGGCGATGTCCTTACAGGCATGATCGCCGGGCTCATGGGCCAGTCAATGCATCCCCTTGACGCATGCAGGACAGGTGTCTTCCTTCACGGACTGGCTGGTGACATGGCTGCAGGGTCTGTGGGCATGCACTCGCTCATTGCCTCCGACATTATCAGCATGGTCCACAAGGCCTTTCTTTCATTTTCCTGAATGTTCAGAATTGTCGAACCAGAGAACCTTCGCGGCAGTGTCAGGGCCTTCTTTACTGCAAAATACCCCGGTGCAGACCTTGACTCCATAGTCAAACATCTCGATATACCAAAGGACAGGATATATCTGCCTATACAGAAGCATACTGACAGCATTTACATTGCCGGCCCTTCTCCTGAAGATGTTATTGCTGATGCCGTAATTACAGGAGAGAAGGGGCTGCTTATCGGCGTCAGGGTGGCTGATTGTGTCCCTGTGCTGGTTCACGACCCTGTCAGGAATATCGTGGCTGCCGTTCATGCAGGCTGGAGAGGAACCGCCCAGGAGATACTGAAGAAGACCGTAATTATGATGACAGACACTTTTAATTCAGATCCTCATGATATACAAATGGCCATCGGGCCATGTATCGGCCAATGCTGCTATGAGGTTGATGGTGATGTTTGCAGAAGTGTTGGCAAGGCCACGGGAGAGGGCGCTTATTTCAGATCAAAGGGAGACAAATTTCATGTCGACCTTTCCGAGGCAAACAGACTGCAGGCGATGGGTCTTGGGGTTCCGGCCAATAACATCTGGAAATCGGATGAATGTACACATTGCCTCCCTGACAAATATTTCTCATACAGATACATGAGGGGCGGGATTGGAAGGCAGGGAGGGTTTATCGGGATATTCTGATTATGTTGCGATAGGGAGTGATCCCCCGGTTTTCGATGATTTCTGTATTAATAACTGATGGCGTGCACATCCCAGGGAGGAAATTTGATATGCCTTATTATGATAGAAAAAGATTGAGTTCTTGCTTCATGGCTCTAATATTGCTTTTGCTGGGATGTTCTACAATAAATCCGCACGAGAATTTTAGAGATTCATTGTATGGGGCGATAGGCCGCAGCATAGACAATGTTCCAAGCTATTTATGGCCGGATGAAAAAGCTTTAGTTAGCTCAAGATTGCTGCCAAACGGCAACATGGAAAATAAATATAAGCATCTTAGATCTTGCCGATACATTTTTGAAATCGACCCTAAAACCCGCAGAATAGTAGGCGCACGATTTGAAGGGTCAGAAACAGATTGTGTTATTAATCCTTGAACCCTTGGTCGAGCCTCTTCAATGCAAGCGAAGGTCTCATTCGTTTACCTGAACTGGCTAAAGTCCATAGGGATATTCTGACCCTCTTCATCCCCTGATAACCTTCCGTTCTGCTTTTAAAAAACCATCTAACATGTTAAGATTATTAAAAAATTTATGGGGGAATAATGCTCAAGGCAAAAGATGTGATGACTGCCGGGGTTATAACTGTCCGCGGCGATATGACAGTGGAGGCATTGGGAAGGCTTTTTACCGAAAAGAAGATCAGCGGCGCTCCTGTTCTTGATGAATCAGGCAGTGTCACAGGTATCGTCACAGAGAATGATCTGATCAGAAACAATACCAGACTTCATATCCCCACTGTCTTTCGTATATTTGATGCTCTGATACCAATAGGTTCAGGGAAGTTTGAGGACGAGATAAAGCGGATGTCCGCATCAACTGTGGCAGAGATATGCACAACTAAAGTTGTATCGGTCAGGCCGGATTCAGATCTGCAGGAGGTCTCAACGATAATGTCAGACAGAGGCGTGCATCTGCTCCCTGTCATTGAGAATGGCAAGCTTGTCGGCATTATCGGGAAGATGGATGTGATCAGGGGAATGATAGGTGAGACTGGTCAGCAGAAGCCCGGATGAGACCGAAGGTATAGGGCTGAAGATAGGCAGAACCCTTGCTCCGGGAATGCTTGTTAAGCTGTACGGAGACCTTGGGGCAGGCAAGACCACAATGGTCAGGGGCATTGCGGCAGCATTCGGCATAAGACCTGAAGATGTAATTAGCCCGAGCTTTACTATGATCACAGAGTATGACAGCATGCCGAAACTGTACCATATAGATCTGTACAGGCTGGCTGACGGCGGAGATATTGAAGATATCGGCATATGGGACTGCATACGGAGGGATTCCGTAACATTGATAGAATGGCCTGAACATGCTGACAATGAGCTCCCTGCTGATGCTGTCAGTATACGGATCGGGCATGCAGGGGATGATGAGCGCCATATAGAGATAGAGGGTATTGATGAAAAAGATTGGCATAATTTGTAAGCCGGGAAGGGAAGAGCCGAGGGAGATCCTTGCCGGCCTGCTCCCATGGCTTCAGCAGAGGGGCTGCGATGTCTTTGTGGACAGCGATACGGCCTCCAGAATGGGTATGGCAGGAGTAAAGCGTTCAGAAATGCCCTCTCTTGTGGAATCGGTGCTTGTGCTGGGCGGAGACGGTACAATGCTTGGGGTATGCAGGCTTTTCGCTCCGCAGGGCATACCGGTCCTTGGCGTAAATCTCGGCAGCCTCGGGTTTCTGACAGAGATATGCAAGGACAATATCTATGGAGCTGTTGAGCAGATGCTTGCAGGAGAGTGCAGGGTTGAAGATCGGCTGATGCTCAGGGCCCACCACAGAAAGGCATGCAATTCAGTAACAGACCATACCGTGC
>Ga0233425_10010692_pt1 | contig 11034 bp, 7 predicted proteins | sample Watercolumn_Towu_2_FD_181712 | JGI IMG/M metagenome (GOLD analysis project Ga0233425, IMG submission 181712) | Freshwater microbial communities from Lake Towuti, South Sulawesi, Indonesia - Watercolumn_Towuti2014_140_MG | ecosystem: Environmental > Aquatic > Freshwater > Lake | place: Indonesia...
TGCGCCGTGCTCGCCCGGACCGACCTCGTGCACCACCAGCAGGAGGGGTACACCGCGGAGGCGTTGTGGAGCGGTCTCTGCCGCGGTGTCGCGCGCACTGCGCTCGCGGGGATCTTCGGCGCCTCCGGACCGCGCGGGCCGATCCAGCTCTCGGGCGGCCTCGCCCGGGTGCCCGAGGTGGTCAGATGGATGCGCGCAATAGCCGGAGTGGAGGTGGTGATTCCTCCCGATCCGGAGTGCTTGCTGGCCCTTGGCACGGCGATGGCCGCTCCACCGTGCCCATCCTCGACCCTTTTCCGCCCTGCGGCCGTTGATGCCGCCGTGGAGCGTTGGCCGACGCTTCGGCCCGACCCGACCCCACGCTGTGTGGCGCGGTGTCGGGTTGGGGAGATCGAGGTGGACGCTCCCGATGCGCTCGCGGGTGACGTGGCGCTGGGTCTGGACGTGGGCTCCACGAGCACCAAGCTCGCGGTCCTCGACCTCGCCCGCCACCCCCTCGGCCACCTGTACGCGCCGACGCGGGGCGACCCGGTGGGAGCCACCCGCCGCCTCCTGGACATCCTCGCGGAGCGTGCGGACCCCTCTCTCCGTGTCCTGGGCCTCGGTGCTACCGGCGCAGGCCGGCACATGCTCGGTGCCCTGCTCGCGGCCGACCTCATCCTCGACGAGATCAGCGCCCACGTTCGCGCGACGGCCGCCGTCTGCGCGGACGCCGGCCACATCATCGAGATCGGTGGCCAGGATGGCAAGTCGATCACGCTGCGCGGCGGCCTGCCCGTCGACGCGCGGATGAACCACCTCTGCGCTGGGGGCACCGGCGCTTTCGTCGAGGAACTGGCAGCCCTGCTCGGCTTCGATCTGGGGGAGATCGCCAGCGCGGTCGCCGGGACGAGCCCGCCCCGCGTCTCGCACCGCTGCGCGGTCTTCATGCACCGGGACGCCCGCCGCCTCCTGGCGCAGGGGTTTTCCCGGGCCGAGGTGATGGGAAGCGTGCTCTACGCTCTGGCCAGCAATCACCTCGACCTCGCGGGTCCGGGGCTCCGTCACGGCTCCGGTCCCATCGTCTTTCTGGGGGCGACCGCCCGCAACGCGGGGATCGTCGCCGCGTTCGAGCGGCTTCTCGGCCGGTCCGTGCGGGTCCCGGACCTGTGCCACGTCATGGGAGCCGTCGGGGTCGCCCAGGCGCTGCTCGACCGCTTCCCACTCGCCCGGCCCACCCGCTTCCCGGGTCTGACCGCGACCCACCTGGAGGTCCGCCCGGAACGTACCACCTGCGGGCAGTGTCCCAGCCACTGCGCGCTCGGGCAGGCCCGCCTTCCCGGGCGGCCGCTCGTCACCTGGGGTCATCGCTGCGGTCGCGAGCCCGATGCGGAGAGCCCAATGGAGGATCCGCACTTCGCAGCGTTTGTCGCCTGGTCCCGAGGGTGGCTCCAGCTTCCTGAGCAAGCCGGCCTCGGGGGTCCGCGCGTCGGCCTCCCGCTGGCCCTGCACACCTGGTCGGATCTCCCCTTCTGGGGACGATTCTTCGCCGAGCTTGGAGCGCGGGTGGTCCTGTCCGGGCCGAGCGACGAGGCGATGGGGGCGCTGGCCGAAGCCCACGGCGAAGCCTGGTACTGCCGGCCCATCCGCCTCGCGCACGGCCACGCCGTCGCGCTGGCACGGAGCGACGCAGCGGACTTCGTCTTTGCGCCCCACGTCGTGGGGGTCGGATCCCCCGACGGAGGGAACCGTCGCTCCGTGCGCTGCCCCCATGGCATCGCGCTGCCGTCCATCTTGCGCCTGCTCTGGGCTCAGCGGGGTTTCCGCCCAGCTCTCCTCACCCCCATGGTCGATCTGACGGCGTCGCCGGAGCGGGCCGCGCGTGATCTCATGCCCTGGCTCGACCGCGTGATGGGGGCGACCGCCGCGCGGATCCGCGCGGCCTGGTGTGCCGCGAAGGGGGCACTGGCAAAGGCCATCCGGGACGAGGCGAACCTCGGCCGGCGCGCCCTCGCCAGCCTCGAGGGCAAGGGCGTCGTCATCCTCGGCCGCCCCTACCTGCTCCACGACCCGGTCCTGAACCAGGGGATCCCGCAGCGAGTCGCCCACGCCGGGCTCTCCGCCCTGCCCATGGACCTCCTCCCGCTCGCGGATCTCCCCCTGGACGCCAGGTTTCCCAACGTCTACTGGGCCGAGGGGCGGCGCCTTCTGGCGGCCGCGGCCTATGTGCGGGACCACCCGGATCTGCACGCCCTGGTCCTGTCCGCCCATGGCTGCGGTCCAGACGCCTACCTGCGCAGCTACCTGGAGGCGATCCTGGATGGCCGGACGTTCTCGGTCCTAGAGGTCGACGCGCTGCATGGGGCCGCGGGAGCGACCACGCGCGTCGAGGCTTTCTGCGCGCTCGTCCATTCGGCCACGAAGCCCGCGCCCCGCCGCCCCGTCGCCACGGGCTTACCACGGCCGAAGGACGCTTCCGCGCGCACCCTGTGGGTTCCTCCCATGCACCCCTACGGCACGCCGTTCGTGGCCGCGGCCCTGCGCCGGGCCGGCGTGCCCGCACGCGAGATGCCCCTGGAGACGCCCGCGACCATGGCGCGTGGGATGCGCCACTGTCGGGCGGGTGTGTGTTGCCCGGCCCCGGCGACTCTTGGCGGGTTCCTCGAGGTGCTCGAACGATCCGACGCCCCCTCGCGCGAGGGGCTGTTCATCCCCACCGCGTATGGACCTTGCCGGTACGGCCAGTACGAGGCCCACCACCGCCAGGTCCTGGAGGCCGCGGGATACCCCGACGCGCACATCGACGCGCTCCCCGGCATCGTCGGGGGCGGGGTCGGCCCCGCGAGCCGCCAGGTCTATCTGGCTGTGGTGGCCGCGGACATCCTGTACCGCCTGCGGTGCCGGCTCCGCCCCTATGCCCTCGACACCGGGACCTTCGACCAGCATCTGCAGGCCGCGGTGGCCGCCATCCAGGAGGCTTTCGAGCATGGCGCCGGGCTCGAACGCGCCCTTCGTCGCGGGAGCCGAGACCTCGCTGCGCTGCCGAGAAACGCCGCCGCCCGGCCGCTCGTCGCGGTCGTGGGTGAGCTCTACCTCAGGAGCAACGCCTTCCTGAACGGGGATCTCGTCGCCCGCATCGAAGCGGCCGGGGCCGAGGCCTGGGTGGAGCCCATGGCTGGTTGGTTCCAGTACACCGCGTTGCTCGATCAACTCCGTGCCGGGGAGCATCCACCTTTGAGCGGACGCCTGCGCCGTGCGGGCAAACGCCGGTACATGGACCTGCGGGAGCGTTCGCTGTTGTGGGCGATCTCCCCATCGCTGCGCGATCGCCCGGAGCCGAGCCTGGAGAGGATACTTTCGGCCGGCGAGAGCGTCTTCCCCCGCCGCTTCGAGGGGGAGCCCATCCTGACCGTCGGGCGAGCCCTGATCCACCTCGAGCGAGGCGTGGACCTGGTGTTCTACTGCGCGCCCGTGGGCTGCATGTCGGGCGCCCTCGTCGCGGACGCGCTCCGCAGGTTGGAGCCGGCCCAGACCGCACCGGTCGCCACCCTGTGGTTCGACGGCGAGGTGGACCTGTCGTCCGTCGTCCGATCCCACCTGGCGCTCCTGCGGTCACCCTGATGGTTCCAACTCCCCCATCGCTCGGTGGAGAAGTCCATGCTGTCGTCCCTTCCATGCCGATCGCGTTCGCAGCTCGGCGCCCTGCTGTTGGGCGCGGCGTTTTTCCACGCTCCCGCACACAGCGCGGAGGCCCCCGATCCCGCCCCGGCCATCCGTGGGGTCGGGGGCAGCCCTGGTCCGCTCCCATGGACGGCTCCGGGTGTGGGTGAATGGCGGTTTCACCTCGCCGCGAGCCCCTCTCCGAGATCGCGGGTCGCCCTGGAGGCGAGCGCCGGGGTGCTCGGGAGCGTCGGGGGCGCCCTGCTCGGCGTCAGTGCCGGCCTGCTGGCCTGCGCTCCCCCCCAGGGAGACTGTCTCAATGCTGTCGGGGTGGGTGGCGGGATCGGAGGCTACGCCGGCGCCGTGGGGGGTGTCTACGGCGTTGGCCGGTGGGCTGGCGCCGAGGGGAGACTCGGCTGGTCCTGCCTCGGGGGGCTGGCGGGGCTCGCCACCGGCGTGGCTGCCGGGGTGTGGGCGGACCAGTATGAATCCACGCAGGGAGTCCTGGTGCCCGTCCTCGTCGAGACCTTCCTGGTGGGGGGCACGGTCACCGGATTCGAACTGTCCGCCCTGCATGCCCGAGCACGGGCGCGGCGTTGGGGAGGGCGGTCTACACGGTGAATGCCTCGTGAGCCGGTCGCGGATCGCTACAACCCCAACCCCCGCGCGGCCTCCAGCGCGGCCTTCACGAAGGGCTCGGGCATGGCCCCCATGCCGACCACGCCGACCACGCAGGCGATGAGCGCCAGGCGGGTGGGCAGGCCGATCGCGGGAGCCTGCGCGCCGGCATCCGGGGCCTCGATGTACATCTGCCGGGCGACCCGCAGGTAGTAGTAGAGCGCGACCACGGCGAGCACCGCGGCCAGCACCACCATGAAGCCCTGGCCCGCGTGCCAGGCGGCCACGAAGACCTGCAGCTTGGCCCAGAAGCCCGCCATGAAGGGGATGCCGCCGAGCGAGAGCAAGAAGAGCAACATGATGAGGGCGAGCCCCGGGGCGGTGCGGGCCAGGCCCTTGTAGATGCGCATGTCGTCGGTGCCCGAGGCGTCGCCGAGCACGGTCTGCACCAGGAAGGCGCCGATGTTCGTGAACACGTAGGCGCAGAGGTAGAACAGGAGCATCGCGATGCCCTGCTCGGTGCCGATCGCGAAGGCGAGCAGCATCGTGCCGACCTGGGCGATGCCGGAGCCGGCCAGCAGGCGCTTGACGTTCTGCTGCGGGATGGCCAGCAGGTTGCCGAGCGTCATCGAGGCGGCCGAGAGCACCAGCAGGATCACGAGCCAGGTGTCGTGCAGCGGCAGGAGCCCCCCGGCGAAGAGGCGCAGGAACGCGGCGAAGCCGGCGGCCTTGGGCGCCACGGAGAGGAAGGCGGTGAACGGGGTCGAGGTGCCCTCGTAGGTGTCGGGCACCCAGAGGTGGAAGGGCACGATGCCGAGCTTGAAGGACATGCCCGCGAGCGTGGCGAGGGTGCCGAGCATGAGCAGCGGCGAGGCTGGGGCCGCGGCGATCCCCGCGATGGAGGTGGTCCCGGCGGCGCCGTAGATCAGCGAGAGCCCGTAGAGGCTCACCGCGGTCGAGGTGGCGCCCACCAGGTACAGCTTGAGGGCCGCCTCCGTGGCCTTGCCGTCCTCGCTCTTGGGCAGCGCGGCCAGCACGTACAGGGGGATACCGGCGGTCTCGAAGGCCACGGCCAGCAGGATCAGCTCGCGGGCGCCGGCCAGCACCAGCATGCCTACCAGCGAGAACAGGACGAGCAGGTAGTACTCGCCCTGGCGGGTGGGGTAGCGCCGGTCCACGTGGTCGATGGAGCCGAGCAGCCCCAGGAAGCCGGCCGCGAGCACGACGCGGTCGAGGAAGAGCGTCAGCCCATCGAGGGAGTAGGCGCCACCGAAGGCGTCGCCGGTGCCGTCGAAGACGAAGCTCGCGCCGAGCACGCCCGCCACGCCGAGGGCCGAGAGCGCGCCGAGCCCGCGCTTCTCCTCGCGGCCGAGCAGAAGGTCGGCGACCAGCACGACGACGGCGACACCGAAGAGCAGCAGGGGGAGGGCCAGGGGGGCGAGGCCGGTCATGGCGTCACCTGCGCGATGTTCTCGCCGACGACCCGGGCGAGGTGGACCACCGTGGAGGAGTCGATCCCGTCCAGCACCAGGCGCGGGAACACGCCGAAGAGGATGAGGCAGGCCCCCAGGAAGCAGAGCGCGACCCACTCCGGTCCGCGCGCGTCCTGCATGTGGGGGTAGCGCTCGCGGTCGGGTCCAGGGCCCCAGAAGATCGCCCGGACAGCCCGCAGCACGTAGACCGCGGTGATCCAGGCGCCGAGGATGCCGCCGACCGCCCAGACCGGATGCTCGCCAAAGGCGCCCAGGAACACGAGGAACTCGGCCACGAAGCCCGAGAGCCCCGGCATCCCGAGGGAGGAGAGGCAGGCCAGGGTGAAGAACACCGCGATCCCGGGAGCGATCTTCCCGAAGCCGCCCATGCGGAAGACCTCACGGTCGTGGGCCTTCTCGTAGACCAGCCCGACCAGGGCGAAGAAGAGGCCCGTCATGATGCCGTGGGCGAACATCTGGAAGATGGCGCCGTTCCAGCCATCGACCGTCAGTGTGGCTGCGCCGAGCATCACGATGCCCATGTGACTGACCGAGGAGTAGGCCACGATGTACTTGAGGTCCTTCTGGCTCATGGCCGAGAGTGCGCCGTAGACCACGTTGATCACGGCGACCGCGCCGACGATGGCCGCCCAGTCCTGCGCGCCCTCCGGCAGCATCACCATCCCGACCCGGATGACGCCGTAGGCGCCGAGCTTCATGAGCACGCCGGCGTGCAGCATGGAGGTGGCGGTGGGGGCCGAGGCATGGCCGTCGGGCGACCAGGTGTGGAACGGGAAGACGCCGGCCAGGGTGCCGAAGCCGAGCCACAGGCAGGGGAAGAGCCAGCGCTGGGTCGTGGGTGGGATTTTGGCCTCGGCCAGGGTCTCCATGTTGAAGGTCGTGCCGCCGCCGGCCCAGTAGAACGTGAGGATCCCGGCCAGGATGAAGGCGGAGCCCAGCAGCAGCATGAGCGTGAGCTTCATGGCCGCGTACTCTTTGTCGCCGACCTTGAGCAGGCGGTACGCGAAGGCGAAGGGCCCCTTGGCCTCGACCGGTTTGGTGCTGCCCCAGATGCCGATCAGGAGGTACATCGGGAGCACGGCCAGCTCGTAGTACAGGAAGAACACGAACAGATCGAGGCTCGCGAAGACGCCGAACACCCCGGTGACCAGCCCGAGCAGGAGCACGTAGTACTCCTTGTGGCGGTCCTTCAGGGTCCAGGTGGCCCAGGACCCGGCGAAGATGATGATGCCGGTGAGCAGGAGCAGCGACACGCCCCAGCCGTCCACGCCCAGATCGTAGGCGATGCCGAGGCTCGGGACGAGGTCCATGTGCTCGCGGAACTGCACGCCGCTGGAGCCATGGTCGTACAGCAGCGCGACCGCGATGGTGCCCGCCAGGCTGATGCCCGCGCCGACGACCGAGACCAGCCGCACCGCGTTGCCGCTGCGGCTCGGGATGGCCAGGAGCGTGAGGGCCGCGACGAACGGCGCCCACACGATGAGCGAGAGCCAGGGGAAGCCGGTCATGGGGCACCTCCCACCACGCCCGCCGTGGCCCCGGTGGAGAAGAGCCCCCACGCGGCCAGGACGATGAGCGCGACCACCACGACCAGGACGTAGTCGGGGGCCTTGCCGGTCTGCAGGCGGCGGGCGCGCTGCCCACCCTCCATCACGGCCCAGCCGGTCAGGTTCATGAGCCCGTCCACGATGTAGCGATCCCACCAGCCGGCGGCGGCGGCCACGACCAGCAGGCCTGAGCGCCAGCCGGTCTCGTAGAGCTTGTCCATGGGCCCGCTGCGGATGAAGGCACCGACCGGGGCCAGGAAGTCGAAGGTGGTGCGCGGCGCGCCGCCGTAGAGGAACCAGGCCACGCCCAGGCCGCCAAACGCGAACACCAGGGCCGCGATCCCGGCCGGGGAGAGCGCGAAGTGGTACTCACCGCCGACCAGCCCGGCGACGGTCGGACCCAGCAGGCCCGCGAAGATCGCGAGCACCGCCAGGACCGCCATCGGCGCTGCCATGACCCAGGGGGTGTGCAGCTTGCCGGTGTCGTGCGCGGGTTTACCGAGGTAGGCGACGAAGATCACGCGACCCATGTAGAAGGCGGTCAGGCCGGCCGAGGCCAGGCAGAGCGCAAACGGCACCCACAGGTGCTCCTCCTCCAGGACCTCGAGGATCAGGTCCTTGGAGAAGAAGCCCGAGAAGCCTGGGATTCCCATCAACGCCAGCGCGCCGGTGATGAACAGGACCGCGCCACCGGGCAGGCGCCGGAGCAGCCCGCCCATGTCCTTGATGGAGTTGGAGTGGACCGCGTGGATCGCGGCGCCGGCCGCGAGGAAGAGCAGGGCCTTGAAGAAGGCGTGGGTCGTGAGGTGGAAGTAGCCGGCCATGGCCGAGCCGGCGCCCAGCCCGGCGACCATGTACCCGAGCTGCGAGCAGGTGGAGTAGGCCAGGACCTTCTTGATGTCGTCCTGCACCACCGCCGTGCAGGCGGCGATGAAGGCCGTGAGCGACCCGACATAGGCCAGCACCTGCAGCGCCGGGCCCGCGGCCTCGAAGATGGGGAAGGCGCGCACGATGAGGTACACGCCCGCGGCGACCATGGTGGCGGCGTGCAGCAGGGCGGAGACCGGGGTCGGGCCCTCCATGGCGTCGGGCAGCCAGACGTGCAGGGGGAACTGGGCGCTCTTGCCCATCGCGCCGACGAAGATGAGCAGCGCGACCGCGGCGACATACGGGCCAGGCTCGATCCCGTCCCATTCCCAGGTGCCGAGCTTCCAGCGCATCAACACGAGGCCGGCGAGCAGGCCCATGTCGGCGAATTTCGTGACCCAGAAGGCCTTGACCGCGGCTTTGGCGGCCGAGGGCTTCTGGTAGTAGAAGCCGATCAGCAGGTAGGAGCAAAGGCCTACGAGCTCCCACCCCGCGAAGGCCTGGAGAAGATCGGGGGCCAGCACGAGGGAGAGCATCGCGAAGAGGAACAGCGACTGCCAGGCGAAGTAGCGGCCGATGGAGGGCTTGCCCTCATGCGCCATGTACCCGAGCGAGTAGACCTGCACGGCCGAGGCGACCAGGGACACGATGAAGGTCATGCCGGCCGAGACGCCATCGACCCTGACACCCAGGCGGGCGAGCGAGGTGCCGGCGTGCGGCAGCCAGTCGCGGACCCACAGGACCGGCGCGACACCGGTTTCCATCCCGGGCTGGGCGGCCACGTCGAGCAAGAGCAGCGTGGCGCAGGTCAGGGAAACGAGCGCGAACGCCGAGGAGACCACGCCGGCGACCAGGCCCCCGCGGCGGAGCTGGGGCAGGGCGGCGAGCAGCGCGAAGGACGCGAGCGGCAGCAGGAGTGCGGCTGAGGCGAGCGCGATCATGGGCCTACCCGCGCAACTGATCGGCCCGGTCCGCCTGGATGTCGGACCGCGACCGGTAGAGGAGGACGACGATGGCGAGGCCGACGACGACCTCGGCCACGGTCAGGGAGACGGCGAAGAGCGTGAAGACCTGGCCCGCCAGATCGCCCAGGAAACGCGAGAAGGCCACGAGGTTCACGTTGACCGCGTTCGCCATCAGCTCCACGGAGAGCAGGATGGCGATGGTGTTGCGCCGGGTGAGCAGGCCGTAGACGCCGGTGCAGAACAGCGCCGCGGCCATCAGGAGCCAGGCTGCGAGAGGCGGATTCACGGGTCTTTCCTCCGGGCGAGCGCGATGGCGCCGATCATCACGGCGAGCAGCAGGACCGAGAGCAGCTCCATGGGCAGGAGCCAGTCGGTCAGGAAGAGCCGACCGACCTCCCGGGTGACATCCTCTCCCAGGGTGGCGGGGCCGGCGGGCAGCTCGCTCGTCAGGATCGCCCAGGCCATCAGGCCGAAGAGCGTCAAGGCCACGACGGCGCCGCGCAGGCGTTCGAACGACTCGACCTCGACCTTGGCGCTGGTGATCCGGGCGGTCAGCATCACCCCGAACAGCATCAGGGTGATGATGCCGCCGGTGTAGAGCAGGATTTGCACGGCCGCGATGAACTCGGCCTCTGCGACCACGAACAGGACCGCGGTCGAAACCAGCGCGACCGCGAGCCACAGCACGCAGCGGATGAGATCCCGCGCGGTGACCACCGAGAACGCGGCGATCAGCAGGACGATGGCCGTCAGGCCGAAGACGATGGAGGTCATCACGGTCATTCGCTGCCTCCTTCCGCGGGGGCCACGCCACGCTCCGGATCCTGCATCTCGCGCAGGCGGGAGGCGGTGGTCCAGGCGGTTTTGCCGCTCTTCGCGTTCTCACGCAGCCGATCGAGCGTCAGCACCTGGTCGCTGCGCGTGTAGCCGGCGACTTTGTACTTCGTGAGCGGCACCAGGGCGTCGTTGGGGCAGACCTGGACGCAGAGCTCGCAGAAGAGGCAGGCGTTCATGTCCAGCACGAAGGCGGTGGGGTAGCCGCGTTTCTTGCCGGTGGCCGGGCTGTCACGCCGCTCGACGGTGATGGAGATGATCCCCGAGGGACACATGTTCTCGCAGGCCTTGCAGCCGATGCAGGCGACCTCGCCATGCTCGTCGTCCACGAGCGCGAAGTTGGCCCGGTAGCGCTCCGGGTGCGGCCGCTCCCCCTTCCAGGGGAGCTTCTCGGTCACCCGCGGTCGGCCGAGGTTGCGGATCGTGACGGTGAACGCGTTGAGGGTTTCGAGCCAGGCACCCATCAGGCCACCCCCACGAGGATGCGCCAGAGCCCGGCGGCGAAGACCAGCACGAGCCCGGCGGGGATGAAGTAGGTCCAGCAGAGGCGCAGGAGTTGGTCGGAGCGGTAGCGCACCAGGGTCCAGCGCACGTGCACGATCGAGCCGGTGAGGAAGAGGGCCTTGAGCAGCATCCAATGGAGGCCGTCGGGCCCCGGGCCCTCCCAGCCGCCCAGGAAGAGCAGGGCGGCCAGCGACGAGGCCACGAAGGTGTGGGTGTACTCGCCGACGTAGAACATCCCGAACTTCATGCCCGGGTACTCGGTGGTGATGCCGGCGACGAGCTCGCTCTCGGCCTCGGGGATGTCGAAGGGGATGCGGTTGGCCTCGGCCAGCGATGCCAGGTAGAACAAGACGAAGGCCACGAAACCTGGCCCCGGGGGCCAGACGGCGAACCAGCGGTAGCCCTCCTGGGCCGTAACGATGTCGGTCAGACGGAAGGAGCCGGTCAGGACCACCGGGACCAGCACCGCCAGCACCAGCGGGATCTCGTAGGAGATGCTCTGGGCGACAGCCCGCATCGCGCCGATCAACGCCCACTTGTTGTTGGAGGACCAGCCGGCCACCCAGA
>Ga0233425_10010693_pt1 | contig 11032 bp, 8 predicted proteins | sample Watercolumn_Towu_2_FD_181712 | JGI IMG/M metagenome (GOLD analysis project Ga0233425, IMG submission 181712) | Freshwater microbial communities from Lake Towuti, South Sulawesi, Indonesia - Watercolumn_Towuti2014_140_MG | ecosystem: Environmental > Aquatic > Freshwater > Lake | place: Indonesia...
TCCCCCCGGCCGCAGACTCCGGGTCGCATCCTGTAAAAAGCTGCGCACCGCCGGAAGGTGATGAAAGACATCAACCGTCACGACGGCCCGAAGGGAGGAGGCCGCAAAGGGAAGCCTCTGACCGTCGAGTACGATCCGAATGCCGTCGCAGTAAAAAACCTCCGAGGTGATCAATCCGGGCAAGCGCTCGGAAAGAAAGCCCGCGCCCGATCCCAGCTCGAGTATCGGGCCTTCGCCGGGAGGCAATGCGCAAGCGATCCGCTCGTACCATTCGCCGTACAACCTGCGTAAAAAGCCTTTTTCCCGAACGATACGCCGTCGAAGCGAAGTGATGCGCGGATCATCGACAGGCAACCCGCGCGTCAAGGGATGCTCTAACCGGCGCTTCATCGGAATCATGTGAACTTGATCCTCCTCGCAGCGAACAGCACCATGCGCAAAAGCAGCCACCCGTGCTTCCAACGTCGAATATTCGTCGAGCCATAGGTACGCGCTCGATAACGAACCGGCAGATCCACGATCTTCAACCCCAGTTTGGCCGCGCCGAAGATCAGATCGTAATCTCCGAAGGGATCGAAATCCCCGAAGATCGTCCGATTGGCGGCGATCAATTCGTAGTCGCGCCTCCAGAAGGCCTTGGTGCCGCAGAGCGTGTCCTTGATCGGTTGACCGAGCAGCCAGGAAAACGCCAGGCTGAAAAACTTGTTCCCCAGGAAGTTGAAGAAGCGCATCGCTTCGTCTTCCATGGGATAGACAAGACGCACTCCGTTGATGAATTCCCCCCGCCCCGAGCGCAGGGCCTCATAAAACCGCTGCAGATCCTCCGGCGGCACCGTCATATCGGCATCGAGTATGATCACGATGTCGCCGGCGGCCTGGGCTATCCCCAGTCGCACCGCGTCGCCTTTTCCGGCACCCGTCTGGCGAAGTAGTCGACACCTCTTCTCAGGGTGAGAGGCGATTTCTTTCTCGATGGCGGCATAGGTATCATCCCGGGAATGCCCCTCCACGAAAACCAGTTCCGTGCCCGCACCCATTTCCGGCACCCGGCTAAAGATCTGAGGGATATTCCCCTGTTCATTGCGCGCCGCCACAACCACCGAGACGATCGGTTGTTTCGGCGTGGTTTCCTGACAGGGTCGAACCAGGGAAAAGTTGGTCACGGCAAGAAACCTGAAAGGCCAGGTCTTTACGAGGATCTTGTTGCATATGGCGGCGATGAAGGGCGTTCCGAGCGGCCAAAGGACCTCCTGCCAGGTGCGGATCACCTCGAATCCGGCGAGATTGAGAAGATGGCAGACATCCTCCACCGTCAGCCAGTTCTGATCCATCCTGGGTTTCGCGGCTCCGAGCTTCGCCGCGATCACCAGCGGCAGTTCCCACAGCCGGCTGTAGGAGTTGATGATCAGCCTGGTTCGAACATGACAGAGTCTTTTGAGCTGCGTGAAGACCCGTTGCACATCCCAGAGGTCGTCGATAAGATCGGAAAGGATGATCACATCGAACGGACCCTCCAGCATGCCGAGGTCATGTCCGTCCGCTTCGATGAATTCGAGCTCCGGATGCAGGACTCTGGCGCGCTTCACCATCTCCGGGGAAAAATCCACTCCGACACCGCAGGACGGTTGAAGCGACGCCAGCAAATCCCCCTGCGCACAGCCGACCTCCAAAACCCGTTGCCGCGGCGTCACCCAGAAGCGGTAAATCTGCGTCAGGCGCGCGTGATATGCACCGCCCCATCCCATCCAGGATTCCATTTTGCGGGCGACGGAATCCCAATGGTCCCTTCGCAACCGCTGGTATGAAGCGAATTTGACGTCAAGCGACATTCCCATGTTCGTCTTTCTACCCGCAGTATTCTGGAAACTCCTTGTGACAGATCCCTTTTGAAACGATTGACAGATTTATAGGATTATCTTATGATTTCTGCAAGAAGATAATACCGCTCGGGAAAATGACCGTAAACAAAGGGATCGCGCAAGATGTCGTCGCCGGGGCGCCGGGGAATAGGCATGAAACAAATCCGCAGAAGGACTGATGCCGGCTTCACGATCATCGAGATCGTCGTCGTGCTCTTGATCCTGGGGATCATTGCGGCGGTTGCCGTATCCCGGATGCGCGATACGACCGTATACGATCTCTCCTCCCAGCTCGAAGTCGTAAAGGCGCATCTTCGCCTGGCCCAATCCCGGGCAATGGGTGCGAGCAGCCCCTGGGGCATCAACTTTCCCACCTCGACGACCTACTATCTTTTTCAAGGTTCCGGGTCGACGACCCCCGTCCAGCTTCTCGGAGAAGACGATGCGACGGTCAACCTGACCACAAAAAAGTCCGGACTGACCATTAATTCGGCACCCCAGCGCATCACCTTCGATGCTTACGGCAGTCCGGGCACGGCGACCGTCACGGTCACAACCAGCGGAGGAAACATCGTTGTAACGAAAAACACGGGGTTTATCCCTTAGAAATCCAGCGGAGAGAATGCATGCGGCGCAAACCATTTCGCGGCAGGCTGAAAAACGGCAGGGGGTTCACCCTTATCGAGATCATCGTTTCCCTGATCGTGGCGTCCATCCTCGGGGTCATTCTGGTCTCCTTCATGGGCTCTAACGTGATGCAGAGCGCCAATCCCGTCCTCCTCTCGCAGAACGGCGCCTACCTGAATCAGATCATGGAGAACATGGGGGCCGACTACAAATATCTGATGGCCACGTCGGCAACCCCTATGACCGCTTTCATCGCCAACGTCGGGGGGGAAGGGACGTCGCAAACGCGATATGCCGACATCTCCCACCCCTATACCGTCGTCCACAACCACCGGATATCCTTTCCCTCCGGGAGCCCTGTGACCGAGCAGACGGACATCACCGGCAAGATCCTCAAGGTCACCATCCAGTACCGAACCCTGTCGGTCACCGCCCTTTTTACGGAGTAGGGACATGTTTGCAACCGGGACCTTCAAAACAACACCGGCGACCAGGAAGAGGAGGCACGGCCGCTCCCCGCTCTTCGGCGGTCGCGTCATCGGATCCCGGGCGGGTTTCACGCTCTTCGAGATCATCGTCTCCCTCATCCTGGTGGGGATACTGGCCGCCGTGGGCGGGATGGCCATCGTCCAGGTCGTCCAGGGGTACACGACGACGCGGGAAAACTCAACAATGACCCAACAGTCCCAACTGGCCATGTCGCGGCTCACCCGGGAAATCATCGAGATGATCAACATCCCCTCCGATGCGACCGCAACCGCCCTTCCTATCAACAGCATCAGCGGAAACCGCACCATCGGGCTGGACGGTGGGGCGGTGAAGATCGCTTTCGATACGGACACCCTGCCAAACGGGGATATCCTGATCGATAACGTCAACGCCTTTACGCTGACCTACTACTCCCGCGATCCCTCCACCGGGGCGGTCGTGGCCGCTTCGACCTGGCCGGCCGCGAACGACATCACGACCCTGACGACCATCGACATCAACCTGCAGATCAACAGGGCGGGAGGCGGCACGCTGAACTTCGCCAACCGCGTGGCGCCGCGAAACAACAAGAACCAGGGGGGCGCAGCGCCCAGCCCCCCCCCTCCCTCGGCTCCGAGCTACGGAACCGGCTGCTTTGTCGCGACCGCGGCCTATGGAGATCCCGGGCATCCGCTGGTCCTGCTCCTCAGGGACTTTCGCGACCGTTACCTGCTCCCCTGGAAGGGGGGGCAATGGCTCGTAAAACAGTATGACGAGTACGGTCCGCAAGCGGCGGATATGATCCGCAACCGGCCGCTCGCGATGGGGGTTGTCAGGTCTCTGCTCGCGCCGGCCGCCGCCGCGACCTTCTTCCTGCTCTATGCGCCCCTGGCGATCCCCTTGCTGCTTTTGGTTTCGCTGCTCCTGACCGGCGCCCTGTTTACGGCCTTTCGCCGAAGGATCGCGCCGCTTCGCTCGGTCCTTTTCCGCTCCCGGGGGAGCGTCCTGATCGGCCTGATCGTCACGATGGTCGTCATGGCGGCCCTCGGCGCGGCGATGCTTCCCATGTTCTCCGCCTCCTACACGAACCAGGTCTATGCTGACCAGGGGCGGAAGTCCTATTTCCTTGCCGAATCCGGATTCCGATATGCGGCCAGCCAGTTCCTCAACGCCGGCAACGAGACGTCAAGACTGGCCGCAATGACGGCCATGAACAACAAGACCTGCAACCTTCTGAGCGGCGGGGGGTCATTCACGACCCGGGTCTACCCCTACTGGTTCAAGAGCCAGGCCGCATCAGCCGGGGCAACCACGCTTGCCACGCAGGTCTACGGAACGGTTCCGACGGAGTTCAGCGGCAGCTTCTCCGCCGGACAGATCCGCGTGGGTTCGAGCTACTACGATTACAGCTCCGGCACCGGTTCGGGGACGACCGTGACCTTCAGCGGCCTCTCCCCCGCCTTGCCCGCGATCCCCGCCACGCCGCAGTTGGACGTGCAGCCCGTGACGCAGCCCGCAAGCACCCAAAGCCTTTCCAAGAGCGGCAGCCTCACCTTGAGCGGCACCGGCTCCGGCTTCTTCCCGCCGATGAACGGGAATTTTATCATGGTCCCCGCACCGACGGGCGTTCCGAACGGCGCGGTCTTCAACTATACCAAGCGCACGGGAAGCACCCTCTCCAACATCACCCTGTCCGATGGAAACCAGAACGCGAACTGGACCAGCGCCCTGAGTATTACCGCGGCGACAAAGGTCGTCCTCGACAAGTTCGTCCGCCTCTCCTCCACCGGGAGCCTCGGCAACACCACCCGCGAGGTGATCTACAACGTCCCGGTCGGCTGGATCGCCGGCACCGGCCAGGATTTCATGAAGGCGCAGGACACCGATCCGATGAATACCGCCGCAAAATGGACTGCGCCCTCCGGCGGCGGCTTCGGCGGGACGCACAGCGCCCAGACCGTGGACGGGGGAAGCGCCCTGAAGGTCGATTCCGCGCCTTCCACGGGGAGCTGGTGGACGAACACCGGCAATTGGGCCACCACATTCTTCACCGGGTATTCGAGCACGAACCTCGCCCAGTCATGGCTGGATGCGCAGGGGTTCCTCTCCTACGACCTCCAGGTGAAGGTTTACAACACCCAGCCCTACTTCTTTGCCGGGATGAACTTCCGGAACAGGAACAACAGCGATCTGACGGATCTTTACTCCTACGGCGTCTCCTTTATCAAGCCGAGGCAGACCAGGGGGTGCATCTTTGCCTGCGGCGCCTGGGGGGCGCCGAGCGATCAGGCCACGGCGCTCATCCCCGGTTATGCGTCGGATGCCGCGGCGGGACCGCTTTTTTCAAATCCGGGTCTGTTTCAGAACCTCGAACAGACCTCGCAGCCCCTCATCGGGACGCAGCAACGCTACGGTCTTCCGGCCATCGTCCTCTGGAAGCGCACCGCCGCGGGTTTCCAGTGGCTCGCTTACCGAACCCTCACAACGGCCGACGGCATCGTGTACGCCCCAGGTTCGCCCGCCAACGCCCTGCGCCTGACAAACTGGTCCACGCTGATGGTCCGCGTCTCGGAAGGGTACTCCCTCGCATTCACCAACGGGGGCGGCCTCTCGGGAGTCGGCGTGCCGATCAAGGAAGGCGACACCATCGAAACACAGGACAAGACGAGCAGCGCCCGGGTGGTCATGACGCCGGTCCTGACGGGCGGCTCCTGGGCCGCCAGAAACGCGACCGGCACCTTCGTCCTGGCGAACATCGTCGCCGGGGCAACGGCCATTACCGGCGGCGTTCCCCTGTATGTCAACGGGGTGCAGCTCGCAACCGCGACCGCGGGCATCGTCAGCACCAAGAAGAACTACCTCCGGCTTTATTTTACCCGCCCCACCGCCCAGGGGACGGCCAACGCCGTCGAGACCGACAACAACCGCCTGGCCAACCCCCGCGACAGCGTGAACTGGCCGCCCGACGACCTCACCGACCTTAACGCGGCCAACGATTACGTCACGCTGGTACAGTGGACGGGCACCCTGTACTCCCAAGGTTCCCAAATGGCGCCGGCGCTGACCCAGGGGAATTGGACCCTGGGGGGCGGATGGCGCAATCCGATCGTGGCGGGAAGCGGTTTGCAGAAGAACGCCGACGGTACGGGCACGGCCGTTCCTTCTCCCGCGCTCGCCGTTACGGCCGGCGTGACCTACGATGTGTCCATCACCCTCTCCAGCCTCACGGCGGGGTCGTGCAGTTATACCCTCGGAGGGGTTGCCGGGACCGCATTGACCGCGGCGACCACGTATACGGACACCATCACGGCAACCACCACGGGGAATCTCATCTTTACCCCGACCAACACAAGCCGCTTCGCGATATCCGCTGTCTCCGTCATCCCCCGCATCAGCACGGTCACGGCCATGCCGTCCACATCCGAACCGAATGCCATCATCGTGGACAGCGATCTGACCACCCCGACATGGACGGCGACGAGCACGACCGCCGATTTCGTCTTTCCCAACGGCAACGGCGGAGACAGCATCGCCCTGGTGACCTCCAGCGGCAGCGCCACTTCGACCTACTACGACGACTTTGCCATCCAGCTCGATCAAAAGACCGGCACCGGATTCCTTCCGCCGATCCAGCAATAGGAAAGAGAGAAAACGACGAGACGATAGGCGGTGACCGCGATGAGGATTCTGGGTGTCGATGTGGGGACCACCTCCTTGAAAATGGGGGTCTTCGAGGAACGGGGAGATTCCGTCGCCCTCGTTAGGCAGTCTTCGCATGAATATCCGATCAACACGTACAACGACGGTCTCTTCAGCGATATCGAACCGGAGAAGTGGCAGCGGGCCTTTAGCTCCGGGTGCAAAGCCCTAAAAGACCTGCTGGCCGCCGTGGATGTGATCGCACTGTCGGGAACGACCCCCGGGTTTACAGCCATGGACGCCGAGGGGCGCCCCCTCTATCCCGCGATCCTGATGCTGGATCAGCGCTCCCGGAGCCAGGCCCAACGTATCATCGATACGGTCGGCCTGAACACCCTGCTGGCCGAGACGGCGAACATGCCGGTGGCCGGCGGGTGTTCGCTGGCAAGCCTTCTCTGGATAAAGGACAATCTCCCGGAGATCTACAGAAAGGCAGCCGTTTTCGGCCACTCCAACACCTTCATGGGAAAATGGCTCACCGGGGAATTTGCCATCGATCCCTCCTCGGCATCGCTGACGGCCCTGTACCGGACGGTCAAAAACGACCTGAACTGGAGCGGGGAGATTGCCGGCGCCTTCGACGTCTCGCTGGAGCGACTCCCCCGGGTCATTCCCAGCGAGGAAAGTCCGGGTCGCCTGAGATCAGAACTGGCATCACAACTGGGACTGACGCGCGAGCCGCCCGTGGTGATCGGAGGTAACGATGCCGTGCTGGCGGCCTACTCGCTCGGCATCGAGGCCCCGGGTGCGACGTTGAACGTCAACGGGACCTGCGAGATCACCCTGGTCTGCCTGCCCAAGTGCATCCCCTCTCCGACCTACAACATCCGCTGCCACGTCGTTCCCGACAGATGGCTGACGCTGTATGTGATGAATGCCCTGGGGCTGGCCTACGAGTGGTTCAGGAAGCTCTTTTGCAGCGAATGGGCCCCCGACGCCTTCTACGGAGAGTTTATACCGAGCGCCATCGACCAATGGCTCGACAGGGAATCCGGGGTCACCTATGTCCCCTATCTCATGGGTTCCCGCTACTCCTTGCAACCCCTGCGGGCCGAATTCCTGGGTTTAACCGAGGAGACATCGCGGGAAGAGGTGTTTGCGGCATTGGTCAGGGGGCTTTGCCAGTACCAGCGCGAGCACCTGAAGGAGATCTCGCTGGAAGTGCCCTTAAGCGATGAAATCCGCGTCACCGGCGGGGCTCTCGGTCCGGCGCTGATCCGGGCCAAAGCCAAATGGATGCGCGACTGCCGGTATCTCTTCGAGGAGCAATCCTCGCTGAAGGGGGCCGCCCTGCTGGGTCGAAAATACCTTTTGCAAAGGTCCGGCTGACGATCCTTGACGCCGGGTAAAAATCACCTCCCTCCGCGCGCTGGACCTTTTTCGACCCTGCACCTCCTCGCTTCGCTGCAAAGAGGTCACTCGCGCTGAAGCGCTCAAACAATCGTCTTTGCGGGCACTCCGCTGCGGGGGCAGCGGTACCCCGAAAAATCTCCAATGCGCGCATCCGGGAGATGATTCCCACCCGACGTCAAGGTCTTGCCCGCAAGGAGCGTCTCGCTTACTCTGTGTCGGAGGGTTGGACGGGATGAATCGGAATGACGGCTCAATCCCCGGTCTTTGGCGCCACCGGGTGCAGGGGCGCCTCATTGACGATCAGGCGAAAAATATCAGGCCGGCTGTAATGACCGACGACATCGAAGTCGAATTTGCCGCGGCCGATGTCGTCGAGGTCGAGGTCCGCGGTCAGGACGGTTTCACCATCGAAACAGGGACCGGCCAGGACTGTGCCGAGGGAACCGATAATAGCGCTGCCGCCCCGCATCAGCACCGACTCGGGCGAATCGCCGAGGGATAGGCGCACGGTATCCGGGAAGTCCTTCCTGCGGATGAACTGGCATGCCGTAAGGACGAAACAGCGCCCTTCCAGGGCGATGTGCCGCATCGACGCCAGCCAGGTGTCCCGATCGTCGGCGGTGGGCGCACAGTAAATCGCGACGTTCTTCGCGTACATCGCCATCCGCAGCATCGGCATGTAGTTCTCCCAGCAGATCACCGATCCGATCGGGCCGTACGGGCTATCCACGACCGTCAGCGTCGAGCCGTCGCCGAAACCCCAGATCATCCGCTCCAGCGCGGTCGGCATGAGCTTGCGGTGTTTGCCGAGCAGCCGACCGTCCGGACCGAAAAAAAGCACGGTGCAGTAACAGGTGCCCGCTTCGCGCTCGATGACGCCCATCACGACGTAACATCCCTGCGCCGCGGCAGCCTCGCCGAGACGCTGCGTTTGCGGACCGGGCACCTCGATCGCGGCATCGAGGTACAGCCGGAACTCTTCCCGGCCTGCCGGATCGCGCGCACCCACCACAAGACCGTAGTTGAGTCCCTTCGGATACCCGGGGATAAAGGCCTCGGGAAACAGGATCACCTTCGCACCGGTGGCGGCGGCTTCCCCGATCAGGCGAACCGTCTTGTCCACACAGGCTTCGGTATCGAACGGCACCGCCCCCGCCTGTACGACGGCAACCCGGACCTTTCTCTCATCCGCAGGCGAAGTCATATCCAGATCTCTCCTCCATATCTTTTTCTATCATCTGAAGCTCCCCGCTATCAGCGCGAGGCTTCCAGGCAAGGACGCGGGCGGTTTTTTTATTGTTCCCCTTTTCCTCTCAGACAGGGCAGGTTTCAAAGGGTTGCGTCCCTATCAAGCGCGCACCACGCTCGGCCAAGAGTTCCCTGAGGACCGAACGATGACACCGGGCTTCGTTTTCGCAGTAGCAACCCAGCGAAAAGTCGGTCTGGTGCGAAAGCGCCGCCAATAAGTCCAAAACCCTGCTTGCCTCCGGCTCGGCCATCTCCGAACGGAATTGACGTCGGAACGTCGCCCATGACCTGTCGTCGCCCGAAGTCTGCCCCGCTTTGACGAGCTGCGGACTGGGAGAAAGATTCGGAAGCCACACATCGTAAAAGTCGCGCAAGGCGAACTCCGACTTCGGAACGCCCCGGGGAGGCCGACGAACGGTACCGATTCGCAGCCCCTCATCCGCCGCCCTGCGGGATCCAAGTCTGACGATACGGATCGACATGCTCCACACCCCTCTCAGAAAGAAACAGGCGCATCGGTCAATAAGCGAAGCTCCCCACCCGTGGGAGGGCCTGCGGGATACGCTTTGGTCAGCCCATTTCCTTTTCGATTAACCCGGTGATCTCCCCCTCGTTGGGAAATCGGTCTCCCTTGATGCCGAGTTTGGAGAAGATCAGCTTGCCGTTGCAGGCCACGTCAAAGACACCGCCGCGACCCTTGCTCAACGTGACGACAGAACCGGGATACTTGGCCTTCACCTCTGCCTCCACACGGGAGGCCTCGGGAAGATAGTTTCAAACACCGCAATACTCGATGATGATATTCATGACGCCTCCTTGGTCCCCCGCGATACGGGAACCCGGCCGTAATAGCACCGCAGCTTGCTTCTGGTCACGCCGATCAGGCAGTACCCGCAGTCGATGCACCGCGAGCTTTGCTGTCCTTTCTGAAACCGGTTCACGATATCCGGTTCGATGATGAACGGCCGGCATAGGGAGACAAAGTCGATCCCTTTATCCGCTACGATCGATTGAATGTCGGGCAGGTTTCTGATCCCGCCCACCGCGATGACCGGGATATCGACACGGCGTCTGATCTGCTCGGCGATGGGAACATTGTAATTGTTCAGGGGCGTTCGGGTCCGCGCCACGAAGGGGGCCATCCGCCTGAAAAACCACTTCTGATATCCCGGCATGGCGCGATATCGCGGAACCATGCCCAGGATCGCTTCCACCGGAGGTTTGGGCGTTCGGATCGTGTACATGAAGTCGCCGTACCCGCAGGAAACCTCGAGGGCATCGCACGAGGCGGCCTTCATGATCCGAGCGATACTCACCGCTTCGGCTTCGACGAGTCCCCGCCGGAACTCGTCATGGCCGCTCATTTTCACGAGGATGGGAAAGCTCGGACCGACTTGCCTACGCGCGGCCGCGAAGATTTCGGTCACGATCCGCAGCCGATTTTCCGTCGATCCGCCCCACTGGTCTCGGCGTTTGTTCAATACCGGGGAAACGAATTCGGAAAGGAGATAGCCGTGCGCGGCGTGAAGCTGGACCCCGTCAAAACCCGCCGCCTTTGCGCGAACAACCGCATCCGCGAAGGCCGCGACGATCGACCGGATTTCGTTCTCGTCCGCCTCTTTCACCGCATCCCCGTAATCGTTCTTTCTACGCGCGCTCGCGCTGACGACCTCCTGGCCGGTGATTTTCGACATCGATCTGCTGCCGCCGTGGGCGATCTGCAGGATGAGCGGAACACCGAACGGCTTCAACCGGTCGTTGATGGATTTATAGACGGG
>Ga0233425_10010694_pt1 | contig 11032 bp, 10 predicted proteins | sample Watercolumn_Towu_2_FD_181712 | JGI IMG/M metagenome (GOLD analysis project Ga0233425, IMG submission 181712) | Freshwater microbial communities from Lake Towuti, South Sulawesi, Indonesia - Watercolumn_Towuti2014_140_MG | ecosystem: Environmental > Aquatic > Freshwater > Lake | place...
CCGATGCTGATGGACGTGTTGCGGCTTCGCCTGCGCGAGTGGTTCGGCCGCCGGCCGGCGCCGCCCGAGTTCCAGTACGTCGGTTGGGACGGACAATTCGAGGACGACCGGAAACGGATCGCGGCCTGATGCAGCGGCACGCCGGCAATACGACCAGTCCAACGGCCGGGCAGGTCGTCCTGCACGCCGACGATCTTGGCTTCAGCCCCGCCGTAACCGACGGCATCCTACACGGTTTCCGCCACGGGCTCTTGACCAGCACGTCGCTGCTGGCCAACGCACCGGATGCCCCGCGGGCGTTGGACGAATGGCGGAAGCTGCTCAGCCAACAAGCGACCGGATTTCTGCCGTCGGCCGACGTGCGGCGGCAGTTGGACGATCCGGCCGCGGCGTTCGACCTGGGCATCCACCTGAATCTCACGCAAGGCCGCCCGCTTTCCGGCGCAGCCTATCCGGCCGAATTGCTCGACGCGACGGGCCGCTTCTGCGGCGTGTGGACGCTGTTCCGTCGGCTGCGGCGTGCGCGGCAGGGGCAACTCGCGGCAGTGAAGGCCGAACTGTCGCAGCAAATCGATTTCATGCTGGACCGCGGCCTGCGCCCGACGCACCTCAACGGGCATCAGTACATCGAGATGCTGCCGGCCATCGCGGCGATGCTGCCCGAGTTGCTCGATCGCTACGCGATTCGCGTGGTCCGCGTGGCGTCCGAGCGGTCGCTGTTCCGCACGACCGTGTTGCGGCGCCTGGCCGTGCCGCAATGGTTGCTCTCCCACATAAAGCGCTCCTACGCGCGGCGTTTCGGCCGACGCATGGATGCGCTCGGCATTGCCCATCCCGACGTTTACTTCGGCACCGCGCACGCCGGCCGGATCGACGTGCGGCTGCTGCGGGTGTTTCTGGAGGACTGTCCCAATTTTCGCCCTAGCGAAGATGGGACTGTCCCCTTTGGACCGGGCACGACCGGACGGAGTGGAACTCCGTCCTGCACGGAGATCGGCCTGCATCCCGGCTTCGCACCGCCGGCCGGATCGTCGGCCGACGGCTGGCGCGATCCGCTGGCCCGCAGCCGTCCGCAGGAATTGCAGTTGCTGCTTTCGACGGAACTGGCCGACGCGATCCAATCGCAGCGGCTGCGTCTCGGCCGATTGAGCGCATTGGCCGACCGGCAATTGCCGCACAGTTTGGCCCCGCACTGGCGAGCCCCGGGCGTCAGCCCGGGGATGGCGGAAACCGAACGCGATGCTGCGTGCATCCCCAGGCTGACGCCCGGGGCTCGCCAACGCGGCACTCGCCGGCGCGAGGAGGTGTAGCCATGTCTTTCTTGGCGCCAACTCGCTGGGACCGCATGCTGCCGGCCGCCTTCTGCCTGTGGATCGCGCTGGTCGTGGCAACGGGCGTCAAGTCGTACATCGATCCAATCGAACACACAGCCTATCCGTGCTTCGAGGCCGGCACGCAGTGCTGGTGGAAGGGCGAGAACCCCTACGACGCGACGATCTGCGGGCACGAGTACCGCTACGCGCCGGCGATTGCCGCGGCGATGGGCCCCTTGGTCTTGCTGCCGACCTGGCTAGGCGGCCTGCTCTGGTACTGGATAAACATTGCAGCCTACTTGTGGGCACTGTGGGCGTTTATGCGTTGGGTACTGCCCGGCGAGTGGACGCCGGGGCGCAAGGCGGCGTTCCTGGCGCTGGTGTTCCTCGGTTCGGTGCGGATGATCTGGGGCGGGCAAAGCAACGCTTTGATCTTCGCCCTGGTGGCCGGCGCGGCGGTGGCCATGCGCCGGCAGCGCTGGTGGACCGCGGCGCTGCTGCTGGCCGTGCCCGTCCATTTCAAGCTCTGGCCGCTGGCGGTCGCGCTGCTGCTGATCGCTTGTTGGCCGCGACAGTTGCTCGCACGGGTTGCGGTCGCCTTGGCGGCCGTGGGCGCGATCCCGTTTCTCACCAAGCCCGCGGTGTGGGTGTGTCAAGAATACGCGGCGTGGGTCTCGATGCTCGTCGGGCCGGCCCAGGTGCGGCACGTCTATCGCGACGCCTGGACGATCTGGGAGTTGATCCACACGCCCGTCGATCCGCGGGCGTACATGCTTCTGCAATTGGCCTCCGCCGCGGTCGTGCTGGTGCTTTGTTGGCGCCACGGTAGACGGTCCGCCGCCGCAGCAGACGGGACATTGAAGCCCGAAGCGCTAGCGAGGGAAGGTCGCAACGCGTCCCTCGCTGGCGCGTCGGGCTTCAATGCAGACGTGGACTATCAGGATTCGGCGGACGGCACGCGGAACGGGCCTGCTGCGGCCGCCCTCACGTTCATCCTGGCGATGTGGGCGGCGTGGCAGTTGGTCTTCGGGCCGGGCACGGAACGCAACACTTTCGGGCTGATCGCGCCGCTGACGGCTTGGGGATTGATGACCGCGGTGATCGAGAAGCGTGGGCGGGGCCTGATGCTGGCCGCCTTCACGTTGACCACGCTGGCCAATTTCGGCGTCGTCGAGCGGGCACTCGAGGACGCACTGCCCGCCGTGCTCGCCATGCATCCCGTCGGCGTCTTGCTGTTCGTCGCCTGGCTCGTGACGAGCTTTCCGTGTGCCACGGCCGTCCCGGCCGTGCTGGGAGTGGAACCAAACGTCGCTCGGCACGGCCAAGACGGCCGTGGCACACCGGCGTGCGGCGACCCCGCAGAGGGGGATAGTTGCATTCTCTGCCGAACCGGCCTAGACTGATAACCTGTCCGGCAATCGAGGGGTTCTGCATGGCGACGGCGTTCGATCCTTATCACAAGTGGCTCGGCATTCCGCCCGAGGAACAGCCGCCCAATCACTATCGTCTGCTGGCCGTCAAGCTGTTCGAGGCCGATCTGGACGTGATCCAGGCGGCTGCCGACCAGCGGATGAGCCACCTCCGCAAGTATCAGACGGGCCAATTCAGCGGGCTGTCGCAGCGGATTCTCAACGAGGTGACCGCAGCGAAGCTTTGCCTGCTCAGCGCGGAGAAGAGAACGGCCTACGACACCGAGTTGCGGGAGAAGTTGCGCGCGAAGAAGCCGCCTGCCAGGACGCCGGCCGCCGCCGCACCCAAGGCGGACGTCGATCCGGCGATGGGCGACTTTTTGAAGAACGTCCAGCGCGAGGGAGCGGCGCCCGCAGTTGCTGCCGGCGCCAAACCCGCGGTCAAACCGAGTGCCAGGCGCTCATCGGGCAACCGTATCGTGCTCGGTGCGATCGCCGGCGGTGTCCTGACCGTTGTGGCGCTCGTGATCTACGGTGTGGCCACGCGCCCCGACCCGTCGGTCGCCGATCGGACCGAAGGCGATGCCGAGAAGACGTCGGCCGGCGAGAAGTCGCCCGACAAGACGCCTGCGGCGAAGCCCAAGCCCGAAAAGCCCGTGTGGAACCCCAAGGAAGATCCGTCGGGCAAGACGGGAAAGAAGACTTCCGCCGTTGCCTCGCCCGCGAAAACCGACGACCACGCGAAGACCGGCGACGGTTCCAGCAAGGCGCCGGCCGCCAAAGACAAGCCCAAGGAGAAGACGGGCGAAAAGACCGGGCCCGGCAAAGAGAAGCCCAAGCCGAAACCCAAGGAAACACAACCCAATCCGCCGGAAAAGGAACCGCCCGCGAAGGAACCGGAAAAGCCCGAGCCGGGCACCGTCGCCGTGCTCGACAAGCGTGAGGCCGTACCGCACAAGGATTCGCAGGACGAGGCCCTGAAGCTCATCAAGGACTTGTTCCGCGACGACTTTACCAAGGCCCAGTCGCCGGCCGGGAAGCAGGCCCTGGCCAAGAAGATGCTGGAGCAGGGCGTGCAGACCAAGGGGAACGCCACGCACCAGTACGTGCTCTTCCAGCAGGCCCGCGATCTGGCCACCGCGGCCGTCGACGGCGAGTTGGCCTTCCGCGCGATCGACGAGATGGTGGCCGCCTTCCAGGTGGACGCCGCGGACATGAAGGCCGACGTGCTGAATGACTTTTCCAAGAAGGCCCGCCTGCCCGCGGAACACAAGGCGCTGGCCGACCGCGCGCTGGCGTTGATCGACGAAGCCGTGGCCGAAGGGAACTTCGACCTGGCGATGGAGGTCAGCAAGTTCGCCCTGGCCGAGGCCAATAAGTCGCGCGACAAGGACGCGATCTCCGCCGCCCGTGCCGCAACCAAGGAACTCCAGCGAAGCGCGAAGACCTTTGCCGAAATCAAGACCGCCCTGGCCACGCTCGAGAAGCAACCAGAGGACGCCGACGCCAACCTGACCGTGGGCACGTACTTCTGCTTCCTGAAGGGCAATTGGGAAAAAGGGCTGCCGCACTTGGCCCGCGGCAGCGATGCGCAGTTGAAGGCATTGGCCGAGAAGGACGTGGCCGGCGCGTCGGCCGCAGCCGACCAAATGGCCCTGGGTGATGCCTGGTGGAAACTCGCTGAAGGAGAGTCGGCCGCCATCAAGCAAAGCATCGCCGTGCGGGCCGGGCATTGGTATCTCCAGGCCCTGCCGGGTCTATCGGGGTTGGAGAAGACCAAAGTCGAACGGCAGGTAAAGACAATCTGCGGACTGACGCGGATCACGAACAAGAAAGACGGCAGCGTGATGGTGCTGATTCCGGCCGGAAAGTTCTTGGCCAGCAACGTCAAGTTCCCGGTCAACATGCCGGCCTACTATCTGGGCGTGTATCCGGTCACCAACGGCCAATACGCGCAGTTCGTCAAGGCCACCAACTACGCGCCGCCGCCGGGCGGGATTCCGCTCGATAAACTCGATCATCCGGTCACGAGCGTCACGTGGGACGACGCCCAGGCCTATTGCCGCTGGGCCGGCTTGCGGCTGCCCACGGAATTGGAATGGGAAAAGGGCGCCCGCGGCATCGACGGCCGCGAGTTCCCTTGGGGGACCGTTTGGGATCCGGCCAAGTGCCGCAACAAGGCCAATTGCGGCGTGCTGCCCAACACCGTCGTCGGCACGTGCAGCGTGACCAGCTATGCCGACGGCGCGAGCCTCTGGGGTGTGATGCACATGAGCGGCAACGTGTGGCAGTGGTGCGCCGAGTGGTTCGAGGAGGCGGCCTACAACCGCTACAAGGCCGGCGACTTGACGCCGCCCGCCCAAGGTACTAACCGCATCCTCCGCGGTGCGCCGTGGAGCGAGGCCGGCCCCGACGTCTTCCGCTGCGACTACCGCGTCAACGGCCCAGGCAACACGCGGGCCAACAACCTGGGCTTCCGCGTGGCCAAATCCGTCGGGCCGTAACCGCCGTACTCATCACGCTCCGCGTGATGGCCTGTTGCTAGCAGCGGAATTGAAGCCGGACGCGCCGGCGAGGGAATGTCGTAGCGCGCACCAACCTCAATCTTCCTCCCATACGGGTTCCTCTTCTCTGTTCCGCAGTTCTCCCAAGAGTCGGGACAAGGACTACTTCGGCAGCACTATCGTACGCTGTCTGCCGTACCCAGCGATTTCTTGCTTTCGGCGTAGGCAGCCGTCATAGCCTTCCTGAGTTGCTCTGAGTTGCCGCCGCGGTAGTAATGACGCTTCCCGGAGTCCGCGTCAACGTTGAAGGCCCCCACGGGTTCATCTATGTGGAAAAGCCCCACCCTAAGCTTCTGTCCAGTGTGAGTCCGGATCGTCATCACACCAATCTTATCCCATTTCGCCGGACGCGGGTCGAGTTGCGATGGTGTCAAACACGAAATGATCTTGCTCCAACTGCTCTTGGGCACCTCACAATCCCGCACTCGCTCGATGCCCTCGCCACCGGGAAAGCGCAAGCGAACGGACTCGATGTCTTGCGGATCGGGAAAAACATAGCCAGTCTCGGGATGCTCCACTTCGGCCAGCGGTCGCCTCATGAGCAAGTGCATTGTCCAGAAGAGCGCGCCGAACAAGAGGATCGCCACGATCACCAGAAGCAGTCCGGTTCTCAGGAGTTGCACCGGCCAGGCTCGTGTAGGCGATTGACCGTCTTGACGCTCTGTTGGTTCCATTGGATTATCCCTCGAATGCCGTCGTGCTCACCGCTCCCACTCCCCTTCCGGCCAACCGTGTTGCCCGACCAGCGGCACGAAACGGCAGGGTGAGAGATCGCGGGATTGCGGCCGACCATCGACCTTGCGGATCGCCTCCAGCGTCTGGTAATCGCGGTTGCCCAGCGGGATCACCAGAACGCCCCCTTCGACGAGCTGCTCCACGAGCGGCGGCGGGCATTGGTCGGCCATGGCTGTCACGATGATCCGGTCGTACGGCGCGAGCGCGGGCCAGCCCAACGTGCCGTCGCCCACCGCGAGCGAAACGTTCGCATAGCCCAGGTCCGTCAATCGTGCGGCCGCCTGCGCGGAGAGCGCGGCGTGCCGCTCGACCGTGACCACTTCGCGGGCGAGTTCCGCCAGGATGGCCGCCTGGTAGCCGCTGCCCGTGCCGATCTCCAGCACGCGCTCGCTGCCGGTCAACTCCAGGGCCTCGGTCATCAGGGCCACGATGTACGGCTGGCTGATCGTCTGGCCGCAGTCGATACCCAAGGCCCGGTCGGCGTAGGCCTGGTCGATGTCGGTCGGGAGCACGAAGCGTTCGCGCGGCACCTTAGCCATTGCGTCCAACACCCGGCGGTCGACGATCCCCCGGTGCCGCAGTTGCGTGCGGAGCATTTGCTCGCGGGCGGCGGAAAGGTTGGCGGCCGACATCGGCTGGGATCCTCGGGGGCTATGAAGGGGACAGTCCCGTTTTCGCGACCATGCTGCGCATGGTGCCCGCGAAAACTGGGACAGTCCCCGCCGGGGCTCACCGCGTCACACTTCATATTCTATACTGGTAAGGGTGTGTCCACCAAGGGTTCCAGAAAGGTGCAAACATGAACCGTGCGATGCTCGTCACGTTGTTGGTGTTGTTCGGTGCGGTCGCTGCCGCCGAGGAGCCGGGTCTGCCGATCGGGCCGCTGCCGCAGTTCGGTCTGGCCCAGATCGCCGACGGCGGGCGGCTGGAGATCAGCCACGGCATCTCCAGGCCCGTGTACGAAACCCGCGAAAAAGAAGTCGAGGACATCGTCAAGCGGGAAATCAACGGGCAGATCGTCGAACAGCGAGTGGTCCGCACCGTGACGTACACGACTTGCCGCTGGGTTTCCGACATGCGCGTGCGGGCCTTCGAGCCGAAGGTCTATCGCGTGGCGAAGGACGGTACGGAGGTCGCCCCGGCGGCGGCCGCCAAGCTGCTGGCCAAGCCGACGCCCGTCGTGTTCCTCATGGTGTCGGGCTTCCACGAAGAGATTCATCCCTTCTACGTGCAGTTCTTCAAGCCCGGCACGGTCGTGATCCGCGTGCAGCAACCGCCGCAGCCGCCGGCGGACGCCCCGGCGCCCTGAACCGGCGGGGTGGCATGTTCTCACAACGCGCAGCGTTGGGTGAACATGCAAGACGCTCGGCATGGCTGCCCGCGGCTGCGCCGCGTGAAGCCATGCCACCCAAGCGCCGCGTGAAGCCATGCCACCCAAGCGCCCGGGCGGCCAGAATCTGCCCTTGACCGAATAGTGTACTTATGTTAAGCTTCGGGCCGTGTGAGCGGGATCGGTAGAGCCTGACACAGCCAGGTATCACAAGAGCCCGCCGAGGATCATCTCCTCGGCGGGCTCTTTGCGTTGTCCGGGGACTGTCCCAATTTGCGCCCCAGCGAAAATGGGACTGTCCCCTTATGCAGTACCCACCAAACCATGATTGCCGCCGAACTGATTGCCGACGTTCGCCGCCTGCTGGCCACGGGCGGACTCAGCCAGCGGGAGATCGCCCGCCGCACGGGCGTCAGCCGCGGCACGGTGGGCGCCGTCGCCGCCGGCAAGCGGACCGACAGAACGGAGCCGCGGCACGCGGGCCACCCGGAACTCAAAGTGCCGGCCGGTCCACCGCGGCGGTGCGGCGGTTGCGGCGGGATGGTTTCGCTGCCTTGCCTGCTGTGCCGCGCCCGGTCCGTACGGCGCACAAAATCCATCGGTCCATTGGCGGAACTGAACGAACCCCTGCAACTGAACCTCCGCGAAGAACACCGCGTGCGCTACGAAGCAATTCAGCGACGGGGTGGCATGTTCTCACAACGCGAAGCGTTGAGTGAACATGCTGCACATTCAGCATGGCTACCCGCGGCTGCGCCGCGTGAAGCCATGCCACCCCGCGCGTGAAGCCATGCCACCCAGCGCGTGAAGTCGTGTCACCCAACGCATGAAGCCATGCTACCCGTGACGCCCGACACAAGGCAGTCATTTCCATGAGCACCAGCAAGCCCCAACGCACGTTCGTCCGCTATGCCGACGCGCGCCGCAAAATCCGCGACGGCGACCTGCTGTTGTTCCGCCGCCGCAGTGCGATCGCGCTGGCCGGGCGCGGGGAGCACAGTCACGCCGCCAAGGCGGCCTGGTGGCAGGACGACCTGTTCTGCCTGGAAGTCCGCGAGTGGTACGGCGGCCGGGCGGTGACGCTCTCCAGCCAGGTGCAGCGGCGGCCGGGACGGATCGACGTATACCGCGTCAATTCCCGCAACCGCTGGCCGCACTACAATCGCGCCGCGTCTACCCAACTCATGCGCCGCTTATGCGGCTGCGACTACGGCTATTGGAACCTGCTGGCCGCGGCCGTGCGGCACCTGCCGTTGGTCCGCTGGCTGCTGCGGCCGGACGTGGACGACGCGGCCATGAGCCGCCGCCCGCCGTTCTGCAGCCAGGCCTGCGCGCTGGCCGACCGCCTCGGCGGAGGCGTCGATCCCGTGCCGCACCTGGCCGACCGCTTCACCGAGCCGGCCGACCTGGCGCGGAGCGCGTTCTACGAGTACCGCTTTACGCTGTTGATGTAGTTGGCAGTAGGCAGTTGGCAGCAGGCAGTGAAGAAGACTTCGCAACAGATCACTGCCAACTGCCCACTGCCGACTGCCAACGGCCAACTTTCCCCACACCCCAGCGAGGTCCGCCATGTTCCATCTCCCGTCGCGTTTGTTTCCGTTAGGGTGCATTGTCGTCTTACTCGCGTGGACCGCCGCCGCGCAGGCCGCGATTTCCGATTGCGTGGATGCGACGTGCCGCATCAGCACGCCGGACGGCAGCCGCGGCACGGGCTGCGTGTTCGAGATCAGCGGCGGCCGGGTCTTCGCGCTGACGTGCGCCCACGTCGTCGGCCGTAGCACGGCGGTGCAGTGCGAGTTCTGGCGCGAGGGGCACCAGTCGCAACCGCTGCCGGGGCGCGTCGTCGCGCGGGTCGAGGACGACCGCTGCGACGCGGCGGTGGTCGTCGTCGACGAGTCGCTCTTTGGCGGGCTGCTGCCGCGGGTCGTGCCGGTCGCCCCGCGGGATTACGTGCTGCGGCCCGGCGAGACGATCACCTCGGTGGGCTGCGCCAACGGTGCGTGGTCCACCGGCTGGAAGGGACACGTGTTGGGCTACCGCGACGGCGACCTGCGGTTCGTGCCCACGCCGGCCAACGGCCGCAGCGGCTCGGCCTTGTTCGACGCCGCCGGCGAGAAGATTGTGGGCATCGTCCGCGCACGGACGGTGGACAACGGCGAAGGCATCGCCGTCTCGCTCCAGGAACTCTATCGGGCGTTGGGCGACAAGACGGCCTGGCTGCCCAGCGCCGCCGCGCAGCTGCCGCGCGACGCCGCAGCCGGCGATCCGTTTTCCGTCCAGTGCCCCGGCGGGACGTGCCCCGCGCCGACGCCGTATCTCCTCCCGTACCGCTACCGCGAGCAGTTCCGCAATCAGCCGCAACAGGCGCCGCAACAGCAGGTCTGGCCGACGCTGCCCGCGCAGCCGGCCGCGCCGTCCGTCGATCTGGGCTCGACCAACCAGCGGCTCGACAAGCTGCTGGATAGCCAGGGGAAGATCGCGGAACTGCTGGGCGAGCTGCGCCAGGCGGGCAAACCGCTCGCGTCGCCGTCGGCCGATGCAGCCTCCGGCGCGGCGGCCGAGCAGGCCCAGGAAAGCAAGATCCGCCAGATCGCCGAGAAGGTGATCGGCGAGCCGGGCACGCTCTTGGATCGCATCGCCGCGCGGCGCGCGAAGGTGCAGGCCGAACTCGGCGACGGCGCCGGCGAAGTCGATATCGCCAAGGCATACGCCCGCGACTTCGCCAAGGAGAAACTCAGCGACGGCACGCTGGGCCTGACGGCCGGCAAGATCGTCGGCGGTGCGCTGGGCCTGAGCGGCCCACTGGCCTTGGCCCTCGGCGGCGGCCTGTGGCTGCTCTCGCGGCGGATCGGCGGCAAGCTCGCCAGCGGTGAACCGCTCTTGGTGCAGAGCATCGTCGGCCAACTCAGCGACAAGATCGACGCGCTCAAAGGCCGCGCGAATGGCACCACGCCGCCGGCCAGCACGACGTAAACACTCGTTGGGCGCCGTGCCCACGCTTGCCGTGGGCATGTCGTAGGTGTCACCGTTACATGCCCACGACAAGCGTGGGCATGGCACCGGAGGTCCGAGAAGGAATAGACGATGGACTCGCAGCAATGGGGCATCGTGGTTGGCGTGGTGACGGCCGGGCTGTTGGGCTTGGCGCCGTGGATGTTCATGGTCCACGCCAAATTGGCCGTGCTCTCCGCCCAGGTCGCCCGGCTCGACGCCAAGGTCGACAAGATGGTCGACGCCCAAGAGGAACGCCTGCCGTGGTGCATCCAGCACCAGGCCCGCATTGAAGAACTCGCCCGGCGGATCGAAGGCCACGACCTCCAGTTGGCCGACATCGCCGAGCGGTTGCGGGAAGTTGTGACGGAGTGACCGTCTGCACGGAACCGTTGGGGCGACAGTTGGATCGGCAATGTTGGGGCGACAGTTGCACTGTCGCCCCGGGTTGGCAGTACAACTGCCACCCCAACATGATCCGTGGAGCAAGTTGCCAACCTGCCACGCACAACAGGCAGGTTGGCAACCTGCTCCACGTCAGCATAAGGAGAATTGCATGCACATACGCGATCGCATCAAGGAACTGCGGCGCGTGAAGGCGAGTCTGCTGCGGCCGCATCCGAGGAACTGGCGGACGCACCCCAAGGCCCAGCAGGACGCCCTCCGCGGGCTACTGGCCGAGGTGGGCTA
>Ga0233425_10010695_pt1 | contig 11032 bp, 6 predicted proteins | sample Watercolumn_Towu_2_FD_181712 | JGI IMG/M metagenome (GOLD analysis project Ga0233425, IMG submission 181712) | Freshwater microbial communities from Lake Towuti, South Sulawesi, Indonesia - Watercolumn_Towuti2014_140_MG | ecosystem: Environmental > Aquatic > Freshwater > Lake | place: Indonesia...
ATCATGGCGCAAGCCTCAGCCTGCAAAACCCGACAGTTCAGACTTGAGCCAGAGGGTGGGCATGTGAGAACAGGTTACCCGTACAAGTCCCGGGTGTTTGCCTCTTGCGCCGCTGACTTGTGTTTTATAATTCAAAACACAAGTCAGCGGTGCCGTAAGGTCATTCACACAACTTTTCTGCAGGATTATATCTGCTCAAAAAAAATCTTCAAATCAGCACCACCTCCATCATGGCTTTGGTGGTTTCGCTGTGATTGGAAAAATAAAGATAACGGCTGCCGGCAGGTCCAAGCTCCGTTACCGGTTTGTCGGCTTCGGCTCCGGCTTCGAGAACAAAGGCTCCTTCGGGCTCGGTGGCGCCCTTTTCGCCTGTGTAGATGGTTACCGGCACTTCGCCGTAATTGTAAAAGTAAAACTTAGCGCTCTGTTCGAAAGCAAAGCCGGCTTCCTTAGTTGCCGAGGGTTCTATCTCGACAGAGTACGAATTGCCCGGCTCTTCGTCCTTTTTCGAAACCCTCTGGCGAAGCAGCGGAAACTCGAAATAAGCCTCGATCATCGAAGGATTGTCGAAGAATTTATACATCATAAATCCGAGGTTACGATAAATATAATCAGCCAGGTTTATCCTTGCCTCCTCCACTTTCACAGCCAGTTCAGCGATCAGTCCCTCTTTGGCTTGCTGCAAATCGCGGGCGGCAGTGATGGCTGCCAAAGCAGCCTGGGCGGCGGTTTTTATTTCGGCAACCAGTGCGTTGTCGCCGCAATTAGTGATGAAGGCGCTGAGTTCGCTGAGCCTTTTTTCAATTCCGCCGGTGTTCAGCCCCTTGCGTCCAAGCGGGAGCAGTGCAATGTAACCCGGCGACTTCTTCGGGTAGATGGTCTGGATTTTTACATCCCACGCCGGAACCTTGTTTTTCTTGAGGTCTGTCATCAGAGCCTTGATGGCAGCGGTGGCGCTTTTACGGGCAGCCTTAGCCGAAATGCGGCTGTCGTACTGCAACAGGAAAAAGACAAACACCGGCAAAAAATCTTCAAACAGCCTCACAATGTCGGCGTCTTTCGAGGCTTCCAATTTTGTTTTATGATCCGAGGCAAAAATCACCATCAGCTTTCCCCTGCCTTTGGTTCGGATTTTTACCTGATTACTTAAATAATGAAATTGTTTTTTCATAATGCATTTTTTTAATTGTTTTTAATTGAAATACTTCGCTATATAAATCGATTCATCGAAATCATTAATAATGTTCGTCCCCCTGGTAAAGGTATGCACCTGTCTAACCTGATCACTGATGAATCCGGAATGGAGCAGTCCAGGACGGTTCATGCCGATGTTTAATTCGGTGATGACAGGAACAGAACAGTTCAGGTCATCTTTTAATTCGGAAGCCACTGGAACAGGACGATTCATGTCAATGTTTAATTCGGTGATGACAGAAAGAGGACGATTCATGTCAATGTTTAATCCGGTGATGACAGGGATAGGACAGTTCATGCCAATCATCAATAATGGATTGATATGAACAGGAAAATCCTGGCTGGTTACGAATCCGGAATTGTCAATATTTTTCATATCAATCCTTTAAAACAAAATTTGTAACTATTCACCCTGTCTAAATAATTGAATATAATTAAATTAAGAAACCACAGAGTCCACGGAGAAATTTACACAGACCTGCCTGCGCTTGCCTGACGGCAGTCAGGACAGGCAGGATGCACAAAGGATTGAAGCACTTATATTTACCATTGTTTGTACTCCGTGCAAACTCTGCTTACTCTGTGGTTAAATAACTGAATTTCAAATGCAAACAGGGGGTGAATAGTTACATAAAAATTAATCTCCATGCTACTTATGCAGGTTAACCCCCGCCTGCGTGCGGAAGAATCTACTCCGGCGGGCAGGCCGCCCTAAAAAACCTTATATTCTAAAAAAGAATTGCATTAAAATATAAGCTTTTCTTAGTCGCATAATGATTACTGATAATTTGTATTAGGTTTATAAATTATCCGGGTTAAAAAACAAAGGCTGCCCCTGGGAGCAGCCTCGGTCCTTCATTATCCTTATTTTACCGGATTACGATCTTCCCGGTTTTTACAAAATCTTCTCCCGCGAGGGTGATAAAATAGATGCCGGTTGCCGGATGATCCAGCGTGATCATAAATTGACCGTCAACCGTCCTTATTTCGTCGAAGACCTTAACTTCGGCTGTATTCCTGACAGTGATCCTCAGTTCGCCGGTGTATCCTGCTGCAACATTAAAGCTGCCGGTGTTGGGATTGGGGTAAAGCAGGAATGTTTTGTCACTTTGCTGTGCCAATCCGGTTGAAGCCTCAGAGGCAGGGAATACGATATAGTCAATCCAGGCGCAATCGCTTCCTCCGGCAAGGCTGTAATCCTTTTCGTATGACCATTTAAAGGTATGCATACCGGCGCTTACAGGGTAAGATGCTTCCTGCCATGCCATCTCGCCGGACCATTCACCCTTCAGAATGTCATCGATGTAAAACCTCAGGTAATCATAGCTGGATTCAGAGGAAACCTTAAGGTAGAAGGAAATATCGTCCGGTGCCGCCACCTGCATATCCAGTGTAATGATGGATGACTCCTGATCGCCAACAGCACCCGATCTGGCGCAATATGATCCTTCGTACGGCGCAACATTACACACCGTCCAGTCGGCATTGCCGCCAAACTGCCATCCGAAAGACGAAAAATTACCCGTTTCGAAATCCTCGACCACCAAACCGATGGTCAGGTAAAAAGTATTCTGAGCAGTGTAATTTCCTGAAACCAGGTCGAAGCCGAGATCAAATGCGGTACCCGGCTGAGCCAGGGCTTCAACCGAAATTGTGAAGACGGCATTCTTGGTTTCGCCCGCATCAAATGCTCCAAGGCTCACAGTACCGGAGGTTATGGTAATATCCGTGCTGGTGGTGCTCAGGTTGCCGACAGCATCCGGACTTACAGCATGTCCTTCGTTCGAAACAGGGATAACTATATCAGCTGTTTCTCCCGGATCAAGGACTCCATCGCCGTTGCCGGAACCGGTATCGTCGATGGTGATCGCACCGATGGTGAAAGCTGGTGCATTGACGGTTTCAGTAAGCGTAGACGATCCCGAGTCGCCGCTCCAGGAAATGACAAGATCAAAAGTAACCGCGTGCTGATCGGGAATGTTGTCGGCGACCGTAAATGAAAATGCTCCGGTAACGGTCGGTGTGCCTCCCGGGGCTATATTCCCGAAGCCGGCGGAACCGTCGGTAATCGTAATAAACGGGTCAGAAGTATTTAACGTTGCCACGACATTATCAGCTTGCAGAGAACTGATATTTTCAAGTGTGAGGTCGAATGAGATCGCCTCCCCGAAATCGATGTATCCGTTCCCGTTGCCCTGGGAATCGTCGATGGCATGAGCGCTGTAAATAACATAAGCTGTGGTTCCCGGAATGATGGTCACCGGAAATTCTGTTGGAAGGCAATTATAGCCGCTAACGACAAGCATTGCATCGCCAGGAGCAGGCAACGGATCGAAACTGATAACCGCATTACCTGAAGCATCGGTGATCCCTACGCCCAGCAGTTCCCCGTTCGCCAATAATGCACAACGGAAATTCTCCATGGGCGATCCGCCGCTGCTTACCGAAACATCTGCCGACACGGCTCCCACCACAAGGGTGCTCGGATAAGTGACAGAAAGCGTAATAGGCTCTGCCGTCCAAAGGCTGAGTGCCGGATCGCCAAGAATGTTGATGTCGTAAAAATTCCAGCGGAGAGCACCTTCCTCCCATTGACCGGGAGCAGTTACCCAGGGCGCTGTCTGGATCTTGGCTTCGACAAAGGCTGCGCCGATATGGTTGAGTTTTTCGTGATAAATCGCATCCATCATTTCACGATGGAGATGAGCAGCAGGTCCTTCGGTCTGCCCTTCGTTGAACCATCCGTACCTTGAATTACCCACTGCGGCAACGGCAAAATTATCGATCGACGCCATTTTTTCCATGATGCAGTCGCTATCGTCGAAGGCTCCGCAAATACAACCGTGGGAATGGAAGATGGTATAATTGTGAGTCGTTCCGTTTGCACCAGAAAAATTGGCGTTTGTGATATCGGAGTTGCTCATATAGGCGACATAGTTCGAATTGGCATGACCCACATGGTGAATATATTGTCTGCCGGCATTAATCTGCGCCATCAGATCGCTGGCACCCCAGGACTGGTTTTCCTCATATAGCTTGAAGTAGGTATATTCTTCGGGAATTCCCCAGGTTTCATATCCGTTTTCCGTATGATGACCGATCAGCAGTTCCAGGTAATCCGAACCCCATGTTTCCGGATCGGAGTAGAGCCACTCACCTGCGAGAGTGGTTCGGGTAAATTCACCCAAGACAGGGTAATCCTGGTAATAAATTGTTTTGTGAAGCATCGCATTCAACTCGGTGAGATTGCTGAAAGAAAAACGCCCGACGGCAATATCGGGTAAAAGATCGTCCTCGCCGGGTTCGCCCCAATAACCGTCATTGTCGGTGTTCCATGTTCCGTCCAGTCCCGAATAATAAAGATCAGCCGGTATATTGGAGTCTTCGTACCCGCCTCCCGAAACGACATAACAATAAAATCCCCTGTAAGGAATGTGCTCAACATCTCCTCCAAGCATTACAAATTCGACATTATTATCCTGGTATTCCTGGATAATGAAATTTCTGATCTTTTCCTGTAAGTCCTGACCCACTCCGGTAGAATTGATCGATTCCTTCGTGACTATTTCACTCTTTATGCCTCTTCTGAGGTAAGTTTCGGTAAGATCCTGGAAATTTCCTGAGAACTGCGAAGGTGTTATGATCAGCAGTTGATAGTCGCCCACAGGTTTAGCGCCTGCAGGATATTGCATCATCATTTCAGGATTCTGTGCGAACCCGCCGATCTTGTTTACAATGGCAATACTGTGTTTTAAATTTTCAAGAGCAATTGCAGACTGGTTCGATGGTTCAGTATGAATTTTAAGGGTGACCTTTTTGTATAGCATCACCACACCGGTAACCGGGTTATACCTGACAGGTGTAAAGCAAGACAATGCGAATGCGTAACCGTTCAGATAGCTTGTTATAAGCTCGCCGGTTGGTTTTGAGGGATAAGCTGCATCGGTTTGATAAACATTGTCGTTCATTGTGAAAACGATGTTTCCCGGTTGCGAAAGCGGACGTGAAGCCTGCTGCGGATAGAGGTTGAAAAATCCGGGAATGATCACCCCCTCATCGCCGATAAATTCCATTGAAACGGCTTTATCACCGGGGGGAAGCAGCAGCTGCACCGAATGATAAGGCAGGGCGGGCTCGCCGGTTATGCCGAAGAGCTGGGTTTGATCCAGATATATCATCTGGAATTCATCTTTATTGACTACAGTGGGATTATCGAAATAATAAGTTCTTTCTACAACACCTGCATCCACCAGCAGAGCCGAAATAAGAACCACGACTAAAAGTTGAAATTTTTTCATTGATGAGTATTTATTACTGAATTAATCAAAAGCTGAAAATGTGACTTAAAGACATTACCCTTCCTTAAAAAGTTGTTTGGATGCTCTCCAAAATGAGCAATACTACGAATATTCCCGGCACTCAGTTTCAAAAATTGGGTTTTGTTTGAACCCAAAGAATAATATCAAAGAGAGTAACTGGTCCTTTGAGAAATCACATCAATATTCCTGCAAGGGTGGCAGAAATATAGGAAGCAAGCGTTCCGCAGATCATTGCTTTCAATCCAAGCCGGGCGAGATCGGCTTTACGGTTGGGAGCAAGGGCACCGATGCCGCCAAGCTGAATAGCCACCGAACTGAAGTTGGCAAACCCGCAAAGTGCAAAACTGGCAATTATGATTGATTTTGCCGAAAGAGCGCCCGAAGCAATCAATGGCGTCAAATCGGTGTATGCAACAAATTCGTTGATCACCATCTTGGTTCCCATAAGGGATCCGACAGTCTGTATTTCGCTTGAAGGGACGCCCATTCCCCATGCAAAGAGCGAAAATACAGCTCCAAAAATATCTTTAAGCCTCATGTGAGTAACATCGATCCCGATCATGTCGAGCGAAATGCCCGTCCAGGCAAGGAAATGACCGAAATACCCCAGCAGGGCATCGATGAGGGCAATGAGGGCAATGACGCCGATAAGCATGGCGATGACGTTGATGGAAACTTTCATGCCGTCGCTGGCGCCATGGCTGATAGCATCCATTATGTTGGAATGTTCCTTGTGTATTTCGAGCTTTACTTTTCCTTTGGTTTCCGATTCTTCTGTTTCGGGAAAGACAATTTTGGCAATGACGAGTGCTCCCGGAGCCGCCATTAAGCTGGCAGCAAGAAGGTATGAGGCTGGAACACCCATCGAAATATAAATAGCCATTACACCACCGGCAATGCAAGCCATACTGCCCGCCATGGAAGCAAGCAGTTCGGAGCGGGTCATACCGCTGAGATAGGGTCGGATCATAATCTGTGCCTCCACCTGACCGACAAAGGCGCTGGCAACATTCGAAAGTGCTTCGCTGCCACTAACACGCATTACCCAATGAACAAACCTTGCTATCACTGCAACCACCCGCTGCATCAATCCGATGTGATAAGCCATAGCTACAAGGACACAAACAAATATGATGGTCGGAAGTAAAATGAAAACGAACATACCTTTTTTTACAAATTCGGGCGGCAGGATATCAGTCACTTTGGTAAGGTCGCCAAAAACAAACAGGGCGCCTTCGTTTGAAAATTCAAGGATTTTATTGATGGCTTTGCCGATCCAATAAAAAATCTGCTGTCCAAGAGGTACTTTTAATATAAATATGGCAAGTCCTACCTGGAGTAGAATGCCAGTGATAACCAGCCGATAATTGATGGCTTTGCGGTTGTTCGACATGAGAAAGGCGAGACCGAAAATCATGACTAAACCGATCAAACCAGTAAATCTTTCCATATAATCTGAATTTAGAGCCCTGAGAAAACGATTCCCGGTTCACAAAAAGGCGGCAAACACCGGAATAACTCAATGGGAACCGAAAATTTCCTGCTTTGCAAATATCAAAATTATTCCGAAGTATCTGAATGACCAATGACAAATTTCCGGCAAAGTCATACCTGCAAAAAGCAAAAGCGACAGCCTGCAGGCTGTCGCTTTTGTTGCCAATAATACCATAGCTGATTTAATAGGTTGAAATCTTCTTTGTGTAAACCTTATCACCCGCTTTGAGATAAACAAAATAAATCCCGGGGCTCAAATGATTCGGCTCGAACAAAATGCTTTGCAATCCGGTGTCCAGCCGGTCATAATTGGATTCAAAAACAATGGTACCGGTCGCACTGTATACTTCAATGTCTACCGGTACTGATTGCGGGAGATTGAATGAAATCCATGCACTGCCTTTAAACGGATTAGGATAAACCTTGATCGCTTCATGTGCCGCCGTTTCGGTAATTGCCACCTGGTCGATCTCGAATTGAACCAGTTCTTCGGAATATGTAAAATCATTGTTTTGATAGATCAGGCTGAAATCATTCTGGCGAAGGGTAAATCCGGATGATCCGCCGACCAGTCCGTCACCGCCTTCATCGTAGATGGCAAATGTATAACAGTCGTCGTCGGTGAGATACAGAGTATCCTTCACGAATTCCTGAGGAATGATATAAGGTCCTCCGGAATAAAGAACCTCTCCGGCTGAATTAAGACATTCCCAGGTTGTTTCCTGAGGATTATCATCCAGCTTGATGAAAACATAAATATTCGGAACCACCTCCATAGCCGAAGCAAAGGTCGATACCAGGGTATCGTTCGAAGTATCTTCATCCGCATTTCCGTTAGGATTGGTTGTATAGATCATCAGCAGGTTATCGTCGAGGAGCCCGAATGAAAGTGGAGGAAGATCGACGTTTTCCGACTCGCCATAAGCCAGATTGCCGCTCCAGGCATAAGTGCTGACCGGTTCATTGTTTACGCCATAATTAATATCAACAGACAACAAATCCTCGGCTCCGGCATTGATAATGTTGATCTGAGGAGCCACTGTACCTGCACAATTGGTAAGTGGAACCATGTGAAGAGCAACACAACCCGCGTTGTTATAAACCATCGGTAAAAGGTCGTTGGCAGCAACATTAGCTCCCTGCAAAATTTCTTTAGTCGTATTGTTTTGAACAAAAGCCACGAACTCGACATTATCAACTACCCAGCTCGCATTAAGCGAGAAATTAAGCATGACCGTTTGTGTTGTCTGGCTTGAGAAATCGAGAACAGTACCGTTCTGGTTGGGAACCATGAGCCGGTTCACGTGATTCACCTCGGTTAGACCACCCCAGTTTTCGGGAATGTGGGATTCGGTAACGGTGAACTGCATCACAAGGTTATTCCCGGAATAGGTTTCTACATTATCGACAGTGACCATTACAGTATAATTCAAGCCATTGTTGAAACCGAGCATAGTCACTTCAAAATTTGACAACACAGCCATTCGCTGATCAACTTTAGCCTTGTAAGAAGGATACATATTCCCGCTGGCACCGACTACCTGCAGAATACCATCAAATTTGACAGTTGGAAAGCCAGTAATTCCATAGTAGTTATTTCTGGCATTGGAATAAGTGTTTGCATAAGGATCTCCATTGTGATTTGCAATCGGGGCAACAGGATCTCCATTGGCTACCAAAGCCGCAACTCCTAGTGCTGCGCTTGGACAGAAACTTCACCACGTGCCGGTTGCCTCTTCCACGACAACCTTTTCACGAGGTACTTGCTGCGAAAAAATAAATCCGGCAGCCACTAAAACTGCGAAGAAAGTCAGAATAATTCTTTTCATATTTGTTGATTTTAAGATTTGCTTTACTTTAAAAAAAGCAAATGTAATAATAAAAATTCCTTATATCACAAAATTTATTTTCAAAAAAAATCCCGGAAAAATTTCCGGGATTTAATCAATCACACGATCAGGACCAAAGGCTCGACCGTACGCAATTTCTATTGAAGAACCAGTTTTTTCGTGGTCAGCACATCTTTACCGGTAATCGTAATAAAATAGATTCCCGGCTCAGCCTGCAAGTCGAAAACATAGGTATTGACATTTCCAATGCTTATATTTTTATCGGAATAAATCACTTTTCCATGAGCATTTGCAATTTTAATGCTTATCTTCCCGCTGCCTTTTCCGCTGATTTCTAAAACAAAATTCCCCGAATTTGGATTGGGATAAATGTTCATTGTTAAATCTCCCCTATTTTCACCAATTCCGTTGGTGTTGACCGCTAATGTCATTTCATCCGATACATCACCGCATTCTTCGTTGACAGCAGTCAGTGTCAGGTTTACTGTTTCTGCGGCGATGTCGTTTGTGCCGGGCGTATAAGTCGGATTCAGGATAGAAGTGTCGTCGAAGGTTCCATCTCCTGAAGATGTCCATTCCAATGAAGTATAATTCTGAGCCGTGGCACCGGCAATCTCATAAGTTTCGTCGGAATATATCTCTGCATCTTCACCGGCAAAGGATGATGCAACAGGATTAATGGTAATGATCAATTCAGAGGTGACAGCAGGACATGGACCATTTCCCTGGGCTGTTAGCGTCAGGATTACAGTTCCGTTTTCGATGTCAGTCGTGCCCGGTGTATAAACAGGATTCAGAACAAGGTTATCATCGAACATGCCATCGCCTGTAGTTGTCCACTCTAAAGCAGAATAATTTTCTGCCGTTGCCGAACCGAGAACTACCGGGACATTGCTGCAGGTTTCGGTGTTATTTCCGGCAAATGCACTTGCCGCCAGATCAAAGGTCAGGATGATTTCATCGGTCGCTGTTCCGCAGGGATCGCTTCCTGTAACCGTAAAGCCAAGCGTAACAGTTCCGGCAGACAGATCGGCTGCTCCTGGTGTATATACAGGATTTATAAGGTTGGCATCATCGAAGAAGCCATCTCCGTTAGTTACCCACGCAACCGTGACATAGTTTTCAGCAGCAGCATTGACCAGGCTATAAACCGCATCACTACAGATGGATGTATCCTCTCCGGCATTTGCTACCGGTGCGCCGGTGATGGTCAAAGTCATGTTATCCGTAACGGTATTATCGGGACTGTATGCAGTAAGTGTCAGAACTACCGATCCGTTCTCAACATCTAAAGTTCCGGGTGTATAAACAGGTGAGAGACTTTGATTGTCATCGAAGGATCCGTTGCCGGAGGTAGTCCAGAGAATAGCGTTGTAAAGTGTGGCGGCTCCCTCACACTGATGACTATCTCCTTCACAAATGATAGCATCCATTCCGGCATAGGCAGTTGTCATCGGAGGAGCCGGCAGCACAATATAATCGATCCAGCCGCAGTCGCTTCCGCTCGAAACACTATAATCTTTATCAAACTGCCATTTAAAGGTATGTGTTCCCGCAGTCACAGCGCATGCAATTCGTTGCCAACCGACTTCTCCCGACCAGGATGCCTGCTCAATATTATCGATATAAAAGCGCAGATAATCATAGCTGCTTTCGGAAGATACTTTGTACCAGAAGGAAATGCTGTCGTTGTTGAAAACGTCGTAAACCAGCGAAATCCATGAATTCTGACCATCATTAATGTTACCGGATTTTGCACAGTACGTTCCTTCATAAGGATTTTGTGTCGTTACAATCCAGTTTGCATTTCCACCTGTTTGCCATTCGTATTGGTTCATATCGCCGGTTTCCCAATCTTCCAGGATCAAACCGATAGTCACGGCAAAGTTTTCCTGCACCTCATAGCCCCCTGAGATCACTTCGTAGATCAAACTAACAGCTGTCCCAACAGGTGCATTCGGAACGGCGGTAACACTGAAAACAGCTTCTTCCATCATTCCTGCACCAATCACATTGAAATTATAAGTCGGACTATTCACGATCAGGAACCCGCTTGTGGAAATCAGGTTGGAATAAGCCCCGATGGCATGATATGATCCGTTGTTGTAAGTCGGGACTATTATATCGGCAGTTTCTCCGGGATCGAGCCGACCATTACCATTACCCTGTGAATCA
>Ga0233425_10010696_pt1 | contig 11028 bp, 7 predicted proteins | sample Watercolumn_Towu_2_FD_181712 | JGI IMG/M metagenome (GOLD analysis project Ga0233425, IMG submission 181712) | Freshwater microbial communities from Lake Towuti, South Sulawesi, Indonesia - Watercolumn_Towuti2014_140_MG | ecosystem: Environmental > Aquatic > Freshwater > Lake | place: Indonesia...
CTTCCCGATGAGCCAGTTCGACGAGGACGACGTCGAGGAGCTCGGCCTGCTCAAGCTCGACGTCCTCGGCATCCGCATGCAGTCGTCGATGGCCTACGCGCTCGACGAGATCGAGCGGGTCGACGGCCAGCGGGTCGACCTCGACGCCGTGCCGCTCGACGACGCCGCCACCTACGCCCTCGTGCAGTCCGCGCACACCCTCGGCTGCTTCCAGATCGAGTCGCCCGGCCAGCGCGAGCTCGTCGGCAAGTTCGCGCCCGAGACCTTCGACGACCTCATCACCGACATCTCCCTGTTCCGCCCCGGACCGGTGAAGTCCGACATGGTCTCGCCGTTCCTGCGCGCCCGGCAGGGCTGGAACGACGCCGTCTACCTGCACCCGTCGCTGCGCCCGGCGCTCGAGGAGACCCACGGCGTCGTGGTGTTCCACGAGCAGGTGCTGCGCATCGTCGCGGTGATGACCGGCGCCACCCTCGCCGAGGCCGACGAGGTGCGCCGCTCGCTCGGCTCGCCCGAGGGGCAGCAGGAGATCCGCGCCTGGTTCTACCCGGCGGCCCGCGCGCAGGGCTACGACCTCGCCACCATCGAGAAGGTGTGGGAGGTGCTGCGCGCCTTCGCGTCCTTCGGCTTCTGCAAGGCCCATGCCGCGGCGTTCGCGCTGCCGACCTATCACTCGGCCTGGCTCAAGGCCCACCACCCGGCGGCCTTCCTCGCCGGCGTCCTCACCCACGACCCCGGCATGTACCCGAAGCGGCTCATCCTCGACGACGCCCGCAACCTCGGCATCGCGGTGCTCGGCCTCGACGTCAACGCCTCCGAGGGCGCCTACCGCGTCGAGCGGGTCTCGCCCTACGACGAGCCGCCGCCGGAGATCCTCGGCGAGCGCCCGCGCCGCGGCCCCGACGTGCCCGGCCTGCCCGACGGCTCGGCCTACGGCATCCGTCTGTCCCTCGCCGACGTCAAGGGCATCACCGACGCCGAGGTGCAGCGGATCGTGGCCGGCCGGCCCTACGGCTCGCTGTCGGACTTCTGGCACCGGGCGGCGGTGTCGCGCCCGGTCGTCGAGCGGCTCGTCGTCGCCGGCGGCTTCGACTCCCTCTACGGCATCGGCCTGGCCAGCCCGGTGCGCCGCCGCGGCCGGGTGACCCGCCGCGACCTCCTGCTCCAGGTCGCCGACCTCGACCGCCACACCCGGGCCGCCGCCCGGGCGGCACGGGCCGCGGCGCCGAAGGGCCGCCGCCGGCGCGACCTCCCGCTCACGTCCACCGGCACGCCGGCGGCCTCCGTGGCCCTGCCCCAGCCCGACCCCGGAGCGGGCCCGGGCTCCTTCGGCACCGGCTCCTTCGACACCGTCGCGGCCGCGCGCCGCCAGGCTCAGGGCCCGGCGGCCGCCGTCCCGGCCGACCAGCTCGACGTCCAGCTCGCCCTCGACCTCGGCGACGCCCCGGGCGAGGTGGCGCCGAGCGGGCTGCCGGAGATGACCGAGGCCGAGCGCGTGCGCGCCGAGCTCGAGGTGCTCGGCCTCGACGCCAGCCGCCACCTCGTCGACTTCTACACCCCGCTCCTGAGCGACCTCGGCATCACGTGGTCGCGCGACCTGCTGTCGCGGCGCAGCCGCAGCGAGGTGCTCGTGGCCGGCGTCAAGGTCGCCACCCAGACCCCGCCCGTGCGCTCGGGGCGCCGCGTCGTCTTCCTCACCCTCGACGACTCCACCGGCCCGGTCGACGCCACGTTCTTCGAGGACGTTCAGGGCCCCTACGCCGCCACCGTGTTCGGCTCGTGGCTGCTGCTCGTGCGCGGCGAGGTCCGCCGCACCGGCCCGCGCGGCATCTCGCTGCGCGCCACCGGGGCGTGGGAGCTCGGCGCGGTGCACGAGGCGTGGAAGGCCGGGGGCCTGCCCGCCGTCGCGCTCATGCTCGGCGCCGGCGGCACCCTCGACGACACCGACGAGGCGGCCGTGGCGGGGCGCGCGGGCAGCCGCTCGACCCGTCCGGTCGTGGCCCCGCTGCCCCCGGCCGCGCAGGGCTTCTCCTACGGCGGGCCCGGCGGGGGCATGGGCGCACCGCCCGGCCCCGGACCGGCCGCGGGCGGGATGGGGCGCCGGGGCAGCGACCTCGCCGCGGCGGCCCGGGCGGCCGGCGCAGGGGAGGGCACCAGCACGACCGACGAGCAGGTGCGCCGGGTGCTCGTCCACGCCAGCGGCTTCCGGCAGTCGCCCTACGCCGACATCAAGCCGCAGGGCGTGTCCGCCGACGAGACCCGTCGCAGCGCGGCCGCCGAGGCGGAGCGCCGGGCCCAGGAGAAGGCGGCGCAGGACAAGGCCGACGCCCCCTCCAAGCTCTGGCACTCCAGCCCCGGCAGCTCGGGATGGTGAGCCCCGTGGGCGGCGGGGCGCATCATGGACCCGTGCAGCGCGGGAGGTGGCGGAGGTGAGCCGCAGCCAGATCACCCGCGGCGCGCGCCTCACCCAGGACGACGTCGGGCGCAGCACCGCGGCGTCGTCGGCCGGCGCCGCCCGCGAGGACGACGGCTGCACGATCCTGCACGTCGACATGGACGCCTTCTACGCGTCCTGCGAGCTGCGCAGCCGGCCCGAGCTGCGCGGGCTGCCGGTCATCGTCGGCGGCGACGGCTCGCGCGGCGTCGTCACCGCCGCCACCTACGAGGCCCGCCGCTACGGCATCCACTCGGCGATGCCGATGTCGCGGGCCAAGCGGCTGTGCCCCGACCTCGTCGTGCTCCCGCCGGACTTCGGGCTCTACACCGAGGTCTCGGCCGGGGTCATGGCGGTCTTCCGCGACATCACGCCCCTCGTCGAGCCGCTCAGCCTCGACGAGGCCTTCCTCGACGTCGCCGGGGCCGTCCGGCGGCTCGGCCCGCCCGCCGTCATCGCCGAGCAGATCCGCGCGCGCGTCCACGACGAGCAGGGCATCACCTGCACCGTCGGCGTCGCGGCCACCAAGTTCGTCGCCAAGCTCGCCTCCACCCGCGCCAAGCCCGACGGCCTGCTCGTCGTGCCGCCCGACCGCGTCATCGCCTTCCTGCACCCGCTGCCGGTCAGCCAGCTGTGGGGCGTGGGGGAGAAGACCGAGGAGGTGCTGCTGCGCCTGGGCCTGCGCACCGTCGGCGACATCGCCCACACCCCGGTCGACACCCTCGTGCGCGCCCTCGGCCCCGCGGCGGGCCACCACCTCGCCGACCTCGCCTGGGGCCGCGACCCGCGCCGGGTCGAGGTGCCCGAGGGCGAGAAGAGCGTCGGCCACGAGGAGACCTTCCCCCGCGACATCGACGACCCCGAGGTGATCCGCCGCGAGCTGCTGCGGCTGTCGGAGAAGGTGGCCGCCAGGCTGCGGGCCCAGGGCGTCGCCGGGCGCACGGTGTCGATCAAGGTCCGGTTCGCCGACTTCTCCACCATCACCCGGTCGCGCACCCTGCGCTCGCCCACCGACGTCGCCCGCGAGGTCTACGCCACCGCCCGCGAGCTCTACGACGCCCTGGGCCTGCAGCGGGCCCGGCTGCGCCTGGTCGGGGTGCGCGTCGAGGGCCTCGTCGACGCCGACGAGGCCCCCCGGCAGCTGCTCCTCGACGAGCCGGAGGTGGGCTGGCGCGAGGCCGAGCAGGCCGTCGACCGTGCCGCCGCCCGGTTCGGACGCGGGTCGATCACCCCGGCCCGGCTCGTGGCCGGCCCCGGCCGCGACGACGACGACCACGGCTTCGGGGGACAGCCGGTGGCGCCGCGTCCCCGCTGAGCGGTCGGCGGGCCCCCCGCCCCGGGATCGCACGGAACTTCCCAGCGCCCCCGCGCGTCGATCAGGTGGCACCGCACCGACCTGCACCTCCTCGCGCCGCCCCTGGCGGCAGCGGCCCGCGCCGCTGCGCCGTCCGGGCTACCGGCTTCCCCCGCAAGGCATCAGGTCGGCCCCGCGGCAGCCGATGAGACCAGTACGAGACGACGCCGTCGCGACGGCCGGGCACCGACACCCGGTCCGGGTTGGGCGGTCCGGGTTTCCCTGAGGCCCGAGCCTGCTTATCCTCAGACCAGGACACCGGGGCGCGCCCGCGCGCAGGACCCATGAGGAGGAGCCGTGCCGCTCTCCGAGCACGAGCAGCGTCTGCTCGAGCAGATGGAGCGGGCCCTCTATGCCGAGGACCCCAAGTTCGCCTCCAGCCTGCGATCCGCGGCCCCGCGCCCGGGCAGCCGTCGTCGCGCCGCCGCCGGTGTCCTGCTGGCCCTCGTCGGCGCCGGCCTGCTCGTCGCCGGTGCCGCCACCTCGATCATCCCGCTGGGCGTCCTGGGCTTCCTGGTGATGCTGGCCGGCACCTTCCTGGTGATCCGCACCCTGCGCGCACCGGCCGAGACCGCGGCCCCCGCGGCGGCCAAGCCGGGTGCTGCCAAGCCCGCCAAGCAGGCCAAGGCCCCCAAGGGCGGCTTCATGGACAAGATGGACGAGCGCTTCCGCAAGCGCCGCGAGGGCGACGGCGGCGAGTACTGACCGTCCCCACCTGACGACGAGAGGCCCCGGGCGATGCCCGGGGCCTCTCGCTGTCGTGGCGTATCCCCGCCCAGCCGGAGTCAGACGCCGATGTCGTCGCGGCGGCGCAGCGAGGCAGGGGCCAGGGCCGCCTTGAGGCGCGCCCGGGTGCGCCGCCGGTGCAGGACGGCCCGCCGCACAGTGCTGACGTCGTCGGCCACCGGTGCCGCCGAGGGCGCCACGGGCGCGTACCGGGAGCGCTCGACGATGCGGCCGAGGCGGGCCGCCGCAGCGGCCGGCTCGCCGGTGAGGTGCTCGCCCTCGACGAGGGCGGCCACCGCCTGGCGAGGAGTGGCGGAGTCCGACCACGGCGCGCCGAGGTCGAGGGCGGTGTCGCGCAGCTCGGCCCAGGCCTGCTCCGCGCCCGCACCCTTGGCCAGGCGCCGACGGCGGCGCAGCCAGCGCACCGCGGCCGGCACGAGCGCGGCCAGCACCGCCATGACGAGCAGGCCGACGAACGCCAGCTCGCGCAGCCGCTCGCCGAGGCTCACGGCAGACCCGTCGTCGCCGGCGTCCACCGCACCGCCGGTCGGGTCGCCCGCGGCGAGGTCCTGGTCGCGGGGGTTGCCGCCCGGCACCGCCGTGGGCTCCGACGTCGGCGTCGCGCCCGGCTCCGGCTGGTTGTCCGGGTCGGCGTAGTCCGGCACGGGCAGGGCCGGGCCGTTGGTCGCCGTGCCGGGGGTGGGCTCGAAGGACACCCAGCCGACGCCGGCGAACCACAGCTCGGGCCAGGCGTGGGCGTTCTGCGCCGACACGTCGTAGGTGCCGCGCTGGCCGGTGGGGCTGCCCGGCGTGAAGCCGACGACGACGCGCGAGCGGATGCCCAGCGACGTCGCCATCAGCGCCATGCTCGCCGAGAACTGCTCGCAGTAGCCGACCTTGTCCTGCAGGAACTCCTCGAGGTAGTCGCCGGAGGAGGCCGGCCGCACGTCGGTGCTGTAGCGGAACTCGCTGCGGAACCACGTCTGCAGCGCCAGCGCCATGTCGTAGTCGGTGGTGGCGCCCGCGGTCACGTCGCGGGCGAGGTCGCGCACCGACTGCGGGATCTCGACCGAGCTCTGGATAGCGGCGCGGTCCTGGCCCACGGCGGGCGCCGCGTCCTTGAGCTGCTGGGCCGTCGGCTTGACGTCGAGCGACTCGACGTCCCAGCGCTTCTCCCGGGTGGTGTCGCCGCCGTCCGGGCTGAACACGACGTCGGTGAGATCGTCGGCGAACCAGTCGCCGTCGACCGCGACCGCCGTCGGGTGCTCCGGCAGGGGGAGGAAGGAGTCGACGAGCGCGCGGGCGGTGATGGCGTACTCGTGCGGCGTGGCGGGCAGGCCCGACGGGATCGAGGCGAAGCCGCCGTCGGCGACCGGGGTGGCGTCGGACGCGTTGTAGGCCCGGGCCTTCCACGAGTCGCCGTCGAACGTCTCGAGCACGATCGCTCGCAGGTACGACGGGGTGGGGTCGTCGGTCGTGTAGCGCATCATCACGACGTCGGGGTTGTCGAGCAGGTCGCGCCGCAGGTTCACCAGCGGGTCGAGGCCGAGCTCGTCCGGGGCGCCGCCGCCGGGCCCCTCGCCGCCGGAGCCGCTGGCCCGCCGGCCGAGCACGGCGTCGGTGAGGCCGGGGATCACCACGGGGAGCACAAGGGCGATCGCGACGGCCACGGCGCCGAGGCGGAACGCCGAGCCGCCGAGCCCGCGCAGCGTGCTCGAGCCGCCGACGCGGTCGCTGCGCCGCAGCACCCGGCCCCAGGTCACCAGGCTCAGCCGCTCGTCGGTGGCGAGCAGCAGCAGCCAGCCACGACGAGGACGAAGGCCCACCACGGCGCGCCCTCGGACAGCACGGCGGCGGGGACGACGTACATCGCGACCAGCGGCAGGCCCGCAACGGCGGGGAGCCGCAGCACGACTTGCAGCACCACGACGACGAGCGCCACGCTGCCCACGCCCAGCGCGGTGACGGCGGTGAGCCCCTCGGACGCGGGTACGGGCGGCGCGAAACGGCTGATGTCCGCGCTGCCCTCCGCGAGCACGAGCCGCAGGTCCGAGAGGGCGTCCAAGGTCGGGATGAAGCCCCAGGGCGCGGAGTCGGTGAACCGCTGCACGAGCGCGGCGAACAGGCCGACGGCGCACAGCACCGGCACCAGCACCATGGGGACGCGCAGCCAGGTGGACAGGCCGCCGATGGCGGTGACGACGGTGACGACGAGCAGCGTGGCGCCGAACCAGCCCGAGCCGTCGAACAGCGGGCCGAGGCACAGCGCAGCGAGCAGGACCGCGCCCCACGACGCGAGCGTGGGGGCGAGGACGCCGGGGACGGTGAGCGAGCGCGGCACGTCGGTGCCGGGGCGCACCCCCTGGGGCTCGGGCGCGACCGGCCGCTCGGTGGTCGGGGCGCTCATCGCGCTCCTCCGGCGGTGACGCCCGAGCGCGACAGCGAGCGCCAGGTCTCGCCGAGCTCGGTGCCGGGCCCGCAGATCGCGACCCGCCACCCGGCCGCCGTGAGCAGCGCGGCCGTGCGGGTGGTGCGCCCGTCCTCCGGTGCGGTCGCGCGCGACGCCCAGCCCGACGTGTCGAGCAGGAGGGCCATGGCGCTGGAGTTGCCGTGGCGCAGGGCGGCCACGGACTCGGCGTGCTCGACGTCGAGGTCGCCGAGCACCGCGACGACGAGGCCGTCGCGCACCCGGGCGCGGGCTCGGCTGTCGCCGACGCCGAGGGTGGCGCCCTCGGTCAGCGACACGAGGGCGAGCGTGTCGAGCAGCGGGCCCTCGGCCTCCGCGCCCGAGATGCCGTCCTCCGCCGCGATGCCGCTGCCGAGGGGGTTGCCGTCGGCGTCGAGGACGCGCACGGCGTAGCCGCGGCGGGCGAGGTGCACCGACACCGACGCCGCGGCCGACACCGCCCACTCGAACGAGCCGGCGGGGCCGTCGCCGCGGTGGGCGACAGCGCGCGTGTCGAGGAAGACCGTCGCGCGCGTGCGCCAGGGCTGCTCCTCGCGGCGCACCATGAGCTCGCCGGCGCGGGCGGTCGACTTCCAGTGCACGCGGCGCAGCTCGTCGCCGGTGCGGTACTCGCGCGGGATGACGTCGTCCTCGCCCGCCGACGCGACGGCGCGGGCGCGCGCCTCGCCGAGGCCCGACCAGTCGCCGCCGAGCGGGATGGCGGGCAGCGGCACGGTGGCGGGCACGACGGTGAGCGTGTCGGTCGTGGCGAAGCGCCGGGTGGTGCGGCACAGCCCGAACGGGTCGACGAGCTGCACGCTCACCGGGCCCACGGTGTAGCGGCCGCGGACGGGGCTGCGCAGCTCGTACCGGACGTCGCGGCGGCCGCCGGACTCGAGGCGGTCGATGACGAAGCGCTGCGATCGGCCGAGCTGCCACGGCACGGCGTCCTCGACGAGCAGCAGCCCGCTGGGCAGCCGCGAGACGTTCTCGATGCGGACGACCGACGTGGCGGGCTGGTCGACCGCGACGCGGGTGGGGCGCATCCCGCGCGCCGACGCCAGCCGGTAGCGGGTGCGCGAGACGAGCGCGGCCGACAGCAGCGGCAGGGCGACGAGCAGGACGCCGAAGCGCAGGAGGTCGCGCTGCCCGAGGAAGAGCGAGACGACGACGCCGATCACGCCGAGCGCGAGCAGGAACCGGCCCCGCTTCGTCAGCTGCTTCAGAGCCGTCCGCACACCGATCCCTCCGCCTGGTCGATCCGTCAGACGCGGGCCGACGCCGGCACCGCGACGCGGCGCAGCACGTCGGCGACGACGGAGTCGGTGGTGCGCCCGGCGATCTGCGCGTCGGCGGTGAGGATCAGGCGGTGCGCGAGGACGACGGGCGCGAGCGCCTGGAGGTCGTCGGGCAGCACGTGGTCGCGGTCGTCGAGCGCGGCCGCCGCCTTGGCCGCGCGCACGAGGTGCAGCGTGGCGCGCGGCGAGGCGCCGAGCCGCACGTCGTTGTGGCCGCGCGTCGCGTTGGCGATGTCGACGGCGTACTGGCGGACGGGCGCCGCGACGTGGATGGTGCGCACGACGTCGACGAGGCGGGCCACGAGCGCAGCGTCGGCGACGGGCGAGAGGTCGTCGATCGGGTTGGCGGCGGCGTGCTCGGCGAGCATGTCCATCTCGGCGCGTGTGTCCGGGTAGCCCATGGCGACGCGGGCCATGAAGCGGTCGCGCTGCGCCTCGGGCAGCGGGTAGGTGCCCTCCATCTCCACCGGGTTCTGGGTTGCGATGACCATGAACGGCGAGGCCAGCTCGTACGTCGTGCCGTCGACGGTGACCTGCCGCTCCTCCATGCACTCGAGCAGGGCCGACTGAGTCTTGGGGGAGGCGCGGTTGATCTCGTCGCCGAGGACGACGTTGGCGAAGACGGCGCCCGGGCGGAACTCGAAGTCGCGCGCCTCCTGGTTGAACACGCTGACGCCGGTGACGTCGCCGGGCAGGAGGTCGGGTGTGAACTGGATGCGCCGGACGGTGCAGTCGAGCGAGCGCGCGAGGGTCTTGGCCAGCATCGTCTTGCCGACGCCCGGCACGTCCTCGATGAGCAGGTGGCCCTCGGCGAGCATGACGGTGAGGGCGGTCCGGACGACGTCGGCCTTGCCCTCGATGACAGTCTCGACCTGGGAGCGGATCTGCGCGGCGGTGTGGACGAGGTGCGCCAGCTCGTCGGGGTCGGCCAGCGCCGGCGCGGTACCCGTTGCTCCGTCGATGGTCACACGGTCTCCTCGTGCTCTGCCGGCCCCCGCCGGCTCCCGGTCGTGCTGGCTCGTGCCTTGCGCTCGATTGTCACCCGAGGACGCCGTCCGCGCAGCGTCCTGCCGCACTCGGATGTCCGACGAGCGGGGGCGGGGCTGCGTTCCCGCGGCTCCCCAGGGCCGGACGCCGTGCCCAGACCCTCGCACACCTGGCGCCGGGGGCGCGCGGCGCCGTCACACCCGGACGAGCCGCTCCGCGTCGTCGAACAGCCAGCGCTCGGCCGCACGTGCCGTGACCAGGGACGACACAGCCCAGGCCGCGAGCAGCATGTACATGACGATGATCTGGTAGCGGATCGCCTCGAGGGGCTCGACCCCGGCGATGATGAGGCCGGTCATGGTGCCGGGCAGCGAGATGAGCCCGACGATCTTGGTCGAGTCGACCGCCGGCACCAGCGCCGTCCGGACGGCCGAGCGCAGCTGCCGGGCGAAGGCCTCGCGGGGGCCGAGACCCAGGCTCAGCGCCGCCTCGACCGCAGGCCGGTCGTCGACGGCCGACCGGCGCAGCGACGACAGGGTGAGCGACGCGGCCTGCATCGCGCCGCTGACGACCATGCCGCCGATGGGCACGAGCACCTGCGGCTCGGTGGAGATGACGCCGCCGGCCACCAGCACGCCGAGGGTGAGCAGCGTGCCGAGCCCGATGCCCAGCAGCGACGACACGAACGCGCGCGGCATCCCGCGGCCCCGGGTGCGCGACTCGTTGGCCGCGACGACGGTCATGATCGCGATCCAGAGCAGGGCCCCGGCGATCCCGGCGTTGCGGAACAGCCACGCCAGCACGGCGCCCACGGCGAGCAGCTGCACGAACGCCCGCAGCGACGCCACGAGCATGTCCCGCGAGATGCCGAGCCTCTGCCACGACGCGATCGCGACCGCGACGACGACGAGCAGGCCGGACACCGCGACGGCGCCCCAGCTGGGGATCTCGGTCATGGCCGCCCCCTCATCCGTGGTCGAAGGCGGTCGGGTCGGGCATGCCGTCGTGCGGAGGGTGCCGGTGGCCGCGATGGAGGTCGCCGTGGGCGCGCGGGTCGTCGGGCCCGTGCATGTGGCCGTCGTCGGGGGTCGTGGACATCTCGTGCGCCAGGTCGACGGCGCCCGCCGGCCCGCGCGCCGTGACCCGGCCCGCGTGCAGCACCCGCACATCGGTCGCGACCGACTCCGCCCGTGCCACGTCGTGGCTCACCAGCACCACCGACAGCCCCTCGGCGACGAGCGAGCGGATCACGGCGTCGACGGCGTCGGCCGCCCGCGGGTCGAGGGCCGATGTCGGCTCGTCGAGCAGCAGCGCCTCCGGCCCGACAGCCAGCGCGCGGGCCAGGCACAGCCGCTGCAGCTCGCCGCCCGACAGGCTCGACGGCTCCCGGCCCACGACCAGGCCGGGCACCAGCGCGACCCGCTGCAGCAGCTCGTCGACGTCGTCGTCGGACAGCTCGCGCCGGGCGGCGCGGACCTCGGACCGCACGTCGTCGGTGAGCGCCACCGCCCGCTGCGGCACGAGCACCGCTCGGCGCCGCAGCTCGCGGACGTCGAGGCCGCGCACGTCGTCGCCGTGGAACAGCACCCGGCCCGACGTCGGCTCCGAGAGCCGGTTGAGCAGGCGGAGCAGCGTGGACTTGCCGGAGCCGCTCGGGCCGCAGATCGCCGTGACGGCACCGGCATGCAGGTGCTCGTCGAGGCGGTCGAGCAGCAGGCGGCCGCCCTCGACCTCGAGGCTCACGTCCTCGAGGGCGAACAGCTCGGGCAGCACGGGCCGGTCC
>Ga0233425_10010698_pt1 | contig 11027 bp, 7 predicted proteins | sample Watercolumn_Towu_2_FD_181712 | JGI IMG/M metagenome (GOLD analysis project Ga0233425, IMG submission 181712) | Freshwater microbial communities from Lake Towuti, South Sulawesi, Indonesia - Watercolumn_Towuti2014_140_MG | ecosystem: Environmental > Aquatic > Freshwater > Lake | place: Indonesia...
CGCAATTTTCCCGCGCCGAATGATTCCGCTTGTTGTCCCGCGCGAATCCATTCCGCGATGCGCGTTTCGTCGGCGGTAACGTAGAGATAGCCGCGCCGATTCAAATGAAACACATTATCGCGCGCGCGCGCCAGGTCGTCGAGTAGATCAATCGAACGATTCATCAGCGCGACCATCGCGGCGTCGCCCCACCAATTACGATAGCACTCGGTGGATTTGTCGCTCGTGAGTGAGAGTGGCGCGCGCTCGTCCACGATCACGATATCGCGCGCGCCGTTCTGCGCGAGAAAGTACGCCGCGCTGATACCGGCGATGCCCGCGCCACAGATGACGATTGATGCGTTCATAATTTTATGGGACGCGGACAAACGCAGACGAACACAGATATTTTTCCGCGTTCCTCCGCGTTTGTCCGCGTCCAATTTATGGTTCTTCTCCAACCGCAAGCGGCGCGTTGGGATCACTACTCCAATCGCTCCACGAACCTTCGTAAAGTTGCGCGTTCGCAAACCCGGCGAGTTCGAGCGCGAAAATATTTTGGCACGCGTTCACGCCACTTCCGCAGTACGCGACGATTTGTTTTTCAGCGCGCGCGCCGAGCGATTCAAACCGCGCGCGCAATTTCGCCGCGTCGCGAAAACGAAAATCATCCGGCGCGCGCAGATTGCCCGCGAGCGGCGCGTTGATCGCGCCGGGAATGTGCCCGGCGCGCGGATCAATCGGTTCGATTTTTCCAGTGTAGCGCTCCGCGACGCGCGAATCGAGAATCAACGCGCGCGGATCGGTTCGCATTTTTTCAACCGCGTCGCGATCCCCGATCATTTCGGGACGCGCGCGCGGAACAAAATTCGAGCGCGGAAAAGTTGGCGCATCGGTCTGCAACGCGCGCCCTTCCGCGAGCCAGGTCGTGATGCCGCCGTCGAGAAGCGATGCCGCGGCGTGACCGAAATAGCGCAAGAGCCACCACAAGCGCGCCGCGGTCGCGCCGCCGCGATCATCGTAGGCGATGACGTGTGTTTGCGCGCCAATCCCGGCGCGCGCCATCGCCTCCGCGAAATGTTCCGCGCGCGGGAGCGGATGGCGTCCCGGTCCTTGTTCGCGCGGCGATGCGAGATCGGTGTCAATGTCCAAATAGATCGCGCCGGGAATGTGTCCGCGCGCGTACTCGGCGCGCCCGGTTTTATCTTTTTCAAACAGATACCAGCGCACGTCCGCGATCCGAATCCCCGGATCGATCAATCGCGCGGCGAGCCAAGCGGTGGAAACCAGGTTTGGAATGGTCATCGAACACTCTCCAAAGTCGAAGCCGGGCGATTGAAATCGCGGCAACGCAAGGCGAAATCACCCTTCGGCGATTATTCCAATCCGACGTAGGTCGGTTTGGCTTCGTGTTGACGCGGTTTCAACCGCCGATAATTTTTTTTGAGACAAAGAACGCGGACAAACCGGAAATTTCCGCGTTTGTCCGCGCTCGTCTGCGTCCAATGTGTAAGGATGAGTCCGCGCAGTGCCGGTGATTACGGCGCGGCGCTCAACGATTCGCGCGCCCACAGATTGCCGCTGGGCGGCGCGCGATTGATCAACAAGCGCGGATTCGTTCCATCCGCGCGCATCGAAAAAATTCCCCAGCCCGCGCCGTTTTGATCCGAACGCCAAAAAATAAAATTGCCATCGCGCGACCAGGTCGCTTGCCCATCGTTGCTTCTGCCATTCGTCAATTGTTTGCGCCCGGTGCCGTCGGCGTTGATCACAAAAACGTTTTTGTGTCCGTTGCCGTCGTCGGCTTGATACAACAAACGATCGCCGCGCGGCGACCATTGCGGACCTTCGCCGGAATCGCGCGTGATCATAATTTTTTGTTTCGTGCGTAAATCGTACACGAACAAACCGGACTGGGGGGTGTTTTCCAAAAACCCGGCATACGCGATGCGATTGCCATCGGGCGCCCAATCGGGATTGAACCCGGCGACGATTTCGGAATCGCCGGTGCCGTCGGCGTTGATGATGTGAATCGTGCCGCCGACTTTGAGCTTGCCCAAAAAGTACACGAGCCGTTTGGAATCGGGCGACCATTGCGCGCAACACGCTTCTGCATTCACGATGCGCCGCGCGCCGCCGCCGTCTGTGTTCGCGACATAGATGCCGGTTTCTTTCAAACGATAAAACGCGATTTGTTTGCCATCCGGCGAAAACGAGGGCCACATCGCGAATTCGAATATCGGTTTCGCGTCGGTGCCGTCTGCGTCCGCGATCCAGATCGTGTGATTTTCCGGCGCGTCGCCGGTCGCGATGGTGTACGCGATTTTGCCGCGCGGCGCATCAATCGCGATGGGCGATGGGCGCGTGGTCGCAGTCGCACTTACGGGCGATTGGGTTGGACGCGTCGGCGCGGTGGTTGGCGTGTTCAACGCGATGGAAGTTGGAACGACGAACGGGGTGCGAACGACCAGGCGCGTGGGCGTGGCGGGAAAGAGCGTGGACAATGCCGCGCCGCCAGCCGCCGCGATGCACACGCCGATCAATAGCAATGCCGCAATCGCGATCCCGGCATAGACCCACGGATTTTTTGCCAAAGCCGGTTTTGGATCGCGTGCCGGAGTTTTTTGCGGTGGAGTTGGCGCGGGAGCCGGACGATATTCCGCGAGCGGTGTCGGCGCGAGAAGCGGCGCGGCGTCGGATTCTTCTTTCGGTCCGCGAATCGCGTTTTCGAGCGCGCGCGCAAAATCGCGCACACTGTTGTAGCGATGCGCCGGATCTTTTTCGAGCGCGCGCTCAATCACCATTTCGACCGCGCGCGGAATGTCGGGATTGAACGAACTCGCTTTCGGCGGCTTGTCGTTGATCTGCGCCATAATCGTCGCGTATGGCGTTTCGGCGGAAAAGGGCGGTCGCCCGGTGAACATTTCAAACAGAACGATGCCGAGCGAATAGACATCGGTGCGCGCGTCCACCGCTTCGCTCTTTGCCTGTTCCGGCGAAAGATATTGCGGCGAGCCGATCAACATATCGTGCGACATCGTGGATTCGCCACTGCGCTCGATGCGCGCCAAACCGAAATCGGTGAGAAAGACGTGCCCTTCGTTGTCAATCATAATGTTCGAAGGTTTCACGTCGCGATGCAGAACGCCGCGCGCGTGCGCGTAGGTGAGCGCGTCGGAGACGGCTTGGAGAATGTTGAGAATTTCCGCGTTCCTAAGTTTGCGTTCTTGCAAAACTTCTTTGAGCGTTTTGCCTTCGATGAATTGCATCACCAAATACGGAATGCCATCGAACGCAGAAAAATCATGCACCTGCACGATGTTGGGATGCGTGAGGTTGCCGACAATCGCGGCTTCGCGATTGAGGCGCGCGACAAAGGATTGATCGTTCTTGAGCGCGGGATGAATCACTTTGAGCGCGACCGAGCGATCCAGACTGGGTTGGCGCGCCTTGAAGATCGTCGCCATGCCGCCTTGACCGACGTACGCCACAATTTTAAATTGACCGACACTTTCGCCGACAACGAATCCCATTAAATTTTTTCTCCAGAGGGCTTGCGCCATTATACGCGAAAACGCGCGAACGCACAATAAAACCAAATTCCCACTGCGCTGTCATTTCGAACGCAGTGAAAAATCTCTCGCGCGCGGGTGGAGACGCTCTGCGTCGCTTTGCTCGAAATGACGGTGCGTAAATTAAAATAGAGGCAAATATTTTTGCGCGCGCGGGCGCGTAAAAACATCTGCCCCTATTTTAGATGCGCGCGTCATTACGGCATCGTCATCAATTGGAACGTGACGCGATAGTTGACGTGGCGACGCATCGGCATAATCATTCCGATCACTTTATCGCTGGGATATTGATCTTCTATTTCGAATCCGTACCCATCGCCGTACATCGGATAGTTAAAGTTGCAATCGCACAGATCACCAGCGGGTTTCTCTCCGGGATATTCGTTCAAGCCACCCATACTCGTGAGACGCGCCTTTTTGCCATCCACACGTTTGCCGGATTCATCCAACACTTTAACGTAGATCGTGTGATCGTTGCCGGACTCGTCAATGTTTTCAAACTTGACGCTGATCGCGTACCAGAATTTTTGGCCTTTCGCGACATTTGCCGGAATCACTTTGACGCTGTCGAGATGTGGCAAAACCTGGGGACCGCTTCCAATGCGCGGATCCATATAACGCGGCGGCAGTGGCGGCGCGGCGGGCGCGGCAGGCGCGACGGCGACTGGCACGGGAGTCGGCGGCACGCGCGTCGCGGGCACACGCGTTGGGGCTGGACGCGGCGTGTTGGTCGGTTTCGGCGTCGCAGTTGGCACCGGCGTATTCGTTGGAATCGCGAACGCGATTTTGAGCGGACTCAGTGGATCGTTATCGCGCGGGTTCACGACATTCACTTCGGCGGAACTGTTGCCATTCGAAAGTTGCAATCCGCCGACGGTCGTTACGGCGGTAACGGTCGTTGAAGGCAACGCGATCAACGCGATCCACAACACGAGCGCGCCCAGCACGAGCGCGCGTAATTTCGCGCCCGCCGAAAGTCCGCCGAGCCATGTGCTTGCTTCACCGAAAAATCCGTCCGGGTGTGGATGCGCGTCGAGTCGTTGACGCGGCGCAGATTTTGGTTTTGCCGGGCGCGGCGCGAGCGCGGTGGCAGATTGCGGCGCGGGCGCGCGCATCGGCGCGGGAATCGCGGCAGAAGCCGCTGTCGCCGCGCGCACGGTTGGCGGCGCGGGACGCGGCGCATTGAATGATCCGAGCGCGCTCGCGATCCCAGGCGTCGGCGCGATGGGCGCGGCTTGCGCGCGCGTGATCGGTCGCGCGCCGGACGGCGGGCGTTGAATTCGTCCGCCAGGTGGATTCGACGGCGGGCGCGGCGCAGGCGGGCGATTGCCGATCCCAGGTTGCATCGGCGGATGTTGCGAACGTGTGAGCCGATCCGCCATCAAGCGCGTAACTGTCAACGCGAGCGGCGGAATGTGTTCCATCATCGCGAGAAAATCGGCTTTGCTAATCGTCCAGACTTCGACATCTTCCATCGCTTGTGCGGTGGAGTCGTAACCGGTATTTTGCACGATGGCTTGTTCGCCGAACGAGTCGCCCGCGTCGAGAATGTCGAGCATCAACGGTTCGCCGTTGGGACCGACGCCGACGCGTTTCACTTCGCCGCGCTCGATCATAAACAAGGTGTGCGCGGGTTGACCGCCGAAGCAAATAATTTCGCCGGGACGAAAACGCAAGCCGCGCACTTTTTTCGCAATCGTGTTGAGTTCGCTGTTCGAAAGATTTGTGAACAACGCGATGCGGCGCAAGTGGCGAATCACAAAATCATTTTCGCGCGACGAAAGCCGTTGCGTGATCGCGCGACTGAGCGACACGCTGATTTCCGGGTATTGCACCATCACATCGTCGAAATCGCTCTTGTACAAAACCCACACGGTCGCGTCGGTCGCGGCGCGCGCACATTCCGCGCGCGTGCGCCCGGTGAGCAATGCCATTTCGCCGAACGAATTGCCGGCGCGGATGCGTTCGAGCAAATGCGCGTCGGAGAACGCACTGTCCATCAATTTCGCTTCGCCCGATTCGAGAATGTACATCGCGTCGCCGGGTGTGCCTTCGGTGTAAATCGCTTCTTCCGCTGGGAAATGGCGCAAGACCAAACGCGCCGCGAGCGCGGTGAGCGCTTCGGTCGGCACATCGGCGAAGAGATGCAAATGTTTCATTCGTTCGACCGCGTCGGCTTGGTCGCTCGCGCTCAACGCTTCGGCGAGCGCGCGGCTGAACGCGAGTTTGATGCCGGGGCGTTGTTGAATCAGTGATTGGTACGTTTCACGCGTGAGCATCCACACATTCACCGGTGTAACCGCGCGCGCGGTCGAGGTGTACGGTTTGCCGGTCGTCAACGCGTTGTGTCCGAAAATGTCGCCTTCGCGCAAATCGTCGAACGACGCGCCGTCGTGCGCGTCGGTAATCAAACGCACTTGACCTTCTTCGATGATGAACGCGGCTTCGCCCGGCGCGGCCGCTTCGATGAGCACATCGCCGCGTTCGAACGTGCCGAAATCGAGATGCTCGGCGACCGCGCGCAAATCATCTTCCGAGAGCGCGCTTAAAAGTTCGATGCCGCGCAAACGATGTTGCACGAGATATTGTTGGAGAAAGGGAATGCGAATGCCGAGGTTGGCTCCGAATTTCAAACCGATGCTGGGATGTTCGCCGATGATGTCTTCGATGTCCGCGCGCGACAACGTGAGTAGTTGCGTTGCCGCGGCGGCGTGCGCGGAAGCCGAGTACGGGCGATTGAGCAAACAATCTACTTCGCCGACGAGATTGCCCGCGCCGAGATTCGCGAGGGTGGTGGTTTTATAACCGCTTTCAAGTTTGACCAGTCCCGAGTTGACGACGAACATTGCATCGCTTGGATGACCTTCGGCAAAAATTAGTTCGCCGGTGGTGACTTGGCGACGGCGCAGGCGCGCGATGACGATTTGACGTTCTTCGTCGGTGAGTCGCTGAAATAAAGGAACTTGGTCGATGGGTTGTGGAATCAAATGTTACCTCCAAGATCCGCATTGTCGCGCCCCATCGAGCAACATTGCAACGGGCGAGTTGCTCGTTGCACGGATCATTTTTGTTGGAAAATTAATTTCCAGCCCCGCGGCGTCGTGTGATCGGTTTTGCAATTCGCCGGAGGCGCGCCGATTTCTAAATCGGCAATCGTATCACTGCGCGCATTTTGAATCGAAACGGCGTACTTGCCGGGTTCGACTTGGACATCGGCATAGCCGGTGCCGCGTTCGGGTTGTAGCCCGGTGTAGACCGTTTCTTCCGTATTCGCCCAGCGAATCGCAATCGCGATGTTGGGCAAATCGCGTCCACTGCGATCGCGCACAAAAAATCGCAGGAACGCGGCGTCGGGTTCATCCGCGCAAAAAAGTTTGGTGCGTTCTTTGAGTTCAAAAACCGGAATCGAATCGGTTGGCAATGGCGCAATTGGCGCGCGGGTGCCAGGGGCGGGTCGTTGCGCGACGAAGGGTAGTTTGTAGCCAACGGCTTGGCTGAGATGAATCAACGCGTCTTGAAGCGCCGGATTTCCAAGGGATTGTTTTTCGCGCGTGATTAAATCATTAAACGTCCGCGCGGGATCGCTCAATACGAGTTGGCTCAAGCGTTTTTTGGCGAGGGCGAGATTGCCGTCCAACTCGTACGCCGCGCTAATCATTATGACATAATCATCTTTGAGGTTGGGTTTGAGATCCGCTGGATTTGCATTCGTGAACTGAATGGGCGAAAAATTCCATGTGGCGAGCAGACCGATCAACGTGCCGATAAGTGCGCTTGCCAGCGTGGCTCCGATCACCGAAAAAATTGAGTACGATTTGGTGCGTTGGATAATTCGCCTTGCTCCGTTCGATTGCGCGTGTGGCGCGTGCACTCCGCCTGGGATGAGATAATGCGGCGGAGCAGATGATGTAGAACACGAGGGTTAATGACAAGTGGCTAACGAACTTGAAAAATGATATAATACTGAAAGATGCGAGTGCCGAGGGAGGGAGTCGAACCCACATGTCCGTGATTGGACAAAGGTTTTTGAGACCTTCGCGTCTGCCATTCCGCCACCTCGGCTGACGACGGCAACAAGTATATCGAATTTTAGCGTCAAGTCAAATCGGAAAAAACGAGTTATCCACACGATTTTGTGCTCAAGTTCAAAAAATGGACGCGGTAGCATCGTTCCGCAAGTCGTCCAATTTTACGGCAGAGTCACAGAGGGCGCGGAAAATTTTATGCAAAACGCTAGACTCTCTGCGTCTTGTCGGTAAATTTTCCAAATTCCAGTGGACGTGGTATAGTCTCGAAAAATGGATGAGCAAGCGATAATTCACGCGGCGCAAAAAGACGATGTCGCCGCGTTCAACCAACTTGTGCGCGCGTACCAAGCGCTCGCTTACCGCACCGCGTACCGTGTGCTTGGCGACAGCGCGCCCGCGTCCGACGCGACGCAGGACGCGTTTATTTCCGCGTTCAAACACATTCGCGATTTTCGCGGCGGCTCATTCAAGGCGTGGATTTTGCGAATCGTTACGAACGCGTGCTACGATCAACTGCGCGCCAAGCAACGCCGTCCCACCGCGTCGCTCGACGCGCTCCTGCTCGATCCCGACAATCCCGCGCCCGGCGTGGATCGCGCCGCGCCGGAATCGCCGCAAGAATTTGCGGAACGTCAGGAACTGGGCGCGACGATTCAACGCGGGCTGGACACGGTGCCGACCGACCAGCGCGTCGCGCTCGTGTTGGTGGACATTGAAGGATTCAGTTACGAAGAAGCGGCGGACGCGATGAAAACAAATGTCGGCACGATCAAATCGCGCTTGAGCCGCGCGCGCGCGCATCTGCGCGATTTTCTTCTGCGCGAGCAGGAACTTTTACCCGCGCGATATCGTCTGAGTAGTGAAAAGGTCTAGCGCGATGAACGGTCAAAATACAGTTTCACATTCTTGGGTCACCGCGCGATTGTCCGAGTACATTGACAATCGGCTCGAACCGCGCGCGCGCGCGCAACTCGAACAACACTTGAGCGCGTGCGACGCGTGTCAAAAAGATTTGGCGTCATTGCGTTGGACGGTTTCGCTTGTCAAGCACGCGCCCGCACCCGCGTTGCCGCGCCCATTTGTTTTGCCGGTTCCCGCGCGTCGCGCGCCGTCGTTCGGATTCAATTTCGCGACGATGCGTTTGGCGACTGTCGTCGCGACGCTATTGTTGTTCATCGTCGTCGCGAGCGATTTCGTTTCGAATTTATCGCGCCCGGCGATGCTCGCCGCGACGCGCGCGCCCGCGATGCAAGAACTCGCCGCGCCAACATCCATCGCGCTCGTTCCAACTTCTGCGCCACCAACCTCCGCGCCGCGCCCAACCTCTGCACCTGCGCCGACCAAAGCGGCTGAAGCGACGAAACCGGCATTCGCGCCCGCCGCGCCTGCCGCGAAACCGCCCGAAGCAACGCGTCCCGCCGCGCCGACTTCTGCGCCAGCGGCTGGCTCAATTACGCAAGATGCGGCGGCGACGATTACGCCATCGCGCGACAATCAAAAAGCCGTGGCATCGCCAACGCTTGCCGCGCGCGTCTTTTCGACCGAACCGGTTACGATCACGATTGCGCCGACCCAGGTTCCGCCAACCGTGACGCTTGCGCCATCGCCGACCGCAACCGCGACCAGCGCGCCGAGCGCGACAGCATTGCCCACGCGGGTTGTCGAAGCGCGCGCACAACCAACACTCGCGCCGCCACCGCTTGCGCGCGATCAAACATCGCCACCGCTTGAACCGTTCCGCATCGCGGAGATCGGATTATTTTTCTTCGTCGTCTTTTTTGCCGCGCTCGCGATTTTCTTGCGCGCGAACAAATAACTCTTCGTGTCATTTCGAGCGAAGCGAGAAATCTCTGCCGTCGCGCGCGAGATTTCTCGCTTCGCTCGAAATGACACGTTTTGAAAATCAAAAACCAGGTCTCTCCAAGAGACCTGGTTTTTCTTGCGCGACTATGGCGCGAGTTTGAAGCGCGCGGTGATTTCATCCTGGGCTGTGGCGATGCTGATTAAACGCAGAGACATCCCTGGCAACGCGCGCGTCAACGCGCGATTGATTTGTTCTTCCGCTTGCGCGCGATAATTTTCTGCGAACCCATTCGCAAACGATTGCGGCACATTCAATCCGCCGGCTTGAACCTGGTCAATCGTCAACACCACGCGCCCGTTTTCTACGCGCATTTGCATCGTTACCATCGCGTTGATTGCAATGCGTTGTCCGAACAAACTCACATCGGTCGTCGCCGCGATGCGCGCAAGATTTGGCGGCATAAAGTTGAGCGTCGCTTGTTTGACCAAGCCAGTTTGTTTCACGAACGCGGGTAGTTGCGAATTGACGAACGCCGCGCTCGCGGTAATCGTTACATCGGCTTGGCTTGAATCGAGCGGCGCGACGCGCGCGCCGATTGGCGTGAATAAATTAACCGCGAAGGTTAGCAGGATGCCGACGACCAAACCAATCAGCGCGCCTGTACAACCGATGACGGGTGTCTTCATCAGAATCTCCCGAAAATAAAAAAGCGTGATGCGCGATTCGCGCATCACGCGATTGTGTTTACATCGTTTCCGGCGCGCGCACGCCGATCAAACTCAACGTACGCGCGAGCGCGATTTGCGCGGCGGCGACGAGTTTCAATCGCGCGCGCGTGATCGCGGCGTCTGCCGGGTCGGTCGAGACGACGCGGCATTGTTTGTAGAACGCGTGAAAAATTCCGGCGAGCGAAATCGCATAGTGCGGTAAATGATGCGGTTCGAGTTTCGCCGCGACGAGTTCGACGATTTCCGGCAAGCGCAAAATTTCGCGAATCAAATCGAGCTCGGCGGGATGCGTGAGCAACGCGACATCACCGCCTTCGCTGGACGCGCCGGACTCGTTCGCTTTTTTGAGAATGCTCGCAATGCGCGCGTGCGCGTACTGGACATAGTACACCGGATTTTCGTCCGATTGTTTTTTCGCGAGTTCGAGATCGAAATCCATCGTCGTGTTCGCGTGTTGCGCGATCAGCATAAAGCGTACCGCGTCCGTGCCGACCTCATCGAGCAATTCGTCCATCGTAACAAATTCACCGGCGCGCTTGCTCATCTTGACCAGCTCGCCGCCGCGTTTCAGGTTGACGAATTGATGCAGGATGATGATCGCGCGCGCAGGGTCAAGCCCAAGCGCGCGCGTCGCCGCGAGCACGCGCGGCACGTCGCCGTGATGATCCGCGCCCCAAATGTAAATCGCGCGATCAAAATTTCGCACGACGAGTTTGTTCCACACATACGCAACATCGGATGCGAGATACGTCGGTCGTTCGTCCGGCTCCGCGATCACTTGCGGCGAGCGAATCAACACCGCGTCCTTGTCCTCACCCAACTCTTGCGCGGCAAACCAGGTCGCGCCATCCTTCTCCGCGGTTAGCCCCTTGTCCTGCAAAATTTTGAACACTTGCGCGAACAATCCGCTCTCGTG
>Ga0233425_10010701_pt1 | contig 11025 bp, 4 predicted proteins | sample Watercolumn_Towu_2_FD_181712 | JGI IMG/M metagenome (GOLD analysis project Ga0233425, IMG submission 181712) | Freshwater microbial communities from Lake Towuti, South Sulawesi, Indonesia - Watercolumn_Towuti2014_140_MG | ecosystem: Environmental > Aquatic > Freshwater > Lake | place: Indonesia...
GCAATCGTACACCGCGACATCCGAATACACACCCGCGATCCGGCAGGCGGCATACTCGCGAAATTTGTTGTTGCTCTTGGCAAGATAAAACGGCTCGTTCAACAACGGCGCGAGTCCAATGTCAAATCCCGCGCGCGCGAATTGCGAAAAAAAGCGATCGTAATTCGTCACGAACGCGCGCGCCCGCACCGCCGGGTGCTGGATCAATTTTTCGGGACGACAGCCCCACAAGGTCAACTCGACCTGGTCAGGAAATTCGCCCAGCACGCGCAAAACATCGTCGGCAAAAATATTCGCGAGATCGTCCACAATCCGGCTTGTCGCGTACACGATGCGAATCCGGTCGGATTTATTTTGTGATGGCTCGCGCGGCACAAGCGACCAATCCACCGGACCATCCACGCGCGTTACGTTTGGATTGAGCGCGGTAATTTTTTCGCGCAAGCGTTCCGAGTACACGCGCACCAGGTTTGCCGACGCGAGATATTCGCGCAATTGTTGCGCGCGATGCGGATCGCGATGCGTTTGTCCCGCTTCGACAGCGGCGGGCAGATCGAGCAGATCGTCGTCGAGTTCGTAAATGATCGGCTTGCCCAGTTCGCGCGCCCACCGGAGCACGTTGGCGTGCGCGGCTTCTACATTCCGACAAAACACGACCACATCGGCGGCGACGACCTGGCGCGGCGCGACAAGGTATTCGAGCGTGAGATTGAGGTTGATCTGTTTTTGACGATGGAGCGCGGTGAGCGGTTTGATGGCGCCGATAACGGTGGAAGGAATCACGCGCGGCATAACAGCCAACACGCGCGGGATTGACGGCGCGCTCATTCGAAAACAAATCCACAAAACGCGCGGGTACGCAAACGCCCCAATCCGAACCACGCGTATTTGCGCCATTCGAAAATGCGAATCGGCGCATCGGCGTCGCGCACGAACACGCGCAACCAAAAGCGTCCCTGGTTCGAATCGCGAAGCGGCGCGAAATCGAAACGCACCGGCTCGGCGTCGTTGATTTCAGACGCGGGACGCGTAACCTGGGCGACGATTTGATTCGCCGGCGAAACGATCTCGATGCCGAGCGCGCCTTGCGCCGGCGGAAAATCGAAAATCGCCGCGAGCAGAATGCCGCGCAAGTTCGCGCGATCCAGGTCGAGCGGATAGTACACAAATTCAACGCGGCGCAAATCGTCGCTCGGCTGCAAAAGATAGCCGGTCAAATCGCGCGTGAAAATGTAACTGTCGTCCTTGAGTTGCAAAAATGCCGGGGCAAGGTGCGGCGCGGCATCCATGCGATTCGTCAGACGATCCAGCCACCGATTGATGCGGCGATGGCGGAAGGCGGCGAGTTCGTTGGCAAGCGCGGCGCCTTTAGCACGCACGCGCGCAAGTTGATCTTCGCGCGCTTGCGTGTTCGCGCGTGTTTGTTCAAGCGCCGTGTCGCGTGCGACGAGCGTGTTGCGCGTTTGCGCGAGTTCGGTTTCGCGCGCGGCGAGCATTAGCTGTACCTGCCGCAATTCCGCATTACGATTTGCGAGAAAGGTCTGCGTCTGGTCTAATTCCAGCGCGCGCGCTTTGAGCATCTCGCGTGCGCGCATCAATTCTGCGCGTTGATCGTTCAAGTTGGAATCACGCGCGACTAACATTTCGCGGACTTGCGCCAATTCCAGATCGTGGGCGGCTAGCGTTTCGCGGACTTGCGCCAATTCCAGATCGTGGGCGGCTAATGTTTCGCGGACTAGCGCCAATTCCAAGTCGCGGGCGGCTAACGCTTCACGGGCTTGCGCCAATTCCAAGTCGTGGGCGGCTAATGTTTCGCGGACTTGCGCCAATTCCGACTCGCGTGTAGTTAGCATATTGCGCGTCTGTGCCGAGTCTATCTCGAACCGCGCGCGCATTTCAGTATAGTGCCGCATCATCCGCTCGGTCAAACCCGGAAAGGGGATCACCGCATCATTCGGCGAGACTGATTGATCCTTGTGAATTATATAGGCCCATGTCATATCGGAAAGCGGGCGCGTCTCAATACGATATGCTGTACCAGACGCGACTTGGCGAATGGTGGCCATGATTTCACTGTGCGCGTACTGGCGATGCAAAAATTTACTTTCACGAAATTGTTCGGCGCGTGTTTGTGTTACCACATCGGGAGAGACCCATACGGTAAAAATGAACGCGCGTGTTGCCACCCGAAGCATCTCGCTGATCGGTTTTTGGATGTCCGGCAAATGGCTCAAGACTTCGAAACACAAAACCAGGTCGAATGAATTATCTGGGAAGTGTAGCTTATAAATGTCGTCGCGAATAAATTGCCCGCTGGAAAAACGTTGGCGCGCGAGCCGAAGCATCTCGGTCGAAATATCTACACCAACATAATTAGAATTAAGAATTAATTCTGGCACGAGGGTTTGATAGATCAGCCCGCTACCACAACCGACTTCTAATACTCGATCAAGTGGGGAATTGGAATACGCCTTGACCAGTTCCGCGAGAATTGATCTGTACACGGACTCGTATCCAGTCGGATCGGTCGTCCAATACCGGTCAATTTCTTCGGCAACACCTGGATCATCCCACCGTTCCCATTCACGACTCAATTGCATTGTGACACTCTGCTCCAAGATTCTTTATTGTGCGTACCACATTCGACAGTACAGCGAATCCATCGGTTTGCCCAATCCAATCCAACGCGCGACGCGTTGCCAGATTCGACGCAGCTTGTTCGGCGCGGGATGCGCGTCATAGAGACCCAGGCGCGTCCTGGGTGAAGCATTCAGCAACACAAATTCCAGGATGACCTCGCGGTTTGCAAAATCGAGCATCGGTTCAAAACGAAAGCGTAACCAATCGTTGTCATGAGCACGCGCGAGATCAACCGAACATTCGCGCACGCATCGCCCTGCCGGCGCATACACGCGCAAAACGATTGTGCCGTTCGCTTGGCGTTGATACGTGCCCGCCAATACATCGAGACCGATCCAGCTGGAATGCTGCGGCACGACTTGACAAATGAGTTGCCGATCTAACGGAACGACGGACATGGGCGGGAGAGGAGGCGCAAGCATCCGACTCCGGCGCGGCGCAGGCGCCGATTGGATACTTGGCGTCGGCGCAAGGGATGGGCGTGCGCGTGTGGATTCGATGGCGCGATTATACATCAGCATCAAATCATTCGCTACTCGATAGGGATGGAACTCTGAACGCGCGACGCGACGCGCTTGTTCGACGATGCGTTCGCGTTCGATAGATGAAAGCGATAGCGCGCGACGAATTCCATTGGTGATCGCTTCGACCGATGTATCCGCGCACAAAATGCCGGACACGCCATCCACAATCAATTCAGGGATTCCGCCGACTGGGGTTGCCACGACCAACGCGCCGCCCGCCATCGCCTCCTTGATCGCACTGGGAAAACTTTCGTATGTCGAGAGACTGCAAACAATATCCGCGTCGCCAAGTATTTTTACGATGTTCTCACTGAAACCGCAAAACTGTACGCGCGCATCCAGTCCGAGTGCGTGCACACGCGCGCGACATTTCTCGACGTATTCTGGGAAAAAGTGCGTGTAACCGTAAATATCCAATTGGCAATCCCAGCCCGCGCGCGCCAATTGTCCAATCGCTTCAATCGTTTCAAGTTGTTGCTTGCGTTCCTGGAATGTGCCGGTTATGACAAGGCGCGCGGTTTTCAATGCGTTCGATTTTGGCGCGCCAAGATTTTCTAAATAGCGCGCGCGCCCCAGCGCAAAAATCGCATGGGGGACGAGTTCGCGCGAGCAAAATTTTTCGACCGCGAGCAAATCGCCCCAGCGTTTGGCATAGCGAATACTATCGGATTGTGCAATCTCGCAATGTTTGAAATCCGCCCAGCCGCCTACCCACGCGAATTGATCATCCACGGCATAGAGCGATGCCACATGCGGAACATTCAACTCGCCACACACTTGACCGAAAGTTGGGATGAATGTAACGGTGTGAACGATGGCAGGCGCGCATCGTTGAATCAGCGCGCGCACATCCGCGCATTCGCCGTCGCTCCGAAATTCATTCGGCGAACGCGGCTCGGTGAAACAAGTGTAATCGGCAAACTCGACCTGGATCTGATCGCGTTGGAGCGATTCGACAATGCGTTGGGCAGATTCGCTTATCTGGAGTAAATGCGGCAAGACGACAATCGGCTCGATGCCGTACTCGCGCGCGAGATGCAAACGCCGCCACAGTTGAATCTCGCCGCCGCCGAAATGCGCCGAGTGCAAAACGTACATCACCCGTGGACGTCCATCTGTGTGCCGTGCCGCGCGCGTCCGCGCGTGAAATTCGGTTGCGCGCCATGCCGCCTCGTGTAAATGAATCTGCGCGTGTTCGGTAAATTCCTGGCGCACGTGTTCCACCATCCGCCGCCGCATCGCATCGAATTGTTCCCGCGGCATTTCAATCGCGTCGCGCAACGCGCGCTCCCAATCCTCAACGGTGTTGCGCGCTTTGAGGCAGGTCAACCCTGCCGGCAAACTCGCGTATTGCGGCACGTCGGAGAAGATTCCGAACGCGCCGGCGAGCGCGGTCTGATAATACTTGCTCGGCGCTTTGCCAAGACGTGGGCGCGGCGCGTCCAACAAGGGCGTGAGCAAAATATCGAACCCAGCATCGCGCAGTTCGCGCAAATAGAAATAGTAACTGAAGGTGAATGGTTTGTGCAGGACCGGCGAAGCGAGCGCCGGCAGGGCGGTTGTGTCTAATCCCCAAAACTCAAAAGTCAACTTGTCGCGATAATCGGCGGCAACCCGTTCGAGCGCGCGCCACAGATAAGTAAATTCCTCAATGCGATACCCCGAGCCGACATATCCAATTCGCAAAGGGCGAAGTGGGTCGCGCGGGCGAATTTCGCGCGGCACCGCGTCTGCGGGCACACAGCCGTTGTGAGGAACGATGCGCGGCGTGTACGCGCGCACCGATTCGGCGATGAACCGATTTGTCGCCCAGACTGCGTCAGTTTGTTTTAACAAATCGGTGAGGTTCCGGTGCGCCGGCGCACCAGGCGCGAGGTAGGCAAATTCTGAACCGTACTCGTGAAACGTGAGCAGGTCGTCGTCGAGGTACACGCCTGCCGCGATGTTTTCTGCAAGCGCGTTCTGCAATAGCAAGGTCGCTTCGTCTTCAATCGTGCGCACCAGGAGAAGTGCGTCTGCGTCGCGCGTCCAATCGTCCGCAACCTGGCGCAAGGGCTGAAAGTAGGTTTTGAAATTGCCGCGCGCATGCGCGAGCGTGTCGTAGTGATTGAGCGCGACATCGTTCGACACATCGTACGCGTGTTTGGTCACAAGCGCAGTGCGCGAACGCGGCGGAAGCATTGCGGAAAATCCTTCGATCTGGGGAAATAAATGTCGCGCGCTGAGATAGTACGGAACGATATGCTCCTCGTACAACCGCCGTCGAAAATCTTTTTCGATCTCAATCTCACCGACGCGCAGAGCATCCACTGGATAATCGTGCCAATGCGCGGGTTTGAGCAAGTGATCGCGCGGGATGTCGTGCCAGTAGCGAAAGAGCGCGAGATCCCAGGTCACGGTCAAGCCAATCGAACCAGCGTTGCGCGGAAACGCGTCCGAAATAATTTCGTCCACGACAATCAACGGAATGTGCTTGATGTAGCGCAACCACAAATCCCAATCGCAGAGACGCCGCATTCCAATGTGCGGATCGTACATTCCAAACGTGTTGACGAGATCGCGCGGCAACAGCACGCTGTTGTTCGCAAAGCGATTTTGCTCGTACAGGGAAACGGCGTTCACGGCAACGTCTGGAAGCGTAACGCGTTTTGTTTCGTCCTTGATCTGGCATCGTCCGACAATGACGCTGGGCGCGGGTGCGCGCACCGCGCGCTCCACGAGGGTTTGCAACGCATGGGGGTGCCAAAGATCGTCGTCGAATTGAAATGCGAGATACGTGCCGCGCGCGAGTTCGATCCCTTCGTTGACGCGCAGAGCCGGCAAGCCGCTATTTTTTTCGTGGCGAACGTGAATCACGCGCGGATCGCGCGCGCGCGCTGCCTTGATCACATCGTACGAGCCATCGGTCGAGCCGTCGTCCATAACGATCAATTCGAAATCGCGAAACGTTTGCGCGAGCACGCTAGCCAGTGCGCGCTGTAAAAAAGCGCGGCGGCGATATGTAGGGAGAATAATCGAGACAAGTGGCGTGGGCGGGTTGGCGGAAAAAATGGTTTGATCGAAAAGATAATCGCGGACGAAAAGCATTAGCCACCTTTCACAGCGCGTTATTTGAGCACAATGGGAAGATAAAGCGGACCGATGACCCAAAAGGACAAAGTGTTGGAAACCGTCGAATCTGCCGGGTTACGTACACGCACGAGAACTGTGCGCGGTATGATTAGGTCGCTTGCATTGATGCTTGCGGTCAATTGCGTACTGTTCACGAATGTCGTCGCGCGGTCTGCGCCATCCCATTGCACGACATTCCCACTCGAAAAATTCGTGCCGGTAATGACAAGTGTAAATCCACTCGACCCCTTCCATTTGCTGGACGGACTCAAGAGGGTGATTGTGAGCGCGTTGGATTCGTACGCGCCAATGTCGCATCGTCCGCCCTGGGGTCGCGCAACATTGCGTTGATCAACTGCGGGACATGCGTTGCCGCCGCTCCCGGGCGCGACGGGATTGCCGGTATTGATCGCCGGGCTGGATACGCCAAGCGCGTGTGTGAACGTTGCGCCGCCATTGTTTTGCAGAGACCCGAGTAAAGGATTCGTGTTTAGCAAATCGCCGGTGGTGGAAGCGAAACTGCATCCCGCGGTACTGCCAATGAGATTGTAACCGGACGACGATAACGTACTGCCCGCGCAATCGGGCGGATAACCGGTTGTACTCAAATTTCCGGCGACGATGGTGTTCCGCAAAACTGCGGTTGCCATATTTTGAATCCCGCCGCTTTGCGCCGCCGAGTTCAAAGTGAAGGTCGCGTTCGCAAGCGTGAGATTGCCGTACGTCGTATTCCAAATCCCGCCGCCCCCTGCCGCCGGGCTGGCGTGATTATTCCCGCTGATCGTTACGTTTGTCAGCGTCATACTATTCAGCGGCGATGCGCCGTTATAAATTCCCGCGCCGTACTGCGCGCTGTTTCCGCTGATCGTTACGCGATTGAGCGTCATCTGTTGGATATTGACGATGCCGCCGCCATAACCGCCGGTTGAAGTTGCGGTATTGCCGCTGATCGTTACATCGGTCAGCGACATTGTCCCATCATTATTGACGATCCCGCCGCCGCCCGCCGGTTGACCACCGACATCGCAACAGTTTGAAACATTGCCGCTGATCGTCCCAGTGTTGAGCGACACCAGATGGTCAATTTCGTTGCTGATGCCGCCGCCCATTTTTGCCGTGTTGTTGCTGATGGTGAAATTGGTGAGGTTGGCGGCAAAGTACGAGTTGATGTAAATGCCGCCGCCTTGATAGCCCGCGGAATTGCCGGTGAGCGTCAAACTGTTCGCGGTAACTACGCCACCATTGAATAATCCGCCGCCGCCTTGACCTTGCGCCGCGCTCAGCGCAGTGTTACCGACTAAAGTAACTCGCGTAAGGTTAAGCGTTGGCGGAGTTGGATCACTTGCGCCTGCCGCATACTGATTAAAGATTCCGCCACCCTGTGTCGCGCGGTTATTCGACAACGTTACGTCAGTGAGCGTCAAATTCGCTTCGTTGAATATACCGCCGCCGCCGCCTAAATTGCCCGGACCAGGGTAAATATAGTAGCCGTTGCGGATGGTTAGATTCGAAATGCTATGTGTACCGCGCGCATCTTGAAATTTGAATACGCGCGTCGCATTGTTGCCGTCAATGATCGTCGTACTTTGATTGCCGCCGTTGAGCGTAACACTCTGGGTAACGAGTAACTCCGCGCCCACCACAATCGTATACCCGGCGGGAATTGAAATCGTGTTGCCACCCGCGCCGGCATTGTTCTCCTGAATCGCCGCGCGCAAGGTGCAAACGCCGCCGCTCGTCGCGCAGACGTTATCGCCCGGATTCGCGTCACCGACATCGCCGGTATGGTTGACGGTGAACGTTGCCGCCGCAACCGGCTGCGCGGGACCGAAAAGCAGAACGACAATGCTGAGAATGAGCAACGTCCAAATTTGTCGAACCGAAATACGCCCAGTCATATCCATCCCTTGCGATTTTTTTCAACGCGCATACCTCATTTGACAATACAGCGAGTTTTGACGGCTCAAAAAAAGATTGACCTGGTTTCCGCGCGCGGCATCGGTGACGGTAAATTCGAGGATGAACGTACGCTCATTCGAATTGACAATTGGATCAAAACAAAACTCGATCCACGCGTGTTCATTCGACGGCGCCACTGACATTACAATTTCGCGCACTAGACGGCGTTCTTTCGACCACACACGTAATTTTATTTGCGCGGCTGTGCGACTTGTGATCAACACATTCAATCCGATCCAATTGGGATGTTCGACGCCGATTTGAAATTCCCGTTCAATCCCCAGCACGAGCGGCGCGCCGGGTGCCGCCTGTGGTATTGCGACGATGGCGGATGGTTCGATGGTAACCGGGGCGGGAAGTGCGTCTGCCGAACTGTGGCGCGCGGGTTCGCGCCGCGCGAGATCGAGCGCGCGATTGTACATGGTCAACAAATCATTGATCGCGCGTTGCGGATGAAACTCGGCGCGCGCAACGCGACGCGCTTGGGCGAGGATGCGTTGCCGATCCACCGGCGAAAGAGTGAGCGCGCGGCGAATTCCCTCCGTCATCGCCTCAACTGTGGTGTCCGCGCACAAGATGCCGGAAACACCGTCAACAATCAATTCGGGAATGCCGCCCACCGGCGTCGCGACAATGAGAATCCCGGCCGCCATCGCCTCTTTGATTGCGCTCGGAAAACTTTCATACGTCGAGAGACTCAATACGATGTCGGTCGAATGCCAAATCTCCATTACGTCATCGCTAAATCCGTGAAACGCAACGCAACTTTCCAAAGCATACGAACGAATTTGTTCCTGACACCGCGCGAAATAATCCGGGAAAAAATGAGTGTATCCGTAAAAATCGGCTTGGAACGTCAACCCCTCTTGCTTCAACCGGCCCAATGCTTCGACGATCTCTAATTGGCTTTTGCGTTCTTGCACGGTGCCGGAAATCACCAAACGCGGTTGCGCCCATATACGCGGCGTGGCGGTCAGGTTTTGCAAGTGGCGCGTGAGACCCAGCGCAAAAACTTGATCCGGCACAACTTCGCGCGCGCAAAATGCTTCCACCCCTAACAGTTTGCGCCAGTGCTTGGTGTAGTAAAGCGAATCGGATTGCACAACCTGGCAATGTGTGAAATCGCGCCGCGCACCAGCGCGAATTGCGGCATCGGGCACTGCATACACTGAAGTTACATGCGGAATATTTAATTCAGCGCACATCTGGCTGAAGGAGGGAATGATCGTGACTGTATGCGCCAACGCCGGGCGACACCGTTCGAGCAGCTCCCGAATTTCGCGGCGTTCCGTTTCATCCCAGTGATCGGTTGGACCGCGCGGGTCAGGATAAATCGTATAAGAAACGAATTCGAGTTGAATATCTGCTTGCGCCAATTTCGCGCGCAGACTTTGCGCCGATGCCGTTTCGGCATCGCGTTTGGGCAGAACCACGATGGGTTCAATGCCATATTCACGGGCGAGATAGAGACGTCGCCACAGTTGAATTTCGCCGCCGCCGTGAAATGCGGAATGAAGCACGTACACAATGCGTGGTCGTCCATCCGCGGCGCGCGCGGCGCGGGTTTTGGAATGAAATTCAATCGCGCGCAGAGCCGCTTCGTGCAAATCGATTTGTGCGGTTTCGGTGAACTCTTCGCGCACATGTTCGATCATTCGTGCGCGGATTGTATCGAACTGCGCCGGGTTCAGCATGATCGCCTGGCGCATCGCTTGATACCAAGATTCGACTGTATTATCCGGTTTCAGACAAGTGACGCCGTTGGGCAAACTCGCGTATTGCGGCACATTCGAAAAGATTCCGAGTGCGCCGGCAACTGCCGTTAAATAATACTTGCTGGGCGCTTTACCCAAACGCGGACGTGGATAATCTAATAGCGGCGTGAGCAAAATATCAAATTCTGCCCGTTGCATCTGTTCGATAAAATTAAAGTAGCTTGAATTGTATGGACGCTGAACCACCGGCGACGCCAAGCCCGGCAACGAACTAACATCCAAACCCCAAAATTCAAAAATCAAACGGTCGCCAAATTCTTCCGAAATCCGAATCAGTGCATCCCACAAATAACTAAATTCTTCAAGTCGGTACGCTGTGCCGATATATCCAATGCGTAAAGGTTTCTGTGGATCGCGCACGCGAACACGGGTGGGCAACCATTCATTTGCGACACAACCATTATGGGGAATGATGCGCGGGTTGAGCGGCTGAACCGATGCGCCGATAAATCGTGTGGTGCATAACACGGCGTCCACTTGATGCAACATCGCGGAAAGATTTTCATGTAACACCGAGCCGGGCGCCAGGTAATCGAATTGCGGACCGTACTCGCGAAACGTGAGCAGATCATCATCGAGATACAAACCGACCGGCGCATCTTGGGCAAGGGCTTGCGTGATTAAATCTTTCGCGGCATTTTCCACCGGTCGAACAAGCACAAGTAAATCCGTTTCTGTCAACCAGTTCGGACTGACTTGATCAATTTGCTGATAGAACGCCTTGAAACTTTGCCGCCGATTCGCGCCCGCATCATAATGATTGAACGCGATCTCGTGCGTTGGCTCGTACCAATTGCGCGTGAAAAGCACGGTCTTGCGCGCGGATGGTTGGATACCGGAAAAACCCTCGACCCTCGCCAAGTGATGGCGATGTTTCAGATAATATGGATAGGATTTGTGGAGTCAAATGACTCATGCCGTTTTTTACTCAACGGAAGCGTTTTCAAATCGAGAATGACGACTACAACGGAATGAGTCAAACGACTCATTCCGTTGTCCGTCACAAGAAATCCTGG
>Ga0233425_10010702_pt1 | contig 11024 bp, 14 predicted proteins | sample Watercolumn_Towu_2_FD_181712 | JGI IMG/M metagenome (GOLD analysis project Ga0233425, IMG submission 181712) | Freshwater microbial communities from Lake Towuti, South Sulawesi, Indonesia - Watercolumn_Towuti2014_140_MG | ecosystem: Environmental > Aquatic > Freshwater > Lake | place...
TGATCTTTGCCTGAATCTCCTCTTTGGAAAGGTGGGGGATGCTCTTGGTTACTTTTCCCATGACCGCCCCCTTTAAAATTTTGGGAGCAGTCTATCATATTACTCATTAGATAGCAACTTGGTATAAAAGAAAAAGATTCACCACAAAAGGCACAAAGGATACAAAGAAACACAAAGAAATAATAAATTGAGGTCCGGCGGCCAGCCGCCGGACCTCAATTTTTTTATCCTTGGTGTACCTTTGTGTCTTGGTGCCTTTGTGGTGATCTTTTATTTTTTCAACAACTCAAAGCGCGGGCGGCTGATGGATTCGCCCCGGCACCTGGGGCAGCGGGAGGGAATGGTGAGGCGCTCCCTTTTTTTGAAGCTGAAGCCGCAGCGTTTACAGACTGCCGGCAGCAGATAAAACCGTAAACCCTCTCCCGGGGCCCGGGCGATATGTTCCAGGTGATCCAGGATTTCCTTTTCCGGCAGCGAGAGACGCTGGGACAGCTCCAGGCTGGAGAGGGATTCTTCCAGCAGCAGTTCTTTAAGGGCCTGGCGCGTCGTCACCATTAAGGCTTGGTGATCGTCCCGCAAGCGATGCGCGCTCCGGCGTTGCCCGCGGGATCGGTCATATAATCATCGGGATCGGCGTGGATCATCAGCGAGGTTCCGCCTGGCGGGAACAGGGAATTCTTCCCCGGTTTCAGGGTCACCCTGGTGGCTATGACCTCTAAGGTTTCCTTACCATCCTCTCCCACCACCAGATTGGGAAGGTCGCCGGCGTGGGGTCCTTCCGGGTTTTTCAGACCGTGCTTTTTGCCCTCAGGATTGAAGTGGCCCCCGGAGGTCATGAAGTCCGGACAGTTGCAGTCCCCCTTTTCATGAATATGAAAAGCGTGCACTCCCGGGGGCAGGTTTTCCACCTTGAGGATGATCTTCACCCCATGGGGCGTCTCTTCCAACTGGGCTTCTCCCACCTTCTGGCCCTGGGAATTCACCAGGGTGGCTTTGGCCTTCTCCGGCGCGGGTTCGCCGCCGCACCCCCAGACGCATAAAAGCAAAAGTCCCATTATGGCTGCTGCTATCCGGTATTTCATGGTCTCCCTCCTCTTGGACCGCAAGAGATGCGATTGCGATTGCGTGAAAATTAATCATTGCCGGCTGCATTGACAATAGGAAGCCGGCAGGAACTGTTCTCTCTGGGCGTCTTCCTTTGGGCCTTGGCGTCTTGGCGTGAGAATTTTTTAGTATGGACGCATCAAGCGCTTCCCCGCCGGGACCGCAGCCAAGGGACGGCGATGGTAAAGAGATAAAAAAAGGCCAGCAGCAGCACCATGGTGGCCCCGGTGGGGAAGTCCAACAGGCAGGAAAGCATCAGCCCCCCCACGGCCGCGCCCACGGCCGTCGCCGCGGAGGTGACGATCATGCCCCGGATATGCCCGGTCAAATTTTGGGCGCAGGCTCCGGGGATCACCAGCAACGCGGACACCAGGATAATGCCCACCAGGTAGATGGAGATGATGACCACCAGGGCCAGAATCATCAGGAATAGGTAGCGCAAGGCCCTCACCGGCACCCCGCTTACCCAGGCCATCTCTTCGTCAAAGCTTAAAAAAACCAGTTCCTTGTAAAAGGCCAGAACGACGGCTAGGACTCCGGCGCTCACCACCAAGATTTCCAGCACCTGCCTCTGGCCGATGGCCAGGATGTTGCCGAAAAGAAACCCGAACACGTCCACGTTATAAGTGCGGGAAAGATGGAGGAATACCAGGCCCAAAGCCATGGAGGCCGCGAAGAAGATGCCGATGGCCGTGTCCTCCTCCACCCGGCTGTGGGTCTGGGCCCATTCGATGGCCAGGGCCACCAGCACCGAAAAGCCGATGCCGGTCCATAACGGGTCCACGGCCAGCAGGAAGCCCAGGGCCACTCCCCCGAACGCGGAGTGCGAAATGCCCACGCCGATGAAGGCCATGCGCCTTAGGATCACAAAGACGGAGAGCACCCCGCAGAGCAGGCTGACCATGATCCCGGCCAGCAGAGCCCGCTGCAGGAAGCCCATGCTTAAAAGCTCAGTCATCGTGGACCTTCACCACCCGGTGGGGGATCTCGCCGTGGAAGAGGTATTCCACGCTGCAACCGAACGCGCTCTCCAGCCCCACTCGGCCGATGGGGGGGGCCTGGTGCACGTGGATGCGGCGGTTGATGCAGACGATGTCGTCCACGTGGCGGGCCACCCCGCCGATGTCGTGGGAGACCATAAGCACGGTGAGGTTCAGCTCCTCTTTGAGGCGCTGCACCAGATCATAGACATCGTCCTGGGCGCAGGCGTCCAGGGAGACCGTGGGTTCGTCCAACACCAGGAGCCGGGGCTCCACGCACAAGGCCCGGGCAATGAAAACCCGCTGTTGTTCGCCGCCGGAGACTTCGCCGATGGGCCGCGCCGCCAGGTGGGAGATGCCCACCCGCTCCAGGTTCCGGAGGGCGATCTCCTGATCCCGGCGGCTGGGCCGGCGCAGCAGCCCCACCCGGCCGTAGCGGCCCATGAGGACCACGTCCAGGACCGATACCGGGAAATGGGGGTTGCTCAGGGGCCGCTGGGGCAGATATCCCACCACCTCCCCCCGGTGCCGCAACTTCCGGGGGACCTCCCCGAAGACCCGGACCTGGCCCCGGGCCGGGGCGATCAGGCCCAGGATCACCTTCAGCAGGGTGCTCTTGCCCGCGCCGTTGGGACCCAGGATGCCCACGAGCTTGCCGGGCTCAATCTCGAGATTGATCTCCTCCAGCACCGGCAGGCTGTTATAAAAGGCCCACAGGTCCCGGATGTCCACGGCTAATTCCGGCATGGGACTCTCATTTCATGGCCTCTTCCATCATCCCGAGGTTGTAGCGCATCAATTGCAGGTAATTCTCCCCATAAGGACGCCTGCCCCCAACGGGGTCGATGAACAGGACTTTGGCGCCCGCTTCCCGGGCAATCACCTCCGCCACCCGGGGATTGAACTGGGGTTCGGCGAACACCACCTTGATACCGTACTTTTTAATGGCTTTCACAATCTTCTGGAGATGCAGCGGCGTGGGTTCCCGCCCCGGCGCCACTTCGATCACCCCGGCTTCCTTCAAGCCATAGCGCCGGGCCAGATAGGTGAACGCGGGGTGGAAACAGACAAATTCCCGGAGGCGGAAGGCGGAGATGCGTTTTTCCATTTCCTGGTGCAAGGCCGCCAGCTCCTGAAGATAGCGGTCCCGGCGGGCCTCGTAATCCCCGCGGTTGGCGGGGTCCAGGCGGATCAGGGCCGCGCTGATGCGGCGGCAGATGTCCTGGGCCAGCACCGGGTCCAGCCAGACGTGGGGATTACCGGCCTCATGCCCGTGGCCGTGGTGGTCGTCGCGGGCTTTTTCCTTGGCGGCATCGGCTTGATGGCCATGGGGTTTTTTCCCGGACTTCTCATCATGATGGTGTTCCCCGGCCTCGGTTATCAGGTGAATGCCGTGGACGGCCTCCACCACCTCCAGCTTTTCAGCCCCCCGGGACTTAAGCAGCTTGGCGGCCCAAGGTTCCAGGCCCCCGCCGATATAGACAAAGAGCCGGGCCTTGGCGGCCCGGGCCACCACCGAGGGAGGCGGCTCAAAAACATGGGGACTGGCCCCGGGGGGAATCAGCGCCTGCACCTCCACCCGCTCCCCCCCCAATTGGCGGCAAAAATCGGCCAGAGGCACAATGGAGGCCACCACCGGGATTTTGCCGGCTGGCTCCGCCCTGGCCGCTCCTGCCAGGAGGAACAGGAACAACCCGCCGAGCAGGAAATGCCTGCAAAAACACTTGTAAGACGATACGAAAGAAGGGGTTTTCCAAACTGAAAACTGAAAACTGAAAACTGAAAACTGTCCTCTCAGCAACTCAGTTGCCCCTCTCAACCTATCTCCCTGCACCTGTGGCACACCCCCTCCACCCGAATATCGATGCGGTCCGCCCGGTTGCCCAAAGGCCCCTTCAGGTCCCGCCACATGCGCTCCAAAGGCGCGGGCTCCAGGCACTGCACCTGGCCGCAGTTGTGGCACTGGAAATGGGGGTGCGGCGGGTGGTGCTCGCAGGCCAACTCATAATGGGAGACCCGGTCCTCGATGGCCAGACGCCTGAGGATGCCCCGGCGGGTGAAATCATCCAGAATGCGGTAAACAGTGACTTTGTTCACCCGGCGCCGGGTCCGGATCGCCTCCAGGATTTCCTGGGCCCGCAAGGCCTTGGAAGCGGCCCCCAGGACCTCCAATACCGCCAGGCGCAGGGCCGTGGGCTTCACCCCCAGCCCCGCCAGCATTTGGGGAAAATCGCAGAGGTCACTCATACCAGGGAAAATAATGCATATTCAACTGAGTTGCAAGTATAATGGTTTATATTTTTTACCACCGGGAAGCATCATTATGGAAATAGATGTCACTCAAGCCCTGAAAGACACGGAAAACGCTCTCAGAGACTTTATTTCGAGTGTTCTATTCAAAAAATTTGGTGATAAATGGATTGAAAAGTGCGGAGTTACATCTGAAAGGATTGAAAGATGGCAAGAACGTAAGGCCGTGGAAAAAAAGCGACAAATATTTGGGGTAGTTGAAGAAAGGCTGATTTACTATGCGGACTTTTATGATCTCAAAACCATTCTTAAAAAACATTGGGCTGAGGAATTTGCTGAGCCTCTGGGTGATTGGAAAACTTTTAAAGTTTGGCTTGAGGAGCTTGGCAGGCTGAGAGATCCCGATGCTCATAGAAGGGAACTTCTTCCTCACCAGAAAAATTTAGCAATTGGAATCTCCGGTGAGATAAGAACGAGATTAGTTCGTTACCGAAGCAAACAAGAAACTAGCGAGGATTATTATCCAAGAATTGAAAGTGTAAGGGATAATTTCGGTAATATATGGACAGATGAATCAAGTAGAACGATTTACACTAAAACGATTCTTCGTCCCAATGACATCATAGATTACGTAATTACAGCGAGTGATCCTATGGATGAAGACCTTGAATATGGAATTTCGCTAGGAGGGGATATTTGGCAAACGGGAAATACATTTTCAGTGATAATTACTGAAGACCACGTTAAAAATAATTTGTGTATCGGTGTATTTATCCGAAGTTTAAGAAAATACCATGCTCACGGCTTTTATGATGATTTTGTTTATTTTTTTTATGATGTTCTTCCTCCAAAGAAAATTTAATATTTATTGATACCATGCGTCTCGGCATCGACAGCGGCGGCACCTTCACCGATTTCGCCCTCCTGGGAGAAGGGGAGGGGAGGGTGCACAAAGTGCCCTCCACCCCGTCGGACCCCTTACAGTCCATTCTCACAGGAATAGCGGAGCTTTGCCCTGATGGCCTTAACGGCGCGGAGGTGGTCCACGGCACCACCATGGGCACCAACGCCTTTTTGGAGAGAAAAGGGGCGCGGGTGGCGCTGCTCACCACCGCGGATTTTGAGGACGTCCTCTTCATCGGCCGCCAGACCCGGCCGGAGCTGTTCAGCCTGACTGCGGCCAAGCCCCCGGAGATTCTGCCCCGGGAACGGGTCCTGGGAGTTAAGGAACGCCAGGGCGGCGACGGGAGGGTTATTACCCCCCTGGCAGCGGCGGAAATCTCCCGGCTGCGCCATCAGGTCCGGGACCTGGCCCCGGAGGCCCTGGCCGTCTGCCTGCTGCACGCCTACGCCTATCCGGAACACGAAGAACTTTTGGCCGCGGGCCTGGCCGATTTGGGCCTGCCCGTCTCTTTATCAAGCAAGGTGTTGCCGGAAATCCGGGAGTATGAACGCACGGCCGCCACCGCGCTCAACGCCTATCTGGGACCGGTGCTGGAGCGGTACCTGGCGGACTGGTCCCGGCGGCTCCCCGGGGTCTCTCTCTTCATCCAGCAATCCAACGGCGGCTTTCTCCCCGGGGCCCAGGCCGCGGCCTGGGGCCTGCAAACCATCCTGTCGGGACCCGCGGGCGGCGTCTACGGCGCCTGGCGCCTGGGGCAGGAGTTGGGGCTGGATCATCTCCTCACCATCGATATGGGGGGCACCTCCACGGACGTGGCCCTCCTGGCCGGAGAGATCCCTTTTACCCGGGACTATCTCCTGGAAGGCTATCCCCTGGGCATCCCGGTGATGGACATCCATACCGTGGGTGCGGGCGGCGGCTCCATCGCCTTTAAGGACCGGGGCGGAGCCTTGCAGGTGGGGCCTAGAAGCGCGGGCGCGGACCCCGGGCCGGTCTGCTACGGCAAAGGTGAGGAGATCACCGTCACCGACGCCCAGCTCCTCTTAGGGCGGATCAGGCCGGAAAATTTCCTGGGGGGGCGCATGCCCCTGGACGCGGCGGCCGCGGAGAAGGCCATGGCCCGGCTGGCCGCGGCCTTCGGAGTTACCCCCCGGGAACTGGCCTTAGGGATCATCCGAGTGTCCAACAGCCACATGGCCAAGGCCCTCACCGCAGTGAGCCTGGAGCGGGGCTTCGATCCCCGGGACTTCACCCTCTGCTGCTTCGGCGGCGCCGCGGGCTTACAAATTTGTGAACTGGCCCTGGAGCTGGATCTCAGGCGCATCCTGGTCCCCGCCCAGGCCGGGGTGCTCTCCGCCTTGGGCATGGCCCAGGCGGGCCTGCGCCGGGACTTCACCCGGACCCTGCTGTTATCCGGACCCCCATTGACCTGGGACAGGCTGCAACAGGAATTCCAGGCTCTGAGAGAGGAAGGGCTGGCCGAGATGCGCCGGGAGGGCTGGCCGGTGGCGGGCCTGAGGGCGGCCGCGGAGCTGGAAGCGCGCTACCGGGGCCAGAGCGATAGCCTCACCATTCCTTTCCTGCCGGATTTTCTGGCCGCGTTTCACGCCCGGCACCGGCGTCTCTACGGCCATGATTTTCCCGAAGGGGAGGTGGAAGCCGTGAGCCTGCGACTTAATTTCCTGGCCCCGGCTTTTTCCGGAGAATTACCCCGGCTGCAGCCGGTATCTTCCTCCCCCAAATTCCTGCCCCCCCGGGGAGAGGTCTGGCTGCCGGCAGGCCCGGCCGCCATCCCCTTTTATGACCGCCGGGAGCTGCGACCCGGAGATGCTTTTGCCGGCCCGGCCCTGGTGGCCGAAGAATACGCCACGCTCCTGGTCCTCCCGGGTTTTGAAGCCAACGTCCTGCCCCGGGGGCATTTGCTCCTGCGCCGCTGAATCAAAGTTCAAATACTCAGAGAAATTTGTTGATTTTTGGCCTCCAAAGTAAAAATTATTGAACCAGATATTGGGGGGGGATATTTTAATCAAGGGTAACTTATTGTAATCATGTATATTTTAATAGCAAGGTTTGATTGGCACACATACTGCATATTTATAGTGCAAGTATGTGAGCCTAGATAAGGTATCCCATCCCCCCTTAATCAAAAGTTCATATACCAATTTCTCCTTTCACCTGACTGGCCGGGTACCTCCCCCACCCGGCCAGTTTTTTTTGGGTCCCAGATTTTTTTTTAAACCTGAATTAGGCAGCAATATTGGGGAGATATCCTGGGGCCTGGCCGTCTTCCCTCTTTGGCAGTATAAATTATTGAACCAGACTGGCTACGGGAAATCGGGGGCTACTGGACAACATACTGATATTATGCCAAAATAAATTATTGTTGGGATTGGCATAGATGCTGCATAAACTAATAACGAGTATATGACCCAAGTTAAGGTACCCACATCCCCCCCTTAATCAAAGTTCATATACCATTTTCTCCTTTCACCGACTGGCCGGGTTCCTCCCCCACCCGGCCGGTTTTTTTTATGCCCCCTCGGGAGCAGTCGTTTCCTGGGGCAGCTCCATGATCTTCCGCTGGCATTCCCCGGCGCTCAGCCGGTCTCCCAGAAACTCCTTGAGAATCAGCAGGAAAGGGTCGGTGGCGAAAAACTCCTGGAGGCCCACCCGGTCCCCCAGGCTGGGAAATTTTAAGGGGATTTTGAAGTTTTCCGCCAGGTCCTGAAAGACTTGCATTTGCAGAAATTCCGCCTGGCGCATCTGGCCTTCGATCTTGAAGAGCAACTTCCTGAGTCTCGCCAGATAGTCTTCCCGCTCCCGGTATTCCCGGCGCTTGTGCTCCAATAAGTTGATCTGGTGCTGCCGCGCCAGTTCGCTGTAAGGGATGATCTTGCCCATTTTCTTTCCCTCTGGCCTCGAAAAGAGGGCCTCACGCAAAGACGCAAAGACGCCAAGCGAGACGCAAATAGATAAAATGAAGATGAATCCTCGGTTCCGCCACTGCTTGAAAAGTTAGCAAGTTGCTGCCGCGCTCCTTAAAATTTAGCATCCAACCTTGCAGATTTAAACGAAAAAGGATAGTTTTTCTAGTTATGAATGAGAAAGTGGAGCTGAATTTCCGCAAAATGGGGGGCCTGATCCCCGCCATTGTCCAGGACGCGGCCTCCGGCGACGTCTTGATGCTGGCCTTCATGGACCCCCAGGCCTGGGACCTGACCCTGAAGACCGGCGAGGCCCACTATTACAGCCGCACCCGCAACAAGGTCTGGCGCAAGGGCGAGACCTCGGGCCACGTGCAGCGGGTCAAGGCCGTCTATCTGGACTGCGATGAGGATACGGTGCTCCTGAAAGTGGAGCAAGTAGGCGGAGCCGCGTGCCATACCGGTTACCGCTCCTGTTTTTACCGCCGCCGGCAAGGGGAGGGCTGGCAGGCGGAGGGTTCCTTAATCTTTGATCCCCAGGAGGTATATCGGGGTGGATAAATTGCGTTTGGGGCTTCCCAAGGGGAGCCTGGAAAAGGCCACCATTGAACTATTCCGCCGTTCCGGCTGGCATATCAAGGCCAAAAGCCGCAGCTATTTTCCGGATATCGACGACCCTAGAATCTCCTGCTCCATGTGCCGGGCCCAGGAAATGAGCCGCTACGTGGCCGACGGCACCCTGGACTGCGGCCTCACGGGTTTGGATTGGACCATGGAAAACGATTCCCAGGTGGAGGTGGTGGCGGATCTGATGTACTCCAAGTCCAGCCAGAACCCGGTGCGCTGGGTGGTGGCGGTGCCCGCGGACTCCAATATCCGGGCCTTACGGGACCTGGCCGGGAAAAAGATCGCCACCGAACTGGTGAATTACACCCGCCGCTATTTCGCCCAGCGCCAGATCCCGGTGAGCGTGGAGTTTTCCTGGGGGGCCACGGAGGCCAAAGTGGCTGCGGGGCTGGTGGACGCGGTGGTGGAAGTGACGGAAACCGGCAGCACCATCAGGGCCCACGGCCTCAAAATCATCCACGATCTGTTCCAGAGCAATACCCAGTTCATCGCCAACCCCGAGGTCTGGCAGAACAACCCCATTAAACGGGAACAGATGGAGAACATTGCCGTGCTCCTCCTGGGGGCGCTGCGCGCGGAGAACATGGTGGGCCTGAAGATGAATATCCCGGAGAAGCAGTTGCCGGACATCGTCACCCTGCTTCCCAGCCTCTTGGCCCCCACCATCGCCTCTCTGTATGAGACGGATTGGTTTTCCGTGGAGGTGGTGGTGAACCAGTCCGAGGTGCGGATCCTCATTCCCCGGCTGATCCGGGCCGGCGCCCAGGGGATCGTGGAGTATCCGCTGCATAAAGTGATTTAAGGCCGTTTTCCGTTTTCTGTAAAAAGAAGAAAGCTGTCATTCTGAACGGAGCGAACCATCATGACCAAACGGGGTCACAACGAACTATGAAAATGAACAACTTCTCAATGGTGGGGGGGCCGTCTCTGGCCGCTAGGATTCGAGCGGGCACGGAGGCCCGCTCCACCGGAGGCATTTTCATATAAAGCGCATTGAAGAATCTGGTTTTTGGGGTTTTCCGGCCGCTTCGCTCTCTCAGATCAACATGACAATTTATGTATTGTCGACGCGGTGGTGATATTTCCATTTATTGCAGAATTAGTATGAACACATTTAAATATCTGGGAAAAACGATGGGAGGGTGGCCGGCGGTTATTATTCTGGCGATGACTTTAGTCTTGCCTGGGGCCTTATGGGCTCAAGGGATGGGTATCCGGGCTCAAGACAGTCCCCAACGGACCGATAAATCTTTCACCCTGGAACAGAAGAAAAAGAAGCAGCAGCAGTTAAAGAACCGGCAGCAACAGCCCGCCAACAAAGACGCCAAAAAAGAGAAAAAACCCGCCAAGCGCACCCAGCCCACCGAGCAGCCCATGCGGGGCGGCCCCATGGGACCGGGGAAGTAGGGCGCATTATCTTTTTTTCCTTAACGAAAAACGGTAACCGGTCTTAATCGCCGGACTTTTCCACAATTTCCGTTTTTAAACCGGAGATCAATTGCAGCACTTCCCCCTTCTCCCTAGTGGCAACCTTGAACTTATCCAGGGCGGCGGCCAGGTGTTGCATCGCCGCCTGCCATTCGCTGCCGGTGATCCCCAACCCCGCGTGTCCCAGCTTCATGTCCCGTCCCGTATAAAAACAAGGCCCGCCGCTGGCCCGGCAGAAATAATCCACGGTCAGTTGGCGCCGGCGCTTCATGGAATCCCGGCTGTAGCCGATGCCAAACTTGGTGAACGCCGGGTCATTCCTCATCCTTCCCAGCCAATCGTCCACCAGCGCGGCCACCGCGTCGTAACCCCCCAGACGCTGGTACAGGGAAAGGGGCTTCTCCTGGGCCGCAGCCGGGATTGGGAGGAGCAGGGCCAGGAAAAAAACCATGATTAGCGCCATTGCTGCTATGGGTAACCTTTTATCCATTATCTTAACCTTACCATCGTTTTCAAATAGCCGCGAATTGCTTCCTCCATATTGGCAACCAGAGAGGGCAAGTCTGGCGCCTGGGTATAGCAGCCGGGAAGTTCCACTACTTCCCCCACCAGCCAGTTGCTTTCGGGATCCCTTTCAATGACCATGGTAAATGATTTCTTCATTTTTTTGCACCTATCGGATAAGAGAGTGTTAACATAAGATACATTATGTGTTATAATGCCTCCTGAAATCATCCAGGAGGTGGCCCATGGACCTTTCGTGCAAAAGATGTGGCAGCACCTCGTATATTAAACATGGTTTTGTGC
>Ga0233425_10010703_pt1 | contig 11024 bp, 8 predicted proteins | sample Watercolumn_Towu_2_FD_181712 | JGI IMG/M metagenome (GOLD analysis project Ga0233425, IMG submission 181712) | Freshwater microbial communities from Lake Towuti, South Sulawesi, Indonesia - Watercolumn_Towuti2014_140_MG | ecosystem: Environmental > Aquatic > Freshwater > Lake | place: Indonesia...
CAAGGTGGGCGAACTGGAGATTGCCGGCGAACATGCCTTCCACTCGGCCGACGCGCAAGGGCTGCGCGTGGCGATGCTCGCGGGCGGCACCCGTCTAGCCGGACCGCAAGTGCGGATCGAAGCGGCAACGGCCCAGCACACAGGCGTTGTCCGCCGCGTCGATTACGGCCGGAACAAGGCATGGATCGACCGTGCCTGGCCCAGCCGGCGCCGGCCCGTGCTGGTCGAGGTCGGCGACTTCGCGGGCGGTGGCGGAGGTGCCTACGTCAGCGGTTATGCCGTGGCCTCCATGACGCCCGACCAGGTCGGCACGCTGCTCGACTTCACCCACAGCGCGGCCTACTACCGCTCGCTGGTCACCGAGGTCAACGAGGCGCAGGGCTTGGTCCGCGGTTCCTTGCTGCTGCCCGGCGCGCGCGTCAGCCTGGCCGGCATCGGCCGCGGGTTCACGGCCTCGAACGAAGAGCAGACGAAGTTCTGGCGCGCCGAGGCCGTCGGCAGCGGCGATCGCTTTCGTCTGACCGGCGCACCGGTGCGCGCCGACGATTTCGCCCAGGGGCACGTGTTGCGCCTGTGGGAATATGGCGTCGGCGATCCGGTGCGGCAAAGCACGTTTGTCAGTGTCACGCGCCGGCAAGGCGGCGAATACGAACTCGACGCGAACGTCGATTTCTCCCTTGCGCTGCCCGACGCAATCGCCGTCTCGACGGACGGCAAGAAGTGGCGAGAACCGACGACGGCCCGCGATGGAAAGTGGTTCGTCGCCGGGTTCCGTGGCGAGGAGTTCGCTGGTGGGCCGCTGCGCGTGCGCCTGCAACCAGGCCAGCGCGCCCAGGTCCACTTGCCCAGCAATTCCCCTGGCTCCGGGCTGAAGCTATAATGGAGACTAGCTGCCAGAGAGATGAGTCATGCCGATCCACGACTGGACCCGCGTGTCGTTCGGGACGTTTCACAACTTCCACCAGGGTTGGATGATCGCGCTCCGCGATGCCCTGAATGCCGGGCGGTTGCCGGAGGGGTACTTTGCCATGGCCGAGCAGGTGATCGGCCAACCCGAGGCGGACGTGGTTGCGCTCGACGTGGAGAGCGACTTCGACTCACCGATGGACGGCGGCGGAGTCGCCACGGCAGTCCGGCCGCAGACGACCTTCGTCCTCGCGGCCGAAGAGGAGCGGTACGCGCAAAAGGCAAACCACCTGGCCGTCTACCACGGACTGGGCGAGGTGGTGACGACCATCGAGCTGGTCTCGCCCGGCAACAAGAATAGCCGTCATGCCGTGCGCACGTTCGCGGACAAGGCGGTCGGGCTGATCCGAAAGGGCGTGAACCTGCTCGTGGTCGATTTGTTCCCGCCGGGTCCGCGCGACCCGCAGGGGATCCATCCGGTGATCTGGGACGAGGTCGCGGACCAGCCGTTCACCTTGCCGCCGAGCAAGCCATTGACCCTGGCCGCGTACCAGTGCCTGCCGACCAAGACGGCCTACGTCGAGCCGGTGGCCGTTGGCGACCGGTTGCCCGACATGCCCCTGTTCCTGCGTGGCGAGTGGCACGTGAAGACGCCCCTCGAAGAGACGTACCAGGCTGCCTGGGATGTCATGCCGCCGCCGATCAAGCGGTTGTTCGAGGGCCGATCCGGGCCGGCGTGAAGGCCGCGCCGCCAGCGGCCTCGGGCGATCACGGCCCTACCCGCACCTCCAGCGGCGCCGCAGGCAAGCCGGCCTTGTTCCATAGGCAGTAACGCGGCACATCCACGTAGTCGTAGCGCAGGAACTTCGGCTCGCGGACCTGTGGCGAGGAAACCAGCACCTCATCGCCGTCGATCTTGGCGTCGGCCCATACCCACTTCCGGTCGGCCCCTGCAAGGGCAAAGCCTTCCAGCTTATCGCCCCTGACAACCAGCCCGCCGCCAACGTGGTCATAGCGCACGCGCACCGCGCTGCCCTCGCGGGTTGCCGTCTTCAGGACCGGCCCCGAGTATTCCACCGCCTTGCCGAAAATCCGTGCCTGGGCGATCAGCGCGAGCCGTTTGCCGACGTCCTGCTTGTTCTTGGGATGAATGTCGTTGGGATCGCCCAGGTCGGTGATCACGGCGGTGTCGGCGTTGGCGACCGCGTGGCCCACGTCCCATTGCACGGCGCGGATCTCCGCGGCGCCGACGCCTGCCGGGTCCAGGGTGGGCTTGCCGCCGAGTACGGGCAACTGCACGATGAGGAACCAGGCGTCGGGAGAGGCGAAACGCGTGCGCCAGTCGGCGATCATGTTGGTCAAGATGCGTCGATGCACGGCCTGGCCGCCGGGGCACGGCGTCTCGCCCTGATACCAGAGCGCGCCCTTGATCGGATAGGGCGTCAAGGGCGCGATCATGCCGTTGTAGAGCACGGTGGGAAGCTGGAAATCGTTGTCGAGGCGGTGCGGGAAGGGGGGCAGCTTTGCCGCAGGCGTCGATTCGCGCAACAGTCGGTCGCCCCCCAGGGAAATCGCCGCCGCCTTGCCGCCGGGCAATTCGAGCTTCGACGCCGCCGACGGGCCCTGGTAGCCCCGGCCCTGCTGCGCCAGGACGCGCACGGCAATCACGTTGCGCCCGGGCTTGACCAGGGCCCCGGGAATCTTCGACGTGCGGTTGATCCAGCCCTGGTCAAACTCGCCCACCAGCGTGCCGTTGAACCAGGTGGTGTCCGGCTCCCAGATGCCCGTGAGGAACAGGCTCAAGTCCTTGCCGGCCCAGTCCTGTGGCACGTCCACTTCCTTGCGGAACCAGACGATGCCGTGGAAGGGCGGCACGTCGGCCTTGCCTTGCGCCGGGAGCGCGACTCGCCGCCATCCGGCCGCGTCTTGCTCGGGCTTGAACCAGCCCTCGCGCGTGCCGACGTCGTTGTCTTCCCACCAGCGCTGGACCACGCCCTTGAAATACGCCTCGCCGATCTTGTTCTCGCGCACGAGAGTTTTGAGCTTGTCCAGCGATTCCAGGCCGGGCTTCAATTCCGGCACTTCTTGCAGCATGGACGGCGCGCACCAGGAGGTGATCGCCGATCCGCCCACCGCAGCCTGGATCAGGCCGATCGGCACGTCGGCGGCCTTTTGGAGATCGCGCCCGAAAAAGTATCCCACGGCCGAGAAACCGGCCACGGTTTCCGGCGAGCAGACCCGCCACTTGGCGGCGACCGTTTCTTGCGGTTCAGTATGCATCAGCAGAGGGCCGCCGGGGCGCAGGCCGCACCAGGGAACGCTGAAGAAGCGGATCCGCGGGTGCCTGGCCGCGGCGATCTCCGCCTTGGCGTTCATGGACCCGGCCACCGACATCTGCATGTTCGACTGGCCCGAGCAGAGCCACACGTCGCCCAGCAGCACGTCGCGGACCTCTTGAATCTGCTCGCCGCTGACGGTCATCGTGTACGGGCCGCCCGCCGGCAACGCGGCCAATCGGGCCAGCCACTTGCCCTGGCCGTCGGCGACCGCTTTGGCCGTCTTGCCCGCCAGCGTCACCGTCACTTCCTTGCCCGGCTGCGTCCAGCCCCAGACGGCGGTCGGCACATGGCGCTGCAGGACCAAGTGGTCGGTGAACAGGGGGTGCAGGAAGGGCTTTTCCGTGGTTGCGTCCTGGGCCAGCAATGGCGTGCCAGCGAGTGCCGCGAGCAACAGGGCTGGCACGAGAATGGCTGGCCACCGTTTGGTGGGCGATAACACTTTCTTGGTTGTGCAATTCATGCTGCCTTCCTTTCGTTCCTATTTCCCCGCTTTGACCGTCGCCACGAACCCGCCATAAGGCAGCATTTTCGCGGCGAACCCCTCGCCGCCCTCCAATCGCAGCACGTCGCTAGAGAAGCTCTTGCCGTCGGCCCCGTCGCCGATGCGCACCACCTCGCAGCGCCCGCCGCCTAACCACGGCCCGGGTTGGATCCGCTCCTCCCGCGCCAGGTTCTGACCGTTGACGCCGGCCAGATACCAGGTATCGCCATGGCGCCGGGCCAGAATGACGAACTGGCCAGGATGGCCGGCTACCAAGCGGGTGTCGTCCCACGTCACGGGCACGTGCTTGAGGAACTCCTTGGGTTCGCGGGGCAGGGACAAATACGACTCGGGCTTGTCCACAAGGTGCAGCCAGCCGCTCTCAAAGAGCACGCTCAGGGCCAACTCGTGGGCCGCCGTGGTGCGATGCGCGTACTTGTTGTTGGAGAACGCCACGGGCGTGTAGTCCATCGGCCCGACCGCGTTGCGCGTGAAGGGAAGGATGGTGTTCTGCACCGGGGCGGCTTCGGGGTACTTCGAATCAAAGATGTAGCACTCTTCGCCGCGCACCGCCTCCATGCTCATCAGGTGCGGCCACGTCCGCTCCCAGGCGCGCGGCAGCGTGCAGCCGTGGAAGTTGAGCATGATCTGGAACTCCGCGGCGTCCTGCAACAGGCCGTGGTACAGGCCGATGACGTTCTGCTTATCGCTCTGGAAGAAATCGACCTTGATGCCTTTCACGCCCCATTTCTTCAACAGCCCGAACTCGTAGCGGCGGACTTCCCGCGCGGTTAGGGTGTCGCGGGGCTTTTCCGTCACAGTGTTGTGCGGGCCGCCGGAGTTGTACCACAGCAGCGCCCCAACGCCTTTCTTCTTGGCGTAACGCAGCACGTCGTGGATGTTGCCGTTGTCCATGATGTCCCAATTGGCGTCCACCAGCACGTACTCCCAGCCCATTTCCGCGGCCAGGTCCACGAACTTCATCTGCTTGGCGCCGTCTTGCGAACTGGATGGGTCGGACCACCAACTCCAGGCCACGCGCCCCGGCTTGATCCACGCGGTGTCCTTGACCCGCGACGGCGCGGCGACATCCGTGACCAGGGTCGATTCGACAATGCTCGCCAGGGCATTGCCGACCACGATGACGCGCCAAGGCATCTCCCACGGGAGCGAGGCCGATGGTTTGACCGCCCCCTGGCCGTTGCCCTCGGCCGGATCGGGGAAGGCGATGCGGTAGAGGCCGTTCGGGGCGTCGCCGGCCAGGCGCGTGGCGCAGAAGTTCGGGCCCACGTTCGACTCGGTGATCAGGGCCCAGCGGCCCTCGGCCGTGCGAAAGAGAACGGGAAACGCCCAGCCCATGCCGAGCGGAGCGGTTGCGCCCACGGGGATCCCGTTCTCGTAGTAGGTTTCGTAGGCCGGGCCATAGGTCGAGGGCTTGTCGTTGGGCGCCATCCAGGTTCTGGCGTCGGCCGGCAGGGCAAAGCCCGTGGCTTCCGATTCCAGCGTGCGCGGCGCGGCACTGTTGCCCGGCAGGCGGTAGCGAAAGGCCACGCCGTCGTCGTAAGCGCGAAGGTCGAGTTCCATCGGTTCTCCGGCGGCATTGCGCAAAGCGAGGGTCAGGTGCCTAGCCCGGTTACGGCGCTCGCGACGTTTGCCGTGCGGCATGACATAGGACTCCTCGATCCGCCGCTGCGGCTGCGCGGCGTCGAGGCACAGACCGGTCACGAAGTCTTGTTTCGAGAGACGCAGGCCAAGCGGCGAGTCCTTTACTACTACGACGGGTGGGCCCTCTTTGCCGTGTTCGACGCGGTATGAGAGCGACACGCCTTTGGGAAAGCCCGCTTTGCCTCCGAGGTCGGCGAGTTGCACTGAAAGCCGCACATGACCGTTGGGCGAGACCACGGTCCAATTCTCCGAGTGGGCCGGATGGGCCCAGAGCAGCGAAGCAATGACTCCAGCGATGCAGGGCCAGGGAGTTCCGGTGAGCCTGGCCCGATCGATGCCTTGCCGCCCTCCACGGGCCGCTGTGCGAACGGTGGTTCTTTCAAGAGAACGCCGCTGCTGTCTGCTGCCGATCATCGGAATATCTCCCCGAGCGGCCGCTACCTCGTTTGTGTGGCACGAGAGTGTCAGAAGCCGCTCGACAGCCATCTACGGTACTTGGATGGGATTCCGCTCACACACGCTGCGAGCGGCGAAGGTTTCTACATAGTAGCCGCGCAATTCCCGACCTTCCAGTTGGCGGGCCGGTTTCATGGCGCATTGGTAAAATGGGGAATTTCGGTTCCCAGAAAACGGCAAACCGGGAGCAAATTGCCCTTGCACGGACGAGGGCCGATCGCTAATGTTCCGGCTCCTGATACTCCCTGCCAGCACCCCTAATGGCTGTGCGGCCGGTCCTGTCCTCGCGTCCCTGAGCCGGTTTCCGAAAGTGCCCCTTCCGTCCCCAAGGATCTCCAAGAATACACGAGCCAACACGCCCTCGCTGGGCTGGTTGGCGCTGGCGATGATCTGCTTGGCCCCGGCCCTGGGCTGCAGCAATCTCACCGCGCAGGGCCGGAATGCGGAAGGAGTTCGGTTGTTCCAGCAGGGCCGGCTGCAAGAGGCCGTGCAGCAGTTCCAGGAGGCGACCTACGCCGACCCGTCCCATCCCGACGGCTACTACAACCTAGCCGCCAGTTACCACCGATTGGGCAGGTTGCAGAACCAGTCGGCGGACTTGGGACGCGCCGAAACCTATTACCGCCAATGTCTTCAGCACAACCCCAACCACCGCGACGCGCACCGGGGACTGGCGGTGCTGCTGGCGGAACAGTGCCGCACCGAGGAGGCGTTTCGCTCGCTGGAGAACTGGGCCTCGCAGCAGCCCGCGCTGGCCGATCCCAAGATTGAACTGGCGCGCCTCTACGAGGAGTACAACAACAAGGCGTCGGCCAAGGAACGCCTGATCGAGGCGGTGGCGGCCGATCCCAGCAACGCCAGGGCTTGGGCCGCCTTGGGCAAGATCCGCGAGGAGTTGGGCGAACAGTCCCAGGCCCTGGTCAACTACCAGCGTTCGCTGCAGCTCGATAATACTCAGCCGCAAGTCGCGTCGCGCGTGGCTGTGCTCCAGGCCAGTGCGGGAGCAGGCGCCGGCCCGACAGCCCCTGCAGGCGGGGCCCCAGCGGTGGCCAACCCGCCGACGGCGTGGCGATAACCGCGTCTTCCAGTGTGCCCCCATTATCTTGTTCGTGAAGATTCGCCCATCGCGGCAACTTGGTGGCGATCAATCGCCGCACTCCAAACCCGTTGACAGAGAATTAACAGACCGACCACTCCCGATTCGGCTCAGAGAGGATTTGCGGCGTAGTACCCGCCTGGAACCTTGCCACCGCCGCCTCAGCCGCACGGACCGCCGCGGCATCGGCGTGGGCTTCGATCTCCACTTCGAACCTCCGCGATTCGCCAGGGGCAAGTACAACCACGCGGCCGTTGCGTTTTTCAAAGGACCTGACGTTCGGGTAATTGGTTGCCGGCTCTAGCCCGGTCACGTAGCCGTCGCACGCCGCATGACGGTTCTTCCAGAGCGTGAAGCAGGGAAGCTGCTTTTTGTTGAACCGCAGAGTCACGCCCTGGTCGCGCGCGGCGCTACAGAGCAACGCCTGGGTGCGGCCGTCGGCGTCGGCAGCCAAGTCGAAATAGAACGCGGCCTCGGGCAGGCCCGGTGACTCCGGCCCGTAAGTATCCCACGTGCCGAGGTCCGGCACGGCAGCGGCGTCGCGCGGGGCCATTTTTTGGACCGGCACCACGACCTTGGCCCCGGGCACCAGCAGCGGCACGCCGAAATTCACGTGGTAGAGAAGCTGCATTTCACCGGGCTCGGCCGAGAGGTTGGTGACGGTGTCGGCCACCGTCAGCCCGGCCCGGCCGACGCCCGTGGTGATGGTGGACTCCAGGCGGAGTTTGCTGCCGAAAAGCCGCGATTCGTCCACAACGCCGCGCACCACGATCTCGCCGGCATCGCCGTCGATCTCCACCTCGACCTTGTGGGCAGGGAGGTTGGCGATTTTGCCGTGCAGCACGTAGCGCAACCGGCCATTGGAATCGAACTCCGGCGCCCCGTTGCTCTCCAGGCCGCAGCGGACCAGCAGTTCGTCGAACCCATTGAGCCAGCCGATGCCGTCGGGGGCGTGCAGCGGGACGAACGCCGGATGCACCGGCCCTTTGACCGGCGAGCGCCAGCCGAGTTGCAGACTGCCGAGACTGGCCTTCCAAAGGCCCATCCCGCGCGTAGGCAACACGGTAAAGCGGAGTAGGCCGTTGTTGACTTCGATCACGTCCACCCCCTGCGACAGGCCCGTCGTCAGGGTGCGCTTGGTGACCGAGTAGCCGGTCGCCGCGCCTCCGACCTGGTCGGGGCCGAGGGCGAGGGAGTCAATGTAGATATCGCGGTCGTGGTCGGTGACGGTCCAGGTCTTTTTGAGCATAGGTTCGGTCTCCAGTAGAAAGTACCTCTAGGGGATGATGGGTAGCAAGGCCCTTACATTGTCCTGCCAGTCCGTCTCGTCGAACGGCACATAGCCCTCGGCACTGAGACTCCCGTCTCTAACGCTCCAGATTCGCAGGCCAACATCGCTTAGCTCGACGACGAAGTTCCGCAGCGAGACACAATCCCAATCGGGAAAACTGGCTTTGAACCGCGCCAGAATGCGTGTCCCAATCTTCTCGGTCATCGTCCGTTGTGGCAAGGAACTGGCCAGAATCAGTATTCCCGGATGTTCGTTGGGGATATACGCCAGATGATCGTAATGGATCGTCCGGTCCACGGTCAAGAGAGTCCGCCCCGAGGACATTGCTGCACTGAGCACGTCTGGGTCTTCGGCATCAGCGAGTCTCTTGGGAAGCCTGTGGACTTCACTCTGCCCTTGAGCATAGCACGCATCTGCTAGACTGCGCCAGTTGGCGCATTGGTCCATTTGGTACGCGATCATGGATTCAGCGGGCGGTCCAAGTAGAGTGCTAGGGCCTCCAATGCCTTGTTGATTGGCCCTGGGGCAACGTCGAAGTCGTCGGCGATTTCCGATACCCGCGCATCGCCCGCCAACTCCGCCAGAATTTGCGCAAGGGAGAGCCGTGTCCCCCTGATCGTGGGCTTGCCGGTCCGCATGTTCGGATCAACCACGATAGTCTCGTCGAGCAGGATCATCGCCTGCCGCAGTTGCTCGGCCAACACTTGGGCACGCTCCTGAGCGGCATCGACCGCATGTTCGCTGTGAATCGTAGGCATTTTGCACACCTTCCAGTGTAAGCCGGTCTTATGGCCCTACGTTGGAGGCACACCCACCACAATAAGGGTCCTTGCAGCCGTCCCGTCTATTTGCGACAATTGTACTCCAGTTGCCGCAAGCCCGTCGAGGGCGTACAACAAACCTTTCACAAGTTCTCATCCCGTATTGGAGCCAAATCACCATGTGTGCATCCCCCATCGCAAAGACCGACAATGTCGCCGCCATCCTCGACAGCGCCCTGGACGCCGGAGAAGGCATTCTCCGCCTAACCCCCAATTGGGTGCCTCGCAGCTTCCTCCATCCGGGCAAGCGGATCAAGCTGGCCCCGACCGACTGGTACGCCCTGGGAACGCATCGCGGCGGCATCGACGAGCGGTGGTTCGCCAGCACCACCGAGGCCGCCAACGACAACCGGGCGCCGGACGAGGGCCTGAGCTACTGCGTGTTCGAGGGCCAGCGGTTCCTGCTCCGCGATGCCGTGGAGGAGGCCGGCGAGCGCTTGATCGGCAAGGCCATGTTCAAGAAGTACAATCGCTGGCCGGTGTACTCGAAATTCTTCGACAACATGGGCCCCATCCCGCACCACATGCACCAGAAGGCCATCGATGCCGCGCGGACCGGCCAGCAGGGCAAGCCCGAGTCGTACTACTTCCCGCCGCAACTCAACGCCGCCGAGAACCATTTCGACTACACCTTCATGGGCCTGGAGCCGGGCACCACGAAGGACGACGTGCGCCGCTGCCTGGAGAACTGGAACAAGGGCGACAACGGCATCCTCGACCTCTCGAAGGCCTACCGCCTGAAGCCGGGCACGGGCTGGATGATCCCGGCCGGGGTGCTGCACGCCCCGGGCTCGATGTGTACCTATGAGCCGCAATGGGGCAGCGACGTGTTCGGCATGTACCAGTCGCTGGTCGAGGGCCGGCGCGTGCCTTGGGACCTGCTGGTCAAGGACGTGCCCGCCGACAAACACCAGGACCTCGACTACATCATCGACCAGCTCGACTGGGAGAAGAACGTCGATCCGTGCTTCATGATGCACAACTACATCGAGCCGATCGTGGACAAGAAGTGCTCGGGCAAGGGTTTTACCGACCGCTGGATCGACTACGGCCATTTCGACGACGGCGAGCAGCTCTTCTCGGCCAAGGAGTTGACGATCGAGCCCGGCGCGAAGTGCGTGCTCAAGGACCCGGGCGCGAGCGGGTGGATTACGGTGCAAGGCGGCGGGCGCATGGGCAAGCTCACGCTGCAGACGCCCGCGATGATCCATTTTGGCGAGGAGCCCTGGGACGAGGTGTTCATCAGCCACGAGGCGGCCACGCGCGGCGTGGAGATCGAGAACACCGGCGGCGAGCCGCTGGTCGGGCTGCGGTACTTCGGGCCGGCGGTGCATCGGAGTATGCCGAAGATTGGGGATCATAGGAAGCAGAAGTAACGGATACCGTAGATTAGGCAAGACCGGCGCGCCGAGTGAACCGCTTTGGTTGCGTCAGGGCGTACTTGCTGGCCATACGAACCCTCCAAATCGTGGAGACCAACATGTTGGACCAGATACAGCGCGAGATCGATTCAACGCCATACTATCAACAGAACTTTCCCAACGACGGGCAGCGTTTTGTCGCCTGGTATCTTCGTCGCGTCCTGCTGCGCGACCCGATACAGGCACGCGATGACATCACTGACGGTACGAATGACAAGCAAATAGATGCTGTCATCGTCGACGATGAGGAGCGTAGGGTATTAATTATCCAGGGCAAGTTCATCAACGCTAACCAAGTGGACGGCGAAACGCTGCGCGAGGTTCTTGGTGCTTGGCTGCGCCTGCAGGACCTGGGCGCATTACAGAAGGACGCCAATGAGCGGCTTCGACAGAAGCTTGAGGCGGTGCGCGTCGCCCTTGAGGATGAGTACCGTGTCGAGTTTGAACTAGTGACGACCGGGCAATTGACAGAAGCGGCCCAGGCAGATCTAAAGGTGTTTTCTGAGAAGCTGGAAGACTTCGAAGAATTCCCTGCGCATTTGATACTA